>Ga0154786_1065_pt9 | contig 16358 bp, 14 predicted proteins | sample Rifle2008BG16ft_FD_105794 | JGI IMG/M metagenome (GOLD analysis project Ga0154786, IMG submission 105794) | Armatimonadetes bacterium RBG_16_67_12
GGACGCGCGCAACGTGCGGTAGCGGACATCCCGGCCGACGCGGATCAGGGTGGCGCCCTGCGCGGCGGCCGCCTGTTCCAGGACCTTGAGCGCGGCGTGCGGCTGCGGGGCCGTGACGACCAGCCCGCGCGGCCGGATGATCCCGGCGTCCTCGGCGGCGATCTGGCGCAGGTTGTGGCCGAACAGGTCGGTGTGATCGTAATCAATCGTGGTGATCACCGATACGATTGGTTCTACGACATTTGTGGCATCGAACCGGCCGCCGATGCCGACTTCCACGACCGCCAGATCCACCCGGCGCCGCGAAAAGTACATGAATGCCAGCGCGGCCGACGCCTCGAAGTACGTCGGTGGCCATCCCGGCCCGCCGTTCCGGCGCGCGACGGCGTCACGGAGTTCGGCCACGAGCCCGGTCAGCTCGTCTGGCGGGATCAGTTCGCCGCCAATCCGCATCCGCTCGCGAAACTCCGCCAGGTGCGGCTTCGTGTAGAGGCCCACGCGGAAGCCGGCGGCGGAGGCCATGGCCGCGATCATGGCCGCGGTCGAGCCCTTGCCCTTCGTCCCCGCAACCAGGACGGCCGGGAAGGCGCGCTCTGGATGCCCGAGCAGATCGCACAGATACCGCATCCGCTCGATCTTCACCGGGGTGTAGGCCTGCGGCCCGGGCGTGCGGCCCAGGAGCAGCCCATCCAGGTAGGCGAGGGCCTCGTCGAACGTCACAGATGGTCCTCGATCCCGCCGACGCCAGCGTGCACGCGTGGCGGTGGCAGCACGATCACCTCGCCCTCCAGCACCACGACGCCGTCCTGGTTCTTGCAGATGGTGTGCATCCGCGCCCGGCCGCGCGAAGGCAGGACTTCGATGACCTCCACAAATGCGGTGAGGGCGTCGCCCGGGCGCACGGGTGCGGTGAACCGGAACTCCTGCTGCTCCAGGATCGTACCCGGCCCTGGGAGCTTGGTGCTGAGTACCGCGATCACGAGCCCCGCGGTCAGTATCCCCGGGGCCACGCGCCCTCTGAAGCGCGTGCGGGTCGCGTAGGCGTCGTCGACGTACACCGGGTTGAGATCGCCGGTCATGCCCACGTAGAGGTGGATGTCTGTTTCGTTGACGATCTTGGTGATGGAGGCGCGATCGCCCACCGCCAGTTCATCCACGGTCTTGCCAAGGACCAACCCTGCCACAGGACACCCTCCCTTATGCCGGCTTCGACTGTAGGTAACTCTCGGCGTAGATCTCCTGGTTGAGCAGGATTCGGGCGGTGCGGATCGTATCCATCAGGTCTTTGTCCAGGGGATCCAGGATCGCCGCGTCACACCCCAGGGCCATGGCCATGGCCAGGTAGGTACGGTTGATCAGGCTCCGGTTTGCGGTGCCCTGGGAGACGTTGCTGAGTCCGAGCAGGATGTGCGGCGCCGGCTCGCACAGCGTCCGGAAGGTCGCGATCGCCTCCAGGGCCTCCTCGCACTGATCCTGCGCGGCGTTGACCGGGAGCACAAGCGGGTCGAGGTACAGTTGATCGGTGGGCAGCCCTGCCTCCATGGCGCGCGCGACGATGGTGAGGGCGATCTCGGCCCGGGCCGCGGCATTGCGCGGGATACCGCGCTCGTCGTTGGTCAGCGCGATGAGGCCCGCCCGGTACTCCACGGCCAGCGGCACGATGGCGTCCAGTTTCGACTGGGCTCCGGTCGTGGAGTTGATGATGGCGGGCCGCCTGCAGGCCCGCAGCCCCGCCGCGAGCACCGGCGGCCTGGGGCTGTCAATGGAGAGCGGGACGTCAACCGCCTCCTGCACCACCTGCACCAGCCACGCCATGACCTCCGCCGGGTCGTCCGCGGTGGGGCCGGTGTTGATGTCCAGGGCGTGCGCGCCCGCCGCGACCTGCTTGCGCGACAGATCAGCGATGGCGGCCCCGTCGCGCTGTTGGATCGCCCGGGCCACCGCCCGGAACATGCCGTTGATGCGCTCCCCGATGACGAACATGACTCCCTCCTATGCCGATGCTGCCAGCGCGAGCCCGGCAATTGTGCGCTTGGTGGCGGCCACCGCATCAGGGTGCAGCAGCACCACGATGTCCGCACCCGCGTGCAAGAACGCCGCGGCGGTCCCGGCCTCCCAGGCCGGCCCGCGAGAGGCCAGGGCGCCCCACGGCGGCATGGCGGTCTCGCTGAGCCGCGCCTCCTTGGCCTTCCAGGCCTCCTCGCCGACGATCGTCAGCACCGGCTGCGACAGCATCTTGTCGCCCTGCAGTCCGGCCAGGCGGATGCGCTCCATGATCGAGTACTCGTACTCGAGCCCGTATCCCAACGATGCGTTGCCCGGATGGAGGACAATGCGGTCCGGCGCCAGCCCCATCTCGGTAATGAGGATGTTGAGCTGCTTCTGAATGTTCACGTCGATCGGCGATTCGGCCAGGATCGAGTGCCCGTCGGCCAGGCAGGCCACGACTAGCGTCTTGTAGTTCTCCGGGACGGCCACGCCGACGAGGCAGCGCTCGCCCTTGGCGGCTTCGGTCACCCGCGGCCAGACGTCGTTGTCCTTCTCGGCGTGTCCGCAGCCCAGGATGATCAGCGGAACGGGCACCGCATCCAGCACCGCGCGCACCGTGGCCGCCGCGGCGTCGGGCGGGGTATCCTTCCAGTCGGGGTGGGGACCAAACAGCCGCAGGCAGACCAGATCGGCGCCGTACACCTCCACGGCCTTGCGGGCCCAGTCCGCGGGCGAGTCCAAGACGTCCGCCAGGGGCTCACGCAGCACGTCGGGCCACTCTGCCGGCACCGCGTCCATCACTTCCATGGCGACCACCGGACGGTGCGGGCTCGGCGCGTCCCCGGGTAGGAACGGCAGCGCGCCATGCCCGCCGATCGTGATGGTCTTCGCCCGTGTCCCGCCCTCGGCGGCCGACGCTCCGATGGTGACGGTGAAGATCCTGCCGGGCGATGTTTCTCGAACCAGCTCCACTGGCACGAATGACCCCTCCTTACGGTGCGCGGTCCGCGGCCACCAGCCGCCTGGAGGTGCGCTCCGCGAGCATGGTCAGCACCTCGGCGTCCAGGTAGCCTTCCACCGATGCATCGAATACCACGGATATGCTCGGAGCGAACTCGTCGTCGCCCCGCCACAGCACATAGGCGATCGGCACGCGGGGCAGGGCCGGGATGACCACGGCCACATCCCCCATCGTCATGGGCCCGCCATCCAGCTCTTTCGCCGCCTCCAGCAGGTGGTCGGGCCGCGGCCCAAAGGCCTTGAGCACAGGGACCACCACGCGCCCGCGGAACGACGCCAGATAGCCCGGGCCGCCGGGCAGTTGCTCGAATGAAATCCACCGGCCTTCCATCGGCCGGCCCGTCGCTTCCAGCAGATAGAGCAGCAACAGGATCGCCGCGTTCACGTCAGCCGGGCTGCCGTCGGCCTGCAGGACCATGCCGTCGGGATAGAGGATCTCGTACTCCAGCCCCGCGCACCGCAGGCCGATGCGCTCTCCGGGAAGGCGCCGGGCGCCGCTGTTGGCCACCAGATGCTCCAGGTCGTGGCCAGCCAGCCGGCCGCGCAGTCCCTCGTAGGTGCCGAGATAGACGCTCATCGTAGTGGTGCTCCGGCCATTGAGGTGAGGATCTCGGCCACGGCGCGGACCGACGGCGCGTCATCGGGTAGTTCTATCAGCGGCCGGCCGTCCAGTTCGTACGCCACCACGAGCGGGTCTTCCGGCACCGTGCCGGCGACGCGCAGGCCGTCGCCCGCCAGGCTTTGCGCCACGGCCGGAGGCAGGCCGTCGGCGCGATTGATGACCAGCGCCATCTCACGCACCGAGAGCTCGGTCCCCTCCACCAGTTCCTTGATGCGCCGGGCCGCCTTGAGCCCTGCCTGGGTGGGATTGCTCACGATCAGCAGCAGGTCCACGTCCCGCGTCGTCCGGCGGGACAGATGCTCCATCCCGGCCTCGTTGTCCATCACGACATACGGGTAGCTGCCTATCAGCCGGTCCAGATGGTCGCGCAGCAGGTGATTGGCCGCACAGTAGCAGCCCGAGCCCTCGGGCCGGCCCATCACGATCAGGTCCACGCCCCGGCCCTCTGCCAGGCAGTCCTCGAGCTGGTACTGGAGATAGGTGGCCTTGGGGACGTTCTGAGGCACGTTGCGCATGCCCTTCGTGTCGTCTAGGACGTCGGACACGGACCGGGAGGGCCGGAGTCCCAGCGCCACATCGAGGTTCGTGTTGGGGTCCGCGTCCACGGCCAGGATGGGCGTGCGGCCCGTTCGCTGCAGTGCCCGGACGATCAGGCCGGCCAGCGTGGTCTTTCCCGTCCCGCCCTTCCCAGCCACCGCGATGACGAACGGCATGCGCCTCGCACCTCCTCAAGAACTCGGCATGCCCAGTTCCGCGCATGCGCGCGGAAACCGGGCGCAGTCGGTATGCGGCAGGAACGTCGCCGAGACGTACTCTTCCATGAACGCCGCATCGGTGCTCAGCTCGCGATAGGTCATCTTCTGGGCGACCTCGGCCGCGCGGCGCCACACTTCATAGGAAAGGAGCGCCATCTTGGCGCCCGTGACCGAGCCGTTGCCGATGAAGGTCACCCGTTCCAACGGGACATCGGGCAGCAGGCCGATCAGGATCGCCTTGCCGATGTTCAGGTACGTGCCGAATCCACCGGCCACATAGATGCGCTGGAGGTCCGCGATGTCGATGCCCACCCGCCGCGCCAGCAGCGCCGCGCCGGCATACACCGCGGCCTTGGCCCGCAGCAGGTTCTCGATATCGGCGGCCGTCAGCACGATGTCGCGGCCGGCCGCGGTCTCCGGCGCCGGCGCCACCACGATCTCCAGGCCGTCCGGACCCTGTCGAACCCCCGGGGCATCCGGCCGCAGGCCGCCGGCCCGATCCATGAAACCGCTGCGCAGCAATTCGGCCAGCAGGTCCACGAGCCCCGAACCGCAGATCCCACGCGGCTGGACCCCACCGATGGTGGTCCAGCGGAGCGCGCCGTCCGGCGTGATCTCGATCCGCTGGATTGCGCCCCTGGCGGCCCGCATGCCCCAGGTAATCCCGCCGCCTTCAAAGGCCGGCCCGGCGGAGCAGGCGCAGCAGACCAGGAAGTCGCGGTTGCCGATGACGGTCTCGCCGTTGGTCCCAACGTCGATGAGCATGGACAGTTCCTCTGTGCGGTCCATGCCGGCGGCCAGGACGTCGGCCGTGATGTCGCCGCCCACATAGCTGCTGACGCCCGGCATCGCGGCCACCACCGCGCGAGGGTGCACGCGCAACCCGACCTCGCCTGCGCGGTAGTCGGCGGGCATGGTGGCCACCGGGATGTAGGGTTCGCGCCGGATCTCGGCCGGCGGCAGGCCCAGCAGCAGGTGGAGCATCGTCGTGTTCCCGGCGTAGACGGCGCCGACGATCTCGTCCCGGGCCACGCTGTGCGCGCGGGCCAGGCCGCCGATCAATAAGTTCACGGTGTCCAGCGCTGCGCTGCGCAGCCGATCGAGGCCTCCGGGTTCGCCCGCATGGATGATCCGCGAGATCACGTCGTCGCCGTGGGCCACCTGGCGGTTGAGGGCCGCGGCCGCGCCGAGCGTGGCCCCCCGCTCCAGGTCCACCAGATGCACGACGATGGTCGTGGTCCCGACGTCGACGGCCACCCCGCAGGCCCTCGTCCCGGCGGTTCCCGGCAGCAGATCGGCCAGTTCGTACCCACCGTTCCGGCGCGTCAGGATCGCGGTAACGTTCCAGTCCGCCTGCCGCATGGTAAGCGGCATCGCGCGCAGGACCTCTAGGGGAATGTGCACGTCGCGGATGTTGCGCCGCCGCCGCAACTCACGGGTCACCCGCTGGAGGTCGCTCACGCAGTCGTGCAGGGTCGGCGGAGGCAGTTCCATCGGCAGGGCAAAGGCCAGCGGGCTGGGGACAAACAGGGAGGCGGTCCGCGGCAGCCCGGCCGCGGCCTCCTCGGGCATCGGCAGGAACGGACCGGCGCCGCGCTCGGTCCCCAACAGGATCTGCTCACCCTCGATGCGGGAGGTGACCGGAACGGTCACCGTGAGGGCACTAGTAATGCGGGTCAGGCACGCCAGGATCTCATCGCCGCCGGGCACGCGGCCGGCCGCATCCACGTCTGCGGTGCCGTCGACAACCTGCACGCGGCACCGCTGGCAGATCCCGCGGCCCCCGCAGATGCTGTTCAGGGAGACGCCGGCTGCCAGCGCGGCATCCAGGAGGGTCTGGCCCGCCTCGACGGCGACGGTTCGGCCGTCTGGTTGGAATGTGATCCTGAGTACGCCCACTACACCCCACGTCCTTAGACGCCGGCGGCGGCCACCTGTTTCCACTGAGTCCGCATAAAGGCCGGGATGCCGGCCGACTCGCGCGGTCCGACCACGATCTGCCAACCGCTGAGCTCTTCCAACTTGCCGCTGATCGCGGCCACGCCGCCTGGGATGACCGCGCGGCGGTGCTTCACTCTGTTAGCGATGCCCGAGTCGGCGAGCGCCTTGGCGATCGTCTCGGCGTTGAACTTGTCGGCGGCCCACGCCGTCATCACCGACTGACCCTCGGTGTTCACCACGACGAGCCAGGATGCCGTGCGGCTGCTCTCCGTGTCGGCCTCGACGGTGAAGTAGGTCAGCGAGAAGTTGGTGGTGATCAGCACGGGCGACTGCTCGTCGGGCGTTCCCACGGCATGCAGGCCGGGCTCCACCTGGATGGGCTTCTGCGGGTCGGTATAGATATTCTGGCGCGCGGTCAACAGCGCCAGGGCCTGCCAGGGCTCGAGCTCGCCCGTCATCAGGAGGGCGGCGTACTTGCAGATGTGCGCCGTCCCTTCCATGACCACGTCGATCGGATCGGTCGCGGTCACAAACGCCATCGCGGGATAGCCCAGCGGCCGGAACATCTTGCGCAGCGCCAGCCGACGGATCTGCGTCAGGTCCGCCACCGCCGCGGCCTGGCCGCGCGCTCCGCTGTCGAGAAGCAGGTCGGTGACGCCCGCGGCGGCGATGCGCGCGGTCAGGTCTGCGAGTTCGTTGAGGTCGCGCCCCCGCACACCCAACGGGCACTTGTGGGTCTTGGCCAGACCAGCCATCGCCTCCCAGTTCTCGGCGGTGGCCGCGTATAGCAGGGGCCGCGCCTTCGCGATCGGTCCGGCCGCCGCGCCGAGGGCTTCGGGTGAATCGCTCATCAGGACCAGGGCGAGGCCCATCTCCGACGCCTGTCGTGCCGCGGCAGCGAAGCGCCCGGCATCGCCGGTCGTATCCTCGAGCGCCACCAGTTCTACCCGCAGGTCTTGCCCGACCCGCTCGAACCGCAGCCCACGGACCCGCTCGAAGGCGGTGCGCAGATCTTCTGGCGAGCGGTCTGCGGGAATCCGCACGGCGATGGCCGGCGGGTGGTAGAACGTCTCCTCGTGGCGGAACAGGACCGTCTCCTTGCCCATCACGATGCACTGGTCCTCAGGACCGATGGTGACCAGGCGGATGGGCGGCGCCGATGCCCCGGCCAGCGTGGCCTTGGCATCATCGCTGGCGTAAGGGCAGGCGTCGAGACTCGCTTTCTTGGTGGCGAGCTGCATGGCGAACGCCAGGCAGGTGGGATGACCGCACTCCCCGCAGTTCGTCTTGGGCAGCAGCTTGTAGATGTCCAGGGCTGTCAGCGGCATGGTTGCCTCTCCCTACAGGAGCGCCGGCATGGCCATGGCCGGATGGCCGACGCGTTCCAGGTGTGCCGTCAGCTCCTCGACCGTGGTCGCCACGGTCTCGTCCGCGATCTTGTCCACGAACGTCTCGTCGCCGAGTTCCTTGGCCCGAACCACGAGCCGGTCGTGGAGCGCTTCCTTGAGTTCCTTGGGCATCCAGACCAGCCGGTGCAGGCCGCCGTCGGCAGGGATGAACTTCCGGCTGATCATGTAGAGGCGACCCACCCCAAGGAATCCGGGGGTCTGGACACCACCGCCCACCAGGCCGGCCAGCGTGCTGAAGGTCATGCCCACCGGGGTCATCCCGGGATACTCGCGGTTGACCACGATGACGCCGTTGACCTCGGGCACCAGGCCCATGATGCACTCGAAGCACCCGCACGAGGTCATGGGCGATTGGATCATCGAGTACAGGCTGACCTGCTCCACGGTCTTGTTGGACCTGGAGTAGACGAACTGGTTGATCCCCTCGTACATCCCCAGCGTCTGATCCAGCAGGGTGCCCTTCTCGATCGGCTGGTTGGGGCCGGCCGGGTTGATCTCGTAGGAGGCCTTGCCGTCCAGCCAGTTGTAGGCACCGCACAGCCCGAGTCGCTCCGGCGAGATCACACAGACGTGGTTGGGTGCGTACGATTGGCACAGCGTGCACGAGTAGAAGACGTCCACGGTCTCGTCGGTCATGCCGGCCACGCGCGCGTCGCGCTCGTCCCAGACCCTGCGGGCCTCTTCGATGATGCGGTTGATCTGGTCAGCCTCGGAGTAGATCGTCACCTGCACCTTATCCACCAGCGACGGGTACTCTTCGTGGTACTTGGCGTGGAGGATGTCCCCGAAGTGCCGCAGCCGGAATCCGGATTTGACCGCGTCCTGGCTGACGCGGATCCAGGGCATGTCGCGCTGCCCGATGTGCATGACGCCCATCGCGCCGTTGATGAGCCGGTGGACCTGGCGCTCCAGGATCGGCTCAAAGTCCTTCTGGAGCTTCCGGCCGGCGACGTCGATCAGGATCCCCAGGGGCATCGTCCCGCCGAGTGGAGCCGTATCCAGGTCGGGCCCGATGACCTCGATCTTGCCGTCCTCGACCTCGTGCATCTCCTTGCCGCGCAGGTACTCGAACGCCGGGGCGAGCTGGCGGCCAAACTCGACCTGGAGCTGTTCCTTGCGGACCCGCTCCCCTTCGAAGGCCGCGCTGTAGGAGACCGGGATCGGGATCTTGCTGATCTTGAGCTTCAGGCCCCGGACTTCGATCGCCTTGGGCACGAGCTGGTCGTGGGGCACCTGGCTGACCACGTGCTCGTAGGTGCAGATGCCGGTCGGCAAGATCTGCGGGATGTCGGTATCGGCGATGACCGGGAAGCCGAAGTTGATGGCCCCGGCGGCCGTGGCGTACTTCTCGTCGTCAACCTCGCCCAGGGCCAGGACGAAGGCGAACACGCGTTCCTTATTGTAAAGGAGAATCTGCCTCGCCTTGGCCAGGTCGCCCGGAGCGAGCCCGCCGAATGTCATGGCCGCCCGCGCCGCGAAGTTCAGGGCGAGGACGGCCGCGCTGGTGTCCTTGCCGTAGGGAACCAGGTAGGTGTCCCAGCTCATTTCCACGCCGGCCTCGGCCAGTTGCTCGGCCATGCTGCGTCCGCCCGTGTGGCTGGCCAGGAACACCAGGATATTCCGTTCTTGCAGCTCGCGCGCCAGGCGTACCGCCTCTTCGGTCGTGGGCATGGCGCCCACGCAGGCGGCGAATCCCGGCATCCGGCCGTCCACCAACTTGATGCCCTGCGTGCGCAGGATCGCGTCGTCGGTGAACCCGAGCCAGATCCCGTTGGCCGGGCCGCCGTTGGCGTACTTGAGGGCCTCGATGACCTCCTGGGCCATCAGGGTCGCGACGCCGGCATCCAGGGCATCGCCCAGGTAGGGCAACCACATCTGGTCGGTGGGCACTGGGGACAGCATGCTGCGGGCGATGCGCAGGGGCTCCCGGGCATCTTCCAGGGTTTTCACCTTGATCCCGGTGAGCGCCAGGATCAGGGGGAGGTAGAAGGCCGTGTTGGGGAATTCGAGCTTGGTGCTGGCCCCCTTGGCCTCCATCGCCGCGGTGAGCTTGGCTTCAGCTTCTTCGACGTACTTGTGCGCCCCCTTGATGGCGGCGGTGGCGATGAGTCGCGACATGGTGTGGCTCCCTCCTGCCCGCTTATGTCACCAGTAGGCCGTCGGCCAGACGCTTACGCGCCGACGGGGACGGTCTCATACATCATCGGCCGCAGCTTCAGCGCCTCACGCTTCTTGTCCAGGTGGGCGGCGATGAGCTGCGCGGCCTTGGCCGGATTGGACTCGAACGCGAACTTCCCTCCGGTCACGCCTTCAATCTCCTCGGTCACGTACCGGGTGACCGCCGCGCTGCCCAGGATGTTGAGGGGTGACCCGAGGACGGTGAGGATGCCTGACGCCACTGCGTAGAACCCGATGGCAATGGCCTTCTCCGACCACCATCCCGGGGCCGCGGCGGCCACAGGCAGTTCATCGAACGAGCGGCCCACGCCGCCCTCCTTGACCATCTCGATACAGGCGGTCAGGATCCGGCTGTTGTCGACGCACGACCCGGTGTGGAGCACCGGCGGGATGCCGACGGCCTCGCAGATCTCCTGCAAGCCCCGGCCCGCGTGCCGGAACGCCGCCTCGGGCTGCAGCAACCCGGCCTTGCCGCACGCGATGGCCGAGCAGCCCGTCTGCACGACCAGGACGTCCTGGCGCAACAGCTCGTAGACCAGGTCCAGGTGGTGCTGGTCCTGGACCTGCTTGGGGCTGTCGCAGCCGACGACGCCGACCACGCCGCGCAGCCGGCCGGCCATGATCCCGTCGTTGAGCGGTCGCCAACCGCCGCGGTAGACCCCGCCCAGCATGTGGGTGATCGACTCCGTGGTGAACCCGGCGACGACGTCCATCCTGTGGTCGGGAATGACCACACGGCTCTTGTCGCGGCGCGCGAAGTTGGCCACCGCGCGACCCACGATCTCTCGGGCAGACTCCGGTGCCCGGTCCTCAGCAAACTCGACGGCGATCGTTCCCGGAATGCGCGCCTTGGATGAGGTGGCGATGACCTCGGTGTGGAAGCACCTGGCCACCTCCACCATGCCCGGCATGATGCACTGGACGTCCACGAGGAACGCGTCCACCGCGCCGGTGATCATGGCCAGTTCCTGCTGCAGGAAGTTGCCGGCGATGGGGACACCGCGGCGCATCAGCACCTCGTTGGCCGTGCAGCAGATGCCCGCCACATTGATGCCGGTGGCGCCCAGCTCCCTGGCCCGCGCCAGCAGCGCCGGATCGCCGGCCGCGTCCACGATCGCCTCGGCCAGCATGGGCTCGTGCCCGTGGACCAGGATGTTCACCTGATCCGGTCGCAGCACACCCAGGTTCATCTGCGCCCTGATCGGTTTGGGCGTCCCGAAGAGCACGTCCTGCAGGTCGGTGGCCACCATCGAGCCGCCCCAGCCGTCGGCTAGCGAGCTGCGGATCCCGGCCAGGATAATGCTGTGGTAGTCGTTGTCCACACCCATGTTCGTACGGTGCATCACGTCCACGACCTCGCGGTCGACGCCGCGTGGAGTCACGCCGAGTTTCTTCCATATCTCTTGCTGCCTGGCAGGCGCGCGGCGCACGAAGGCGATCTCGCCCTCCTGCTGGCCGAACTGCGCCAGGCAGGCGCGGGCGACGTCCTCGGCGATCTGTTCGGCCTTGCGGCCGTCGAGCGGGACCCCAAGTTCGACCGCCAGTGCCCGGAGCTTGCGCTCGTCCTTGATGCCATAGCCCGGGGCCTGGCCCCGGGCGGCCATCAACAACAGGTGGGCGACCGACCGGCCGTGATCGGAGTGCGCGGCCGAACCGGCGGCCATGTCCCGGGCCAGGCGGCGCGCCGCGATCGTATCGATGCCGGCCCCGCAGACGCCGATCTGGGGCCGCCTGCTCCCGGGCAGCCCGAGATTGCAGGGGCCCAGATGGCAGATCGTGCAGCAGATGCCCAGTTCACCCACGCGGCACTGGGAGCCCAGCGCCTCCAGGCGGTCCCAGATCGTCCCGATACCCTCGGCCCGGGCTCTCTCTCGCATCTCCACGCTGGCAGGATCTGTCCGCACTGGAGGTTGCGCCGAATCACTCATCGTTTGACCCTCCGATTCCATCGGAATTCCAGTTCGTCGGCCAGGCGGGTGACCGCCTGGGCCACTGCGGGATCGCGGCCGGCGGCCTCGGCCCCTTGCCGTTCCGCCTCCGCCAGCGCCGTGCTGTTGGGAATCGAGCCAACCAGGGGGATGCCGTCGAGGTGCGCGGTGATGTAGGCTTCGTCGGTTTCTCCGCGGACGCGATTGGCGACGGCCAGCACCTGCGGGATCCCGATCTCAGCCGCCAGGCGCCGGATCCGGGCGGCCGTGTCCAGACTCGCCCTGCTGGGATCGACAACGACCAGCAGCGCGTCCGCGGCCTGAGCGCTGCGCCGGCCCAGGTGCTCCAGGCCGGCTTCGAGGTCGATGATGATGGCCTCGTCACGCTCGAGGACGAGATGGTCGAGCAGGCGGCGGAGCAGGACGCTCTGAGGGCAGGCACAGCCGCTCCCGCCGCGGCTGATGGCACCGGCGACGATCAGCTGCACGTTGCCGTGCTTCACCGCCAGCCGGTCGACCAGGTCGTCCACGCGGGGGTTCAGCCGAATGTAGCCGTCGGTGCCACCGACGCGGGCCTCGATCTCGTCCTTCAATTCCAACAGCGACGGGACCGCGCCCGGGGGCATACCGAGAGCAGCGGCGAGACAGGGGTTGGGGTCGGCGTCGATGACGGTGACATGAATGCCTCGCCGGACCATCTCAGCGGCCATGAGGGCCGACAGGGTGGTCTTGCCTACCCCGCCTTTTCCGGAGATCGCAAGCTTCATCGCCTGTCCACGCCCTGACCACGCCGGAGCCGCAGGGCATGGTCCCCCGGAACGCCGGCCGCACCTGCGCCGCAAACAGGCACGCGGCCTCGAGGTCCTTGGGTTCATTATCGCCACCCCGTTTGCCGCCCAAAATCGGGCGAGCACCCTATTCACCGGCAAACCGGGTCCATCCGGCGCCTCGTCGTGGACAGCAAGCTATGACCGCGCGTGGGCGCGTTCAGCCCGGCGCGGCCATCGGGCGAGGACCGTATGAGGGGATTCCACGGCCTTCGCCAAGATGACCGTGTGAGGGGATTCCACGGCCTTCGCCAAGATGACCGTGTGAGGGGATTCCACGGCCTTCGCCAAAGCGAAGCGGCCGGCCAGATCCCTGGCCCGCCGCCGGCGTGCGGAGCCCGAAGCATCGGGGCTATTGGCTGACTTCTATCTTGACGATCATGCCGGCCTCCTTATGCCCGGGGATCGTACAGATCGCCTCGTACGTGCCCGGTTTCAGCTCTAGGTCGACGGTCTTTGTCTGGCCAGGTTTCACCAGGTGCTGTTCGTGGACGTTGTGCTCCTCAAGGCTGGGGATGGCGAAGTCATGGTCCACCGCCCCGCGGTTCATTAAAAGGAAGCGGACGGATCCCGCCTTCGCCTTGAGGGGGCGCGGCTCGAACTCGAATTCGCGCATGACGACTCCCACAGTGGGCGGCTGATCTCCCTCTGCGGTCTGCGTTGGCGGAGGCGTCGGGCCACCCCGGGAGGTACAACCCGCGGCGATAACGGAAATGAGTAGTACTGCTCCTGCGACAACGATTCGGTGTGATCGCATGTGCTCCCCCCACTCGATGGTTGTGACCAATGTTGCCCGCAGTATACGGGGCCAGTTTCGCCGCTATGTTAAAGGGCTCTTAAGAGGTTGGGAGGGTCACGACGAATCGCGTTCCGCCTGCGGGGCGGTTCTCGACCGCGATCTCGCCGCCCTGGATCGCCATCAACCGCTTGGCGATGGCCAGGCCGAGCCCCGCGCCCCGCTGCCCGCTGCGCGAGCGATCGGTCTTGAAGAACCGGTCGAAGACATGCGGCAGGTCGGCGGCCGGGATGCCGGGACCCGTATCGTCCACGAAGATGGTTGCCTGACCGCGACGCTCTCCCACAGTCACGGTCACCCGACCGCCGTTGGGGGTGAACTTCAGGGCATTGTCGATGAGGTTGCTCACAACCTGGGCCATGCGGTCGGGGTCGGCAAGCACGGTGATCGCCCGTCCCGGTCCGGCCTGTTCGAGGGCGATGCCCCGTTGCGCCGCCCGGAGGCCGAACGACTGCAGCACGCGCCCCGCGACGTCGGCCAGGTTAGTGAGAACCACGTGCAACTGGACCCGACCGGACTCGATGGCAGACAGGTCCAGCAGCGTCTCGACCAGGACGCGCAGGCGCTCGACCTCATGCTCGATGGCGTCCAGCAGGGACCCGGTCGCGTCATCGGATGCCGGCACGCCGGGAAGACCGGCGCGGAGGGCCTCCACCGCGACCGTCAGGTTCGCTACGGGGGTGCGCAGTTCGTGCGAGGCATCGGCCACGAACTCGCGGCGCATGGTATCCAGGCGCTCCAACTCCGCGGCCATATAGTTCAGCGAACGCGCCATGTCGCCGAGCTCGTCGTTCGTCCGCACGGCCACCCGCTGGTCGAGTTCCCCCGCGGCGATGCGCGCGGTCGCCGCCCGCATCTCTTGAATGGGCCCGGCGATCCGCTGCGCGAGCAGAAAACTCACGACGGCAGCCCAGAGCAGCGTGACGAGAATCGTCCAGCCGACAACCAGACGAATGTGCCGGAATTGCGCGGCGAGTTCGTGCAGCGGGAGAGCAACGTAGACGGCGCCAACGACACGATCCCCGCTCCGGATGGGCACCGCGCCGTAGACCACGGGCACACCGTCGGACCGGCCCGCGCCAAACGACTCGCGACCCATCAGCGCCGTCGCGATTCCCTCCCGGCCCAGGCGGCTTCCACTCTGCGGGGTTGAAGAATCCGCGGTGTGAAGCGCCAGCACCCGCTCGGCCCGATCCACGACGATGACCGAAGGATTGCCGGGGTATTGCGTCCCCTGCAGCTCAGCCCGCGTGCGCGCCGCGTCGCCGGCTGCCACAGCCTGGCCGACATGCGCGGCGATCAGCCGTGCCTGCGCCAGCAGACCCGTTTCCACCTGCGCCAGGTAGCGGGCCTCGGAGTCCCGCGTGAGGTGCACTCCGAGAAACGACAGCGCAAGCAGGATGACGACCAGGTAGGTCGCCAGCAGTCTCCAGCGGATGTGTCGGAACATGCCTACTGAAAACGATACCCGACGCCGTGGACCGTCTGGACGTGCTTGGGCGCTGATGGATCTCGCTCGATCTTCTCACGGAGCCAGCGGACGTGGACGTCCAGCGTGCGGACGTCGCCGGCGTAGTCCTCTCCCCAGACGCGGTCGAGGAGGTAATCGCGGCCGAGCACCCGGCCGCCGTTCGCCATGAAGACGCGGAGCAGTTCGAACTCCTTGGGCGACAGAGCGACCTCGCGGCCGCGTACCGTGACGCGGCGCGCCGGCACGTCGAGGGCGACCTCGCCAATTTGAAGTACGTCCTGCTGGTCGGCCTGCGTGTAGGTCTGGACGCGCCGCAGTTGCGCCTTGACGCGGGCGATCAGTTCCTTCGGCGAGAACGGCTTGGTGACGTAGTCGTCGGCGCCGAGGTCGAGCCCCGTCACCTTGTCGCCTTCACTCGCGCGCGCCGTGAGCATGATCACCGGCGCGGTGCTGAACAACCGGACCCGACGGCAGACTTCGAGACCGTCCAGGCCTGGCAGGGCGAGATCGAGCAGGATGAGATCAGGCCGCGTCGTCCGCGCCGCTTCCACGCCCTCCAGACCGTCTCTGGCCGCCACGACCTGGTAGCCTTCTCGCGACAAGAGCGCCCGCAGGGAGGTCACCATCGTCTCTTCGTCTTCGACGATGAGGATCTTCATACCCGTGCTGTGATCAGCCGGACGATTCCCGAGGGTGTCAAGTCCTCGACGGTCTCGATGTCCAACCCGGCTGCCATCACGTTGGCCACCGTGCGACGGTTGATGTGCGGTCCCAGGAGGCGCACCACGATCGGGTCCAGCCAGTCCATCATCCGGCCCAGGATCGGGTGATCGGCGCGCATGTGCTCGAGAAGGTAGATGCGGCCTCCGGGCCGGACCACCCGCCGCAACTCGCGCAGACCGAGCACCGGGTCGGGCACCGAGCAGAACACGAAGGTCGCGGCGGCAGCGTCGAACGCGGCATCAGGAAACGCCAGGGTCTGAACGTCCATGAGGTGGAGACGGACGTCACGTCCCAGCCGGGCAGCGCGCCCGGCCGCCCGCCCTAGCATCCTGGGGCTGATGTCCACGGCCGTCACCGTGGTGTCCGGCGGATAGTGGGGCATGTTCTTGCCCGTCCCCACGCCCACTTCGAGCAGGCGGCCAGGCGGCACGCGGCGCCACAGGCGGGACCGCCAGCGGCCGAAGCGGCCGCGCTCGGGCAACCACTCCAGGAGGTCATAGACGGGTGCGAGGCGGTCGTACCGCGCGCGGGTGACTTCGACCGGTTCAGGCTTCCTCACACCGGCCTCGATCCGGAGCCGACCGGCTCCGGTGGAAGAACTCTCAGACACAGAAGCCCCACAACGCGGGAATCGCGGCCAGCGCCCCGGCGAGGGCTAGCGCCAAGCCGGCCCGCCCCCGGAGACGGAGCGCCGCCAGA
>Ga0154786_1001_pt7 | contig 15998 bp, 10 predicted proteins | sample Rifle2008BG16ft_FD_105794 | JGI IMG/M metagenome (GOLD analysis project Ga0154786, IMG submission 105794) | Armatimonadetes bacterium RBG_16_67_12
CCGCGGGAAAGCCGCGGACGTGCTGGCCCAGCTGGTCGGCGGGCTGCGCTCCGGAATGAGTTACTGCGGCGCGCGAACGATCGCGGAGCTGCAGGGCCGCGCGGAGTTCATCCAGATCACCCAGGCCGGCATGAAAGAGAGCCTGCCGCACGACGTCGAGCCCGCGTGACGGACGCCCTGACCCAGATGAAGTGCACCGCCTGCCGGGCGGGCGAGCCGACCGTCACCGACGCGGGAATCGCCGAACTACACCCGCACGTGCCCGCCTGGCAGATCGTCGAGCGCGATGGCATCAGGCGCCTTGAGCGGGTGTTCAAGTTCCCGAACTTCGTCGAAGCGCTGCAATTCACAAATGCCGTCGGCACCGCGGCGGAAGAAGAAGGTCATCACCCCTCGCTCCTTACGGAATGGGGCCGGGTGACGGTGACCTGGTGGACCCACAAGATCCGCGGGCTCCACCGGAACGACTTCATCATGGCTGCGAAGACGGACCGGCTCTACGAGAGTCGCGCGTAGCACGCAGCGGGGAGACCATTGAGTCCATGGCCGACACACTCCACTGCGCCACCTGCGGGGTCGACAACGCCCCGTCATCGAAGTTCTGCGCCAACTGCGGGAAGCCGCTGGCCACTCCCGGCGGCGCGCAGGCCGGACCGATTCTGACCGCCGAAACCCGCAAGGTCATCACGGTTATCTTCGCCGATCTGGTGGGCTCGACCGCGTTGACCGAGCGCCTCGATCCTGAAGAGGCGCGTGGTGTGGTCGGCAAGTTCTACGACGCTGTCCAGCGGGCGGTCGAGCGGTTCGAGGGCACAGTGGCCAACTTCCTGGGCGACGCGGTGCTGGCCGTCTTCGGGCTGCCGGCCTTGCACGAGGACGATCCCGAGCGCGCCGTGAGGGCCGGGCTGGCGATGCGAGACGAGATGCCGGCGCTCAACGAGCGCCTGGCCGTCGAGCACGGTGTGCGGTTGCAGATCCGGGTGGGAATCAGCACCGGCGAGGTGGTCGCCGCATCCGGTTCGACCTTCGACCGCGACTTCCTCGTCTCGGACGCGGTGACCACCGCTGCGCGGATCCAGCAGACCATGGCCCCGGGCTCGGTCGCAGTCGGCGAGCGCACGTACGGACTGACGCGCGACGTCATCGAATACCGCGCACTCGAACCGCTCGAGGTGAAGGGCAAGGTGGATCGGCTCCACGTCTGGGAGGCGGTCGCGCCGCTGCCGCAGCGGTCCGAGATCCGGCATGTCGCCGCGCCGCTGATCGGTCGGCGCGGGGAGCTGAGCCTGCTCCGTCAACTCTACGAACGGAGCGCCGGCGAGGGACTGGTGCATCTGGCCACGGTGCTTGGACAGCCCGGCGTGGGCAAGAGCCGGCTGCTGCGCGAACTGCTCACGGAGCTCAGGGACATCCGGCCAACCCCGCTGATCCTGCGCGGCCGCAGCCTCGCCTTCGGCGGGCAGATCGGCTACCACGCGCTGCTGGATATCCTGCGCGCGGTGGTCGGGCTGCTGGACACGGATCCGGCCGAGATCGTCAGGGAGAAACTCTTCCGGTGGCTGCACGAGTCGCTGCCGGGACACGAGCGTCTCGTCGACGGCCTCCTGCTGACCTTCGGGACGTCGAACGGGCCGGGCGCGAATCCGGAGCAGCTACGCGCCGAACTCTTCGCCACCTGGCGGACCCTGCTGGTCGGGTTGGCCATGAGCCGGCCGGTCATAGCCGTGTTCGAAGACGTGCACTGGGCCGATGACGGGCTGCTCGATCTGATCAACTCCATGCTCGCCGGCATGGAGGATACCTCGCTGCTTCTCATCTGCCTGGGCCGGCCCGAACTGCTGGAGCGCCGGCCTACCTGGGCGAGCGGCGGCCGCAACGCGATCACTATTGATCTCAGGCCGCTGCGTCCCCAGGAGACCGCGCAGTTGGTGGATGCGCTCGGTCAGGCACACCTCGCTCCCGAAGTGCGGCAGGCCGTGGCGCAGCGCGCCGAAGGTAACCCCCTGTTCGCCGAAGAGCTGGTGCGGATGCTCACCGAAGGCACCCCAGCCGCCGCGGCGGGGACCGGCGTCACCATTCCCGACACGGTGCAGGCCGTGCTCACCGCGCGCATCGACCGCCTGCCCCCCGATGACCGCCGCACGTTGCAGGCCGCGGCGGTCATCGGGAGGACGTTCTGGCCGTCGGCCGTGGCGCAGCTCACGGGACTCTCCCCCGGCGATACCGCGCGGGCGATCGGTGTCTTGATCGGAAAGGAACTGGTCACGGTCCGGCCGCAGTCGGCGATTGCCGGCGAGCAGGAGTACGCCTTCCGCCAGATCCTGACGCGCGACGTGGCGTATGGGATGCTGCCGCGCTCACAGCGGCAGCGGGCTCACGCCGAGGCCGGCCGCTGGCTTGAAGCCCGGCTGGGCGATCGCGTGGAAGAGATCATCGAGATCGTCGCCGAGCACCTGCGCCTGGCAGGTGACAATGCCAGGGCCGCCGAGTCCCTGCGCCGTGCGGCCAGCAAGGCGCGCCGCCTCTACGCCAACGCCGACGCCATCCGTCTGTTCGGGCAGGCGATCGAGTCGGCGGAGAAGGCCCAGCTGGACGCGCTGACCCCTCAATTGCACCTCGGCCGCGGCGAAGTCCACCAGTTGATGGGCGCGTACTCGCAGGCGCTGGCCGACTTCGATGCGGGGCTCGCGGCGGCGCGCCGGACCGGCGACCGCGGGTTGGAAGCCTCGCTCGAGAACCGTGTCGGACTAATCCATCACCGTGAGGCACGGTTTGAAGAAGCCGAGGCCCACTTCACGCGGGCGGCCGAGATTGCCCGCGAGAGCGGCGACAGGATGACGCTCGGGCTCTCGCTGGTCGACCTCGCCACGTTGAGCTGGGATCGGGGGGACTTGCCCACGGCCAACCAGATCCTGACGGAGGGGATTGCCCTCCTCCGGGAGGCCGGCGATCGGTCGAGCCTGGCGCGGGCGTTGAACCTGCGGTGTATGACGAACCTGGCCCTGGGTCATGCCGATGAGGCGATCGCCGCCGCCGAGGAAGCCCTGACCACGGCGCGGGAAGCCGGGGACAAATCGAGGGAGGCGACCAGCCTCAGTTACCTGGGCGTCGTGCACAACTGGGCGGGACGCTCGCGTCTCGGCATCGAGTACGCGAACGCGGCCATTGCCCTGGCCGAATCGATAGGCGACCGCCGACGCGCTACCTACGCCAGGGAGTTCCTGGCCCAGGCTCACCAGGATCTCGGCGAGTGGGGCGCGGCGATTCGGCTCACCCTCGAGTTCCTGCCGGAGGCGCTGCATCTGACGCTGCTCGAGTTGCCCTTCATCTACCTGTTTCTCGGTCAGATGTACGACGAGATCGGAGATCTCACCCGCGCTCGGGAGGCGTTTCGGACCGGGGCGTCGCTTGAGGTCAGGAGTCTGGGATGGGAACTGGCCGCGCTGCTCTCCGCCCTCTATCTGGCCGGGCTCGACAAGGACCACGACGCGATGCACCGCACGCTCGACCGGATGGTCGCGATGCGCCCGGGAACCTTCGCTCCGGTCGAAGGCATGGTGGCGCTTCCCTTTGGGGAAGCGTTCTGGGAGGCCGGACGCATCGAGGACCTGAGGACGCTGGTGGCCAGGCAGGGGACCCGCATTCTGCAGTTCGGAGCGCCGGCATACATCGCGGGGCTGGCCATCTTGGAGGCGCGCCTGGCCTTCACCGACGGGAAGCGGGATGACGCCGCCGCGCATCTCGACCGGGCGGTCGAGCTGGCGGAAGCGTGCGAGCATGCCGCGGTGATCCGGAGGGCCCGGGAGCTGCGCCTGCAGTTCTTCGGCCGCGCCGAGGACCGCGCGGGACTGCGGCGGCTCCATGCGCGCATCGCGGCCTCGTTGCCCGACGATCTGCGCGAGACGTTCCTGCACAGCCAGCGGGTGTCAGGGTTGTGAACGGCGGGTGAAAGCCACCGCCAGGATCGCGCCGGCCGCCGGCGCAACGCCGGCCAGCCCGAACATCATTCCGGTTCCGAACGACCGCGCAATCAGCCCCCCGCCGACCGCGCCGAGCCAGATGCCGATCTCAAGGAACATGCCAAGGGTCGCCATGGCGCTGCCGCGGTCCTCCGGCGGCACCAGGTCCACGCCGAGCGCAAGGAGCGCGGGCTGGGCGAGCCCGAGCCCGATGCCGGAGAGGGCGCCGCCGACCAGCAGCCCCCATCCATGGAGTGCCGCGGTGGCCCACATCCCGAACGCGGCGATGAGCATGCCCGGCACGACGATGGCCGTGCGAGCGGCTCTATCAGACCGGCGGCCCACGGACAGGAGAATCGCCAGCAGCCCCACCGCCATGGCGGTGAACGCCATGCCGGGATTCGCGAGGCCCCGCCGCGCCGCGTGGACAGCCAGCAGTCCGATGTTCGCGCCGTAGGGGACCATCAGGAACGCCATCCAGATGCCGGGCATCCACACCGTCCGGTTGAAGAGGAGCGGGCGGCGGCCGGTCGAGTCCGACCGCAGCGTGCGCAGCGGCCAAGTCAGGCTCAGGCCGAGCAGCCCAATGGCAATGCAGACGGCGAAGAGCGCCGGATAGCCCATCGCGCCCGCGATTGCTACGCCGACCGGAGGCCCGACGATCAGGGCGACGGGATGCCACACGGCATAGAGGCTGAGGGCCTCGCCCCGTCGCTCCTGCGGCGTCAGGTTCACCGTGAGGGTCTGCCCGGCGGTGGTGAACAGCGCGACGCCCAGGCCGGTGAGCGACCTGAATACCAGCAGTATGACCACCGACGCGGCCAACCAATAACCGGCCGCGGAGAGCGCAAACGCCAGGATCCCCAGCATCAGGGCGGGCACCGAGCCGCCGCGGTCGAGCCACTGGCCCACCCAGGGCCGGGCCACAAGCGAGGCGATGGCGATCACGCCGGCCATCCAGCCCAGGACCGCGTCGCTGGCACCGAGCCGGACCGCGTAGAGCGGCAGGCTGGCGGTGAGCAACTGCACGCTGAAGTAGGTGACGAACGAGGCCAGGGACAGCGCGAGGAACGCGGGCGTAAACACGCCCGGAGGCCGTCGCAGCGGCACTCCGGGCGCGTGGGGTGTCATGCGGACCGGATCGGGGTCGGGGCTAGCCCTTCTTTTCCTCCGCACCACCCCGCGCCAGGTAGTCCTCAACAAACAGCAGCCCGCCCTCGCCGGCCCGCCTGACGATGCTAAGCAGCCGGTCCATACTGGACACTTCCTCGAGCTGCTCCTCGATGAACCACTGCAGGAAGTTCTGCGTGGTGTAGTCGTTCTCTTTGAGCGCGATCTCGTACAGGCCGTGGATCTGCTTGGTGACGACTTCCTCCCACTTGAGTGAGAGTTTGACCGCCTCCTCGGCCGAGGTGAACTCGTTCTTGGGCCCGCCGATGTCCGGAATTCCCACCCTGCCGCCCGTGTCGACGATGTAGTGGAGAAACTTCATGGCGTGCTCGCGCTCTTCCTCGGCCTGGCGGTAGAAGTGCTTCGCCAGAAACGGCAGGCTCTGCGCGTCGAAGTGGGCGGCGATGGTCACGTACTGCAGCGACGCGCCGAATTCGCGGCCGATCTGTTCGTTGATGGCCTTGTTCAACTTCTGGCTGATCAGCATGGGCCTCCCTCGCGCGACCCCGTGTAGGGCGTGATAGGGCCGCGGTCTCATTTCATTATAGAATGGCGGACCCTACGCCCTCCACCCCTGAAGCGCCCGGATGTAGTTGGCCCGCTCGAACGCCGCCGGATCGGGTGAGCGGGAGTGACTCATGCTGCCGCGCATCTGGGCCAGCGATGCGTACTCGTGCTCCTCCATCCAGGTCTCCAGGTCGCGGCGCACCGTGCGCAGGTAGTCAGGACCGTGGCGCAGCAGCGCCGAGACCATCTGCACGACATCGGCACCGGCCATGATGGCCTTGATGGCGTCGGTGACCGTGTGCACGCCGCCGGTGACGGCCAGTGACGCGCCCACCCGATCGCGCAACACCGCCAGCCAGCGCAGCCGCAGCAGCAGTTCGCTGCTCGTGGACAGTTCCAGCCGAGGCACGACCTCGAGCTGCTCGATGTCGATTTCGGGTTGGTAGAAGCGGTTGAACAGCACCAGGCCGTCGGCGCCGGCGTGGTCCAGTTCGGTGGCGAAGTGCGCCATCGAGGAGAAGAACGGCGAGAGCTTCACCGCCACGGGCACGGTCACCGTCTGCTTGATCGCGCGCAGGATGTCGAGCGTGCGGCGCTCCACCGCGCCGCCCGGTTCCCCGGGATCGGTGGCCAGGTAGTAGACGTTGAGCTCCAGGGCGTCGGCGCCGGCCTCCTGCATCCGGCGCGCGTAGTCCACCCATCCACCTGTGGTGGTGCCGTTGAGCGACGCGATGACCGGGATGCGGACGGCCTTCTTGATCCGCTCGATCTGAGTCAGATACTGCTCGGGCCCCAGCGCAAACTCGCTGGGGCTCGGGAAGTATGAGGTGGCCTCCGCGAACGACTCCGCATGCACCTCCATATGGTGGATCGTGGCGAGCTGCTCCTGGAGGATCTGCTCCTCGAACAGCGAGTGCATGACGATGGCTGCGGCGCCCGCCTCTTCGAGCCGCTTCACGGTGTCGAGCTTGTCCACCATGGGGGACGCGCCCGGCATGAAGGGATGCGGTAGGGTCAGGCCGAGGTAGGTCACAGACAGATCCATGGCGTCTCCTCTCAGTCTCCCACCGCGTCCGATGATGCCCGATCCGGGGCCGCGGCCGCTTCGGGCTTGACCGCGGGTGTGGCGCCGTTGCCCGGCGCCTGCGCCAGTTGCTCATACGCCCGGTACCGAGCCTGCACGTCGCGCCGCGCAGCGTCAAGCAGGTCGAGAGCCCGCTGCCGGTCGATGTTCTCCACCATCCGGAACCGCGTCTCGTTGTAGGTAAACTTGGCCAGGTCCACCTTCGGCGGCCCGGAGTCAAGCTGCAGCGCACTCTTGCCCTCGGCCACACGGCGTGGATCGAACCGGAAAAGCGGCCAGTACCCGGTGTCCACGGCCAGCTTCGACTGCTCGGCGCCGAACGCCAGATCATACCCGTGCGCGATGCACGGTGAGTAGGCGACGATGATCGACGTGCCGGGGTACGAGTCGGCCTCTTCGAACGCCTTCAGGGTCTGCTCATCCCTGGCGCCCCACGCCACCCGGGCCACGTACACATTGCCGTAGGTCATCGCCATCATCGTCAGGTCTTTCTTGGCCCCGGGCTTGCCCGCCGACGCGAACTTCGCCGCGGCGCCGCGCGGCGTGGCCTTAGATTGCTGACCGCCGGTGTTCGAGTAGACCTCGGTGTCGAGCACTAGGATGTTCACATCGCGGCCCAGGGCCAGGACATGGTCCAGGCCGCCGAAGCCGATGTCGTAGGCCCACCCGTCGCCGCCGACGATCCACACGCTCTTCCGCACGAGGTAGTCGGCGGTGAGGGCAAGGCGCCGGGACTCGGGCGAGTCGATCTGCGCCAGGCGCGCCCGCAGGATCTCCACCCGCGCCCGCTGCGACGCGATGCCTGCCTCGCTCGACTGGTCGGCCCCGAGCAGGGCATCGGCAAGATCGGGATCGATCTGCGCGCGCAGGCGCGGCACCAGGTCGCGCGCCTGCTCGGCCAGCTTGTCGGTCGCCAGCCGCATGCCCAAACCGAACTCGGCGGTGTCCTCGAACAGCGAGTTGGACCAGGTCGGGCCGCGGCCGTCCGCGTTGGTCGTGTACGGCGTGGTGGGCAGGTTGCCGCCATAGATCGAGGAACACCCGGTCGCGTTGGCGATCAGCAGGCGATCGCCGTAGAGCTGCGTCATGAGCTTGACATAGGGGGTCTCGCCGCAGCCGGCGCAGGCCCCGGAGAACTCAAACAGCGGCTGCAGGAACTGGGACTCCTTGACGTTGTGCCGCAGCTTCGAGCGGTCGAACTCCGGCAGCGTGAGGAAGAACTTCCAGTTCTCGCGCTCCTGCTCGCGCAGTGGCGCCTGGGGTTCCATGTTAATGGACTTATGTTTGGGGTTGCCCTTGTCTTTCGCCGGACAGACCATCACACACAGGCTGCAGCCGGTGCAGTCCTCGGGCGCCACCTGCAGGGTGTATAGGTGGCCCTTGATCTCCTGGCTGCGATAGGGCATGGACTTGAACGTTGGCGGCGCGCCCTGTAGCAGCGCGGGGGCGACGATCTTGGCGCGGATCACCGCGTGCGGGCAGACAAAGACGCACTTGTTGCACTGGATGCAGATGGACGAGTCCCACACCGGGATTTCGTTGGCGATGTTGCGCTTCTCCCACCGGGTTGTGCCGACCGGCCATGTGCCGTCGGGCGGGAAGGCGCTGACCGGCAGCAGGTCACCCTTCTGCGCCATCATCATCGCGGTGACGTTCTTCACGAAGTCCGGTGCCTCGGGCGGGACGGTGGGCGGAAGCGCACGGTCCGCGCTCACCGCGCCGGGGACCTTGACCTCGTGAAGGTTGGCCAGCGTCTGGTCGACCGCCTCCCAGTTGCGGCGCACGACCTCGTCGCCCTTGCGACCGTAGGTCTTCTTGATGGCCTCCTTGATCCTGGCGATGGCTTCATCGCGCGGCAGCACACCGGAGAGCGCGAAGAAGCACGTCTGCATCACGGAGTTGATGCGGCCGCCCATGCCGGTGCGGTGGGCGACGTCGAGCGCGTCGATCACGTAGAACTTCAGGCGTTTGGCGCCGATCTGCTCCTGAACCTCGCGGGCCAGGTGGTCCCAGATCTCATCGGGCCCGTACGGCGCGTTCAGCAGAAACGTGGCGCCCGGCCTCGCGTAACCCAACACGTCGTACTTCTCCATCAACGGAAACTGATGGCACGCCACGAAACTGGCACGCCTGATCAGATAGGCGGACCGGATCGGTCGCGGGCCGAAGCGCAGGTGTGAGATCGTGATCGCGCCCGACTTCTTGGAATCGTACACGAAGTAGCCCTGCGCGTAGTTGGCCGTCTCCTCGCCGATGATCTTAATCGAGTTCTTGTTCGCGCCCACCGTACCGTCGGCGCCCAGGCCGAAGAACACCGCCCGGGTCACGTCGTCCGGCTCGATGTCCAGATCCATGTCGTAGGGCAGCGAGAGACCCGTCACGTCGTCGTTGATTCCGATGGTGAAGTGGCGCCTCGGTGCCGCCTTGGCCAGCTCGGCGAAGACCGCAAAGATCATCGCGGGGGTGAACTCCTTCGAGGCGAGTCCGTAGCGACCGCCGATGACCACGGGATCCGCCGCGAAGCGGGCGTCGCCCTCTTCGCGGAGCGCGGTGATGACATCCAGGTAGAGCGGCTCGCCGAGCGCTCCGGGCTCCTTGGTCCGGTCGAGCACCCCAATGGCCTTCACCGTAGGAGGCAGCGCCGCGATGAAGTCCTTCGCCGAAAACGGCCGGTACAGCCGGACCTTGACCACGCCGACCTTCTCGCCGGAGGCCAGCATCCACTCGGCGGTCTCGTGCACGGTCTCGGCGCCCGAGCCCATGAGCACGACCACCCGCTCGGCCTGCGGGTGGCCCACGTAGTCGAACAGGTGGTAGTGCCGACCGGTCAGGCGACCAAACTGGTCCATCGTCTCCTGGACCGCCTGCGGGCACGTCAGGTAGAACGGGTTGCACGCCTCCCGCGCCTGGAAGAAGACATCGGGGTTCTGAGCCGAGCCCCGAAGCACCGGACGCTCGGGCGTCAGCGCGCGCTCTCGATGAGCCCTGATGAGGTCCTCGGGCATCATCGCCCGCACGTCGTCGTCACCAAGCATCTCGATCTTGGCAACCTCGTGCGACGTGCGGAAGCCGTCGAAGAAGTGCAGGAACGGCACGCGCGTGCGCAGCGTCGCGGCGTGGGCGACCAGCGCCAGGTCGTGCGCCTCCTGCACCGAGCCCGACGCCAGCATGGCGAACCCGACCTGCCGGCAGGCCATTACGTCGGAGTGGTCGCCGAAGATCGAGAGCGCGTGGGTGGCCAGGGTACGGGCCGAGACGTGCATGGCGTACGACGTCAGCTCTCCCGCGATCTTGTACATGTTGGGGATCATCAGCAGCAGGCCCTGGGAGGCGGTGAACGTGGTCGTCAGCGCGCCGGCCTGCAGCGAGCCGTGGACAGCGCCCGCGGCCCCGCCCTCCGACTGCATCTCCACCACCTGCGGGACGATCCCCCAGATGTTGGGCTGTCCCATCGCCGCCCACTCGTCGGCAAACTCGCCCATGGGTGAGGACGGCGTGATGGGGTAGATCGCGATCACCTCGTTGACCCGGTAAGCCACGGACGCCGTCGCTTCGTTGGCGTCCAGGGTGACCATCTCTCGCCGAGCAGCCTGACTCATGCTCGTCCTCCTTGGTCCTGGCAGGCTTCAGACCCCTGCTGGCGGCGGATTGGCGAGGGGAAACGGACGGGAGGGGTCCGAAGGCTGCGGCCTCTGACTATGAAGGTAATCGGGGGAGGGAAGGACAGGTATCCATCCGAGACCCGATACGCGATCAGGTCCGCAGGTGGCGAACCTCCACGCGGAACAGCCCGGACGGTGCCTTCTTGAGCGACTCCCAGCGGACGACCTCGGCCTCGCGACGCACGCCGTTGCCCCAGGCGGCGAGCCGGATGCGCGCGCCCTTGGGGAAACTCTCGGGCAAGAGTAGCACCGCCCCCTGGTCGTTCAGGTCCTCGGCGATGGCCCAGGCGCAGATCCTGTCTTTCTCCACCTGCACCGGAAGCTGCGGGGGCCGGGTCCGCGCAGGCCTGTGGCCGTTCCTGTGGTACCCGCGGCCGGCCGCCCCATAGGGGATCACGAAGTTGGTCAGCAGGCCGCGCGTCTCGGGGTGGAGCGGCTGCAATTCCAGACCCAGCCGCACACCCTCATCGGTCTCCTGAGCGTGGATCACACGGCCCTGGGTGCCGATACGGTCGTCAAACCACAGGAACTGGATCCAGACACGCGTCGCGTCCAGCGTCATTTTGGGAAGCAGCAGGCCCGCGCCCTTCTCGGTGATGTCCACCAGTGTCCCGATGCCGACCTGTCCTTCTTCGGTCGCGTAGCGGATGGGAATGGCGGCGGGCACACGGGGCGTACCGCGGCGCTCGGTGTTCGGGCGGGCCGGCGAGCGGGTCGCGATGATGACCGCCAGACCGATCAGCAGATATGTCTCGATCACCCAGATGGGCGCCAGCCACCTGGCCGCGAGCGCGCGCGACGATAGGATGTGCCAGGTGAGGTAATAGGTGAGGGCCACGCTGGTGAGCAGCAGGCCGACGCGCGAAACCCAGAACAGCTGGCCGTCAGAGGACCGCTCCGGCATTCGGGTCCCTCCACCTGCGCGGGTAGAACACGCCATCCGTCCGAGGGGGTTATGCCCCTGGAGGATGAGTGATAGTCCACCCGCGCGAGACCTCGCCGCGCGCTGCGGCGTCGGCGAGCGCCTGAAAGACCTGGGCGCTCACATGAATGCCGTCGTAGAACCGTTCGAGGCTCAGGTTCTCGTTGGGACCGTGGTTGTTCTCGTCGGCGTTGGCATAGGGCACGCTGATGTGATCCACACCGAGGACTGCAGGCCAGACCGCGTTGGGCAGGCTGCCGCCCGAGCACAGATTGACCACCGGCTCGGTCCCGCGCACCGCCTGGATCGCCCGGGAGATCACGCCCACCGCGGGATGGTCAGGCTTCGTGCGGCTGGCTTCCATGGTGCCGAAACCGCGTTCCACGACCTGGACCCTGGGGTCTGTCTTCGCCACGTGCCGCGTCACCTTCTCGAGGATGTCCCGCGTCGTCTGATCCACCACCAGCCGGATGTCGACGCGGCACTCGGCTTTGGAAGGAATGATCGTCTTCGAGCCTGGACCCACGTAGCCGCTGATGAACCCGTTGACGTTGAAATACGGCTGCAGCATGATCCGGCGCCAGTAGGTCGGCCCATCCATCGGCACGGCCGGCAGTCCCATGGTCTGGCCGAACGCCACAGGATCGAAATCCATCTTCGCCAGCAGGCGCTCTTCGACCGGCCCGATCGGCCGCACGTGGTCATAGAAGCCGTCGATGAGCACGCGGCCGCCTGGGTCCACCATCGTCGACAGCAGGTGGACCAGCATCCAAACCGGGTTGGGCGCGACACCGCCCTTGTTGCCTGAGTGGTTATCCCGGTCGGCGCCCTGCGCCACGAGCGTGATCCCAAGGATGCCGCGGTTGCCGAGCGAGATGACCGGTGCGCCGGAGGGATGCAGCCCGCCGTCGGAGATGTACACCAGATCGGCCGCCAGGCGCGTCTTGTGCGCCCGCACGAAGTCGCCCAGGCTCTTTGAGCCAGACTCCTCCTCGCCTTCGAAGACAAACTTGAGGTTGATCGCCGGGCCGCCCGCCGCCTCGATCCAGGCCTTCGCCGCCAGCACGTGCGTGATCAACTGGCCCTTGTTGTCCCCCGCGCCGCGGCCGTAGATGCGACCATCGCGGATCGTGGGCTCGAACGGCGGGCTCTCCCACAGTTCCATGGGTTCGGGCGGCTGGACGTCGTAGTGACCGTAGAGCAGCAGCGTGAAGGCGTTCGGGGCCTTGATGATCTCACCGTACACCACGGGCTGCGTGGGCGTGGAGATGATCTCCGCAGGTATCCCGAAATCCGTCAAGAGACCGGCCAGCAGTTGGGCGCATTCCTTGACGCCCGCATCCTGTGCGCTGATGCTGGGCTGGCGGATCAGGGTCTTGAGGATCTCGAGGGATTCGTGGCGATGCTCGTCGATGTACTCGTGCACGCCGTTGATAGTCATGCAGAACCTCCCGGGGGGGTGGCGCCCGTGTACTGTACTGTTCGAGAGGCTCTGGGTGTGCGCCTGCGGCGCGGTCAGCTCAGAGAATCCACATGAGGGCCAGCCCAACGATCAGGCCCGTCAGCACCGCCCCGGCCACGATGGCGAGTTCGTGCAGGCGGATTCCAACACGCTGGCGCTGCTGCGTGAGCCACCACATGAAATCGGCGTCCGCGCCGAGGTCGCGAATATGCGCGATGGCGCGCTGTCCGTTTCCATCCGGGGTCGGCTGGACGTGACCATTGGGGCGCGGCTCGACGAGACTGCTCTCATGGACGATCGGCTGGCCGGCGGGGAGCGCCAGCACAGGCGTGGGGGCGGCGCCGCTCCTGCTCGGCGGCTCGGACGCCACCTGCTCGTCGCCGTGGGGCTCAGGGAACTCAGGCGGCGAGAACACTGCCTGCCGGGCTTCCCGGAAGACACGTTCGACCAGGTTGACCGTGCGGATCTTCGGCCACAGCGCCTGCGGGAACCGGTAGAACATCAGGCACGACGCGAGGTCGGATTCGAGACTGCTCACGGCCCGGTAGCCGGCTTTCAGCCAGTTCGTGCGCCACTCGCGGAACCGCGCCACCGCTCCGTCGAGATCGGACGCGGAGAAGATCGTACGCGCCTCGGCCAGACACGCCGCCCGCCACTTGAGATCGACCTTCAGCGCCAGCGCCAGCAGGCGGTGGGCGATGCTGATCTGCACCGGCGTGCCCGGGAAGATCGCGCCGATGGCCCTGATCAGCGCGGGATGCCCGTCACACGAGATGAGCAGCAGGTCGGAGCCGATACCTGAGGACTTCAGGGTGCGCAGCAGGGCGGTCCACGTCTGCTCATCTTCACGGGCGACCACGCGTAGCGCCAGCGGGCGGGGAGTGCCGTCGCGGTCGAGGCTAAGCGCGCACAGCACAGCGCCGCGCGAAGGCGCCTGCCGCGGCCGGCGCAGGCCGTCGAGCAGCAGGAAGGCCACGGCGCGGCTGCCGGGCCGCACATCTCTGATGACCGGGTCCGCAACGCTGATCGCCATGGCGTCCCTTCCGCCGGCCCCGCCCAATCAAAAAGGGCCGCCGTTCGTTCACCGGCAGCCCAGCCGGCCCCAGGGGCCCTGTGGCTTTGCGTCCCCGAATCGCTCCGGGTTTGCCCTTTGCGGTTCTACGGCCGGTCGCAGCAGCGACCTCACCCTGTATTTTCCCCCGCTGCGGCCGGATTAGACCGGGAGATTCTTATGGAAATCCGGCGGCAGTCATGCCCCAGCGCACGCAGAGGAGACCGGTGGGACGATCGGCGCCTCATCCGCGAGACTGTGGGAGGGGTTGGGCGGCGCGATGAGAACATAGTGAGCCATGCAGCGTGTCGTCATCTTCCTGTGCATTGGCTTGTTGGCCGTCGGACCGCTCGCCGCTCCTGCTTCGGCCAAGAGCTACTTCTTCACGCGCGTCGCCATCGATGCCCATGCCAATCCTGACGGCTCGATGTGGATCACGGAACGGCGCACCTACAAATTCAATGGTTCGTTCTCCTGGGCGACGTATGCGCTGGAGCGCCGCGGATGGAGTGACGTCACCGACATCAGCCTGGCCGACGAGAGCGGTCGCTATACCGCCGCCTCCACGGGCACACCGCGGACCTATCAGGTCGCGCTCTCGCCGAAAGAGCTGGCAGTGAAGTGGCACTTCAGCGCTGAGGACGAAGAGCGGACGTTCACGATCCGGTACCGGGTGGCCGGCGTCGTCACCCGCTACCGTGACACCGGGGAACTGTTCTGGCAGTTCATCGGCACCGGATGGGAGGTGCCGACGGAGAGCGTGCGCATCAGTGTGCTGATTCCGGGCGCGGCGAAGGCCGACCTCCGGGCGTGGGGCCACGGGCCGCTCGACGGCGTCGTGGCGCTGCACGATGGGAAAGCCACCCTGGAAGTCGCGGATTTGGACAAAGAGACGGCCGTCGAAGCCCGTATCCTGTTCCCGGCGGCGTTGGTGCCCGGCGCCCCCCTCAAGGACGAAGCCGCCCTCCCGCGCATTCTGGCCGAAGAGGCCCGCCTGGCCCGGGCCGCCAACCTCGAGAGGCTCACGCCCCTACTCAACGTCCTCATGTTCCCGATCGCCTTTGGCCTCGCGCTCGCGACGTGGCTGATCCTCTACCTGCGCCATGGAAAGGAGCACCGGATCCACCTGCCGCATCCCTATCTGCGAGAGCCGCCGGCCTCGTACGGCCCGGCGATCCTGGGGGCGCTCCTGCGTTGGGGAACACCTTCGGGCCAGGACTTCGGCGCCACCATCCTCGACCTGGCACGCCAGGGGCACCTGACCATCCGGCAGGAGGGCGACGGCGGTTCCACGCACCGTTTCGTCCGCACGGGAAAGTCGGTCGCCGGGATCTCCGCTTCAGACGGCCGCGCCCTGGTGCTGCTGTTCCGGTGGGGAGGCGGATCCGGTATCACGGACAGGGAGTTTCGCAGCGCCGCCTGGCGTCACGCCGATGCCGGCCGGATGTTCAAGGACTGGCAGCGCGCCGTGGAGACGGAAGCCAAATCCTACGGCTTCTTCGACGAAGGGAGCCGCCGGACTCAGGAGCGCGTCGCCCGCCTCCACGCGCTGATGGCGGTCGGCGGCGTGCTCCTGACCATCTTCATCATCATCACCTTCCGTCTCTGGTTGATCACCGGGTTCGTCGCGTTTCCGCTGGGCGGGATGTTCCTGTCGCTGCTCAAGGGCCCGCTCGTGCGCCGCACAATGGATGGGGCGACAGACCTAGCGCAGTGGCGCGCGTTCCGGCGGTTCCTGCGCGATTTCTCGACCTTGCGGGATGCGCCGCCGCCGGCGATCGCGGTGTGGGAGAGCTACCTGCCGTATGCGGTGAGCCTGGGGGTGGCCGCCCGCGTCATTCGGCAGTTTCCGGCGGCCTACGGCGATCAGGCCGCAACAGCGGCCATCTCATGGTACACCTCGACCTCCGGCCTGCGCGGGACCGGCCGCGGCGGAGCGCTAGTGAACCTGTCGTCCGTGAGCCGGGGGCTTGCGCGATCTGTGGCGATCGCGGCCACGCCCCGGTCCTCGGCTAGCGGCAGCGGCGGCGGGTTCAGCCGGAGCTCCAGTAGTAGCAGCGGCGGCTCGCGGGGCGGCGGCGGATCGGGCGGGCGCGCGGGCTGAGGGGGGGACCTCGAACTTCACCTTCCTGTCAAAAGCGCGTTAAAATCGAGTCAGAACCCGGCCACAAGTCGAGCCCT
>Ga0154786_1067_pt4 | contig 14209 bp, 12 predicted proteins | sample Rifle2008BG16ft_FD_105794 | JGI IMG/M metagenome (GOLD analysis project Ga0154786, IMG submission 105794) | Armatimonadetes bacterium RBG_16_67_12
CCAGGCGCGCCAGCGCCGTACCGAGCTTCTCCTCGTCGGCTCTGGTCTTAGGTTCGACCGCTACCGAGATGACCGGATCCGGGAAGTGCATCGCCTCCAATATGATCGGGGCGTCCTCGTCGCACAGCGAGTCGCCGGTGGCGGTGATGCGCAGGCCCACAGCCGCGACAACGTTTCCCGCGGAGACCTCGGGGATGTCTTCGCGGTGGTTGGCGTGCATCTGCAGAATGCGGGAGACGCGTTCCTTCTGGTCCTTGTTGGCGTTGTAGACGTAGGAACCGGCCTTCAGCGTCCCGGAGTAGACCCTGAAGTAGGTGAGCTTGCCGACGTAGGGATCGGAGATGATCTTGAACGCCAGCGCCGCGAACGGGCCGTCCGGATCAGCCTGCCGCTCCAGCGGGTCGCCGGTCTTGGGATCGGACCCGTTGACCGGCGGTAGATCCGGCGGCGACGGCAGGAAATCGATCACGGCGTCCAACAACGGCTGCACGCCCTTGTTGCGGAACGAACTACCGCACAGCACCGGGATGATCTTCACCGCCAGCGTCCCCGCCCGCAGCGCGTCGCGCAGTTCGTCCTCGGCGATCTCGGCGCCGTCCAGATACTTGCGCGCCAGGTCGTCGTCGAGGTCGGCAACGGCCTCCAGGAGCCGCTCGCGCGCGGCCTCGGCCTGCTCACGCAGCCCCTCGGGAATCTCGGTCTCGTCCGACCGGGTGCCCAGATCGTCGAGATAGATGGTGGACTTCATGCGGATGAGGTCGATTGCGCCCTCGAACCCGTCCTCGGCTCCGACCGGCATCTGCACCGGCACCGGGGTCGCGCCCAACCGGTCGCGGATCATCTCCACGGTCCGCTCGAAGTCCGCGCCAGTGCGGTCCATCTTGTTGATGAAGATGAGGCGGGGCACCTGGTACCGGTCGGCCTGCCGCCACACGGTCTCGGACTGCGGCTGCACGCCCTCCACCGCGGAGAGCAGCACCACGGCACCGTCGAGCACGCGCAGCGACCGCTCCACCTCCATGGTGAAGTCCACGTGGCCAGGGGTGTCGATGATGTTGATCCGGTGGTCGCGCCAGAGGCATGTGGTGGCCGCCGAGGTGATGGTGATCCCACGCTCGCGCTCCTGGACCATCCAGTCCATGGTCGCGGAGCCCTCGTCGACTTCGCCCAGCCGGTGTACCCGTCCGGTGTAGAAGAGGATACGCTCGGTCGTCGTCGTCTTGCCCGCGTCGATGTGGGCGACGATACCGATGTTCCGGATTGTCCGAAGTGCGGCTGACTCCACCGTACCTGCTCCCGGCCTGGGCGCGAGCGTCATTACCATCGGTAGTGCGCGAACGCCTTGTTCGCCTCGGCCATCTTGTGCGTGTCCTCCCGCTTCTTCACCGCGGAACCCTGGCCCGCCGAGGCGTCAAGAATCTCGGCCGCCAGACGATCGGCAAACGTGCGGCGGTCTTTGCGCGCGCGGGAGTAGCCCACCAGCCATCGGATGCCCAGTGAGAACCGGCGCTCGGCCCGGACCTCGATCGGCACCTGGTAGGTGGCGCCGCCCACGCGGCGGGGCCGGACCTCCACAACGGGCATGATGTTGCCCAGCGCCTTCTCGAAGACTTTCTCGGGATCCTGGCCGCTCTTCTCGCGCACCATGTCGAAGGCGCGGTAGACGGTGCTGGCCGCCAGGCTCTTCTTCCCCCGCGTCATCACCTTGTTGATGAGCCGGTGGACGGTGGCGTTCTGGTAGATCGGATCAGGGCCGACTGCTCGCAGCGGGACTCTTCCCTTACGGGGCATCTCGATCTCCTCCGGCTACTTCTTGGGCCGCTTCGCGCCGTACTTGGACCGGCTGCGCATCCGGTTGGCCACCCCGGCGGAGTCCAGGGTGCCGCGGATGATGTGATACCGGATGCCCGGCAGGTCCTTGACGCGGCCCCCACGGATGAGCACGACCGAGTGCTCCTGGAGGTTGTGCCCGATCCCGGGGATGTACGCGGTCACTTCCATGCCGTTGGTGAGCCGGACCCGCGCGATCTTGCGCAGGGCGGAGTTGGGCTTCTTGGGCGTGGTGGTCTTCACTTGCACGCACACACCCCGCTTCTGGGGGCTTCGCCCCAGGGCCGGGGACTTGCTCTTCCCCCGGATCTGGTGTCGGCCCAGCCGCACGAGCTGGCTCACTGTCGGCATGTCTTCTCCTCCCGATCGCGCGCACGAAGCCCCCGCGACCCCCCTCGGGGGGCCAGGACGCGGGGGCGAAGCCCCGGCCGCACCCACACCGCCCGTGGAGGCGGCACCGGCCGGGTTATCGCAGCGCGATGCGTTCTTCTGTTAGTTGACGCTGCGCCATACGAGGCACGCCTTTGGTGGGTCCCCGCCCGTGGCGAGGAGGGCATGCCCTGCGGCGCAACATGAGGGCTCTCAGGACCGTGAAAGAGGATGTTGAACCGAGCCCCGATTTTCAGTTCCGGCCGGACGCCCGGCCCTATCCAGTCGGCGGTGCGGGCCCCGCCTGATCCTCAATGAGAACCGCCGCTGCGGCCGCGCCGACGGCGATGCCGCAGGCGCGTCCGAGGGCGGTCATGGAGTCGACTTCGATCAGCCCGATCCCGCGATCAGCCGCAGCCGTCACGACCGGTCCAACCACCTGCCGATCGGCGTCTGCGGCGACGAAGGCCTCAACGGCCTGTCCGCGGGTGATCGCCTTCGCCGTCTGGTTCGCACCCACAGCCCGCACCGGTGCGGCGCGGAGCCGCGCGAGCGCAGCCTCAACCGACATCAGGCCTCCACCGCACGCCAGCCGATGATAGCACCGGGTTCCTGGGGTGTCAACGACATCGGGTCGCCCGCAAAGGGAGCGGCCAGCGTCCCTTAGAGCTCCGCCGACACCTTCAGGTTCCGGTACCGCGCCATGCCGGTACCGGCCGGGATCAGCTTCCCGATGATCACGTTCTCCTTCAGGCCGATCAGCGGGTCGATCTTGCCACGCGTCGCCGCGTCGGTCAAAACGCGCGCCGTCTCCTGGAACGAGGCAGCAGAAAGGAAGCTCTCGGTGGCCAGCGACGCCTTGGTGATGCCCAGCAGTGTGGGCCGGGCCTGGGCGGGCTCGCCTCCCCCGGCCATGACGCGCGCGTTCTCTTCATCGAACGCGAGCTTGTCCACGAGCTCTCCAGGGAGGAACTCGGTATCGCCGGCCTCCTCGACCTTCACCCGCCGCAACATCTGCCGGGTGATAATCTCGATGTGCTTGTCGTTAATGTCCACGCCCTGTGACCGGTAGACCGACTGGATCTCCTGGACCAGGTAGCTCTGAAGGTCCTGCAGGCCTTTGATGCGCAGGATGTCGTGCGGGTTGACCGAGCCCTCGGTGAGCTGATCGCCGGGCTCCACCTCAACGCCATTGGAGACCCGCATGCGCACGCCGAACGACACCGGATAAGCCCGCTCGTCGTGCTTGCTGGTGACCACGATGCGCCGCTGCCCTTTGGCCTCGGTGACGGACACGGTGCCGCTGGTCTCCGCGATGATCGCCTGGCCCTTGGGCTTGCGCGCCTCGAACAGTTCCTCGACGCGCGGCAGGCCCTGGGTGATGTCGAAACCGGCCACGCCGCCGGTGTGGAACGTCCGCATGGTGAGCTGCGTGCCGGGCTCGCCGATGGACTGTGCGGCGATGATGCCCACCGCCTCGCCGATCTCCACCAGCTTCCCGGTGGCCAGGTTGCGGCCGTAGCACTTGGCGCACACACCGTGGCGGCTCTTGCAGGTAAGCACCGAGCGCACCACGACTTGCTCGATGCCGGCTTCCTCGATCCGGTCGGCGGCCTCCTCATCGGTTTCCTCGCCGGCCTCTAGCACCGGCTTCCGGCGCGGCAGCGCCGCATCCTCAGCCAGGAACCGGCCGACGATGCGATCACGGAGCGGCACGACCACGTCGTTGCCCTCCTTGATCGCGGCCATGATCAGGCCCTCGCTGGTCTTGCAGTCGATCTCACGGATGACGACATCGTGCGCCACGTCCACCAGGCGCCGCGTGAGGTAGCCGGATTCCGACGTGCGGATCGCGGTGTCCGCCAGGCCCTTGCGCTGACCGTGGGTGGAGATGAAGTACTCCAGCACGTTGAGGCCTTCGCGGAAGTTGGCCTTGATCGGCAACTCGATGATCCGGCCGCTCGGATCGGTCATCAGCCCGCGCATGCCGGCCAACTGACGAATCTGCTGGATGTTGCCGCGCGCGCCGGAGAGCGCCATCATGTACAGCGGGTTGAAGGTTTCAAACTGCTCCAGCATGGCTTCGGTGATCTCTTCGGTCGCTTTGGTCCACACATCGATCGCCCGCTGATAGCGCTCGCCCTCGGTGATCAGGCCCCGGCGGTACTGGGCGTCGATGACGTCGATGCGCTTGTCGGCCTCCGCCAGCAGCTTTTTCTTCGCGTCGGGAATGACGATGTCGGAGATCGCGATGCCCGAGCCGCTGCGCGTGGCATACTTGAACCCCAGGTCCTTGAGCGCGTCAAGCAACTGCACCGTCTTGGTGGAGCCCAGGCGATTGTACGCCTCAGACACGATCTGCGAGAGCACCTTGCGGTCGCACATCTCGTTGATGAAGCGCAGCTCTTCAGGAATCGCCTCGTTGAAGATGACACGCCCCACTGTGGTGACGATAGGCTCGGGCTCATGATAACGCACCTTGATGCGCGTATGCAGCCCGACGGCCCCGCTCTCCAGGGCCAGAATCACCTCATTGGGCGAGGAGAACGCCTTGAGCTCATTGTTGGCCTTGTCCTTGTCCTCGGGCCGCTCCATGGTCAGGTAGTAGCAGCCGAAGACGATGTCGCGCGTGGGGCTGGTAATCGCCTTGCCGTAGGCCGGCGACAGGATATTGTAAGCCGACAGCATGAGCAGTCGCGCCTCGGCCTGGGCGGCCGCCGACAACGGCACGTGCACCGCCATCTGGTCGCCGTCAAAGTCGGCGTTGTACGCGGTGCACACCAGCGGGTGCACCTGGATCGCCTTGCCCTCGATCAGGACCGGCGAGAACGCCTGGATGCCCAGGCGGTGCAGGGTCGGCGCGCGGTTGAGGAGCACGGGGTGCTCATGCACCACCTCCTCGAGCACGTCCCACACCTCAGGCCGCGCCCGCTCGACCATCCGCTTGGCGCTCTTGATGTTCTGCGAGAGGTTGCGATCCACGAGCTTCTTCATGACGAACGGCTTGAAGAGCTCGAGCGCCATCTCCTTGGGCAGGCCGCACTGGTACAGCTTCAGGCTCGGGCCGACCACGATGACCGAGCGGCCGGAGTAGTCCACGCGCTTGCCCAGCAGGTTTTGGCGGAACCGGCCCTGCTTGCCTTTGAGCATGTCGGACAGCGACTTCAGCGGCCGGTTGTTGGGACCCGTCACCGGCCGGCCGCGGCGGCCGTTGTCGATCAGGGCGTCTACTGCCTCTTGCAGCATGCGCTTCTCGTTGCGGACGATGATCTCGGGCGCACCGAGGTCCAGCAGGCGCTTCAGGCGGTTGTTTCGGTTGATGACGCGGCGGTACAGGTCGTTCAGGTCGCTGGTGGCGAAGCGGCCGCCGTCGAGCTGCACCATCGGCCGCAGGTCGGGCGGGATGACCGGCACCACCGTCAGGATCATCCACTTGGGATTGTTGCCGCTCTTCCGGAACGCCTCGACGACCTCCAGGCGTTTGAGAATCTTCATCCGCTTCTGCCCGCCGGCGGTCTTCAACTCGGTGCGCAGCGTGCGGGAGAGCTTTTCGATGTCTACCTCATCAAGCAGCACCTTGACAGCCTCGGCGCCCATGCCGGCGCGGAAGGCGGCGCCGTACTTCTCCCGCATCTCCCGGTACTCGTTCTCGGACAGCAACTGCCGTTTCTGCAGCGGCGTGGTGCCCGGGTCCATGACCACGTAGGCCGCGAAGTAGACCACGCGCTCCAGCGCCCGCGGCGACATGTCCAACAGCAGGCCGACCCGGCTGGGCACACCCTTGAGGTACCAGATGTGGCAGACTGGCGCGGCCAGCTCGATGTGGCCCATCCGCTCGCGCCGCACCTTGGCGCGCGTGACCTCCACGCCGCAGCGGTCGCAGATGATGCCCTTGAACCGGATGCGCTTGTACTTGCCGCAGTGGCACTCCCAGTCCTTGGTGGGACCGAAGATGCGCTCGCAGAAGAGCCCGTCGCGCTCGGGCTTCAGCGTGCGGTAGTTGATCGTCTCGGGCTTGCGGACCTCGCCGTGAGACCAGCCCCGAATCTGCTCCGGGGATGCCAGCGCGATCTTGACCGCGTCGAAGTTGTTGACGTCCTGCATTGGCTAGTAGTCCTCCACCAGGGCTTCTTGGCCTTCCAGGTTGATGCCCAGCGCACGCGCGGTTTCCGCGATGTCTTCCTCGATCTCCTTGAGCTGAATCTCCTTCTTGTCCTCGCTGAGCACCTTGACGTCCAGGCAGAGCGCCTGCAGTTCCTTGAGCAGCACCTTGAACGATTCGGGGACCCCGGGCTCCTGGATATTCTCGCCCTTCACGATGGCCTCGTAGGTCTTCACCCGGCCCACCACATCGTCGGACTTGACCGTCAGCAGTTCCTGGAGCGTGGACGCGGCGCCGTAGGCCTCCAGCGCCCAGACCTCCATCTCACCGAACCGCTGGCCGCCGAACTGCGCCTTGCCGCCCAGCGGCTGCTGGGTGATCAGGGAGTACGGACCGGTGCTGCGGGCGTGGATCTTGTCCTCGACCAGGTGCAGCAGCTTCATGATGTAGATTGAGCCCACGGTCACCGGCAGGTCGAAGCGCTCGCCGGTGCGGCCGTCGCGCAGCACCACCTTGCCGCTGCGGGGAAGCCCGGCGATTTCCAGCAGCCGCGCGATGTCGTCCTCGCGGGGGCCGTCGAACACCGGGGTCTCGGCCCAGACGCCTATCTTCTCGGCGGCCCATCCCAGATGGGTCTCGAGCACCTGCCCCACGTTCATTCGGGAGGGCACGCCCAGGGGGTTGAGCACGATGTCCACCGGCGTGCCGTCTTCGAGGTAAGGCATGTCCTCGTCGGGCAGGATGACCGAGATGACGCCCTTGTTGCCGTGCCGGCCGGCTACCTTGTCGCCGACCGCGACCTTGCGCTTCTGCGCCACGTAGGAGCGCACCAGGCTGTTGACGCCCGGTGGCAGCTCGTCGCCTTCCTCGCGGTCGCCCCGCTCGCGGCTGAACTGCTTGACCGACACCACCTTGCCCCGCTCGCCGTGAGGCACTTTAAGAGAGGTGTCGCGCACCTCGCGCGCCTTCTCACCGAAGATCGCGCGCAGCAGCCGCTCTTCGGCGGTGAGCTCGGTCTCGCCCTTCGGCGTGACCTTGCCGACCAGGATGTCCCCGGACCGCACCTCGGCGCCGATGTGAATGATGCCGCGCTCATCCAGGTCGCGCAGCGCTTCCTCACCGATGTTGGGGATGTCGCGCGTGATGTCCTCGGGGCCCAGCTTGGTGTCGCGGGCCTCGACCTCGTACTCCTCGATGTGAATCGAGGTGAACAGATCCTCGCGCACCAGCCGCTCGCTGATGACGATGGCGTCCTCGTAGTTGTAGCCCTCCCAGGGCATGAACGCGACCAGGACGTTGCGGCCCAACGCCAGCTCGCCGTTGTCGGTGCTGGGCCCGTCGGCCAGGACGTCGCCCTCCTTGACCTGGTCGCCGGACCGCACGACCGGCACCTGGTTGATGCATGTCCCCTGGTTGCTGCGCTGATACTTGATCAGCGGGTACTCGTCGCGGTCACGGCCCACCTTCACCACGATCTTGTCGCCCGAAACCTCTTCCACCTCGCCCGCCTGGCGCGCCACCACCACGGCGCCGGAATCCACCGCGGAGCGGAACTCCACACCGGTCCCTACCCGCGGGGCCTCGCTCTGCAGCAGGGGCACCGCCTGGCGCTGCATGTTCGAGCCCATCAGGGCCCGGTTGGCGTCATCGTGTTCGAGGAAGGGGATGAGCGCCGTCGCCACCGAGACGATCTGCTTGGGGGAGACGTCGACGTAGTCCACTTCCTCGGGCTTCACCATCTTGTTCTCGTGGGCGTGCCGGGCGGTGACCCGGGGACCGAGGAGCCGGCCGTCCTCATCCAACGCGGCGTTGGCCTGGGCGATGATATGCCGATCCTCGACGTCGGCGGTAAGAAACCGGATCCGCCTAGTCACGATCCCGTCCTTCACCTCGCGGTAGGGGGTTTCGACAAAACCCAGATCGTTCACGCTGGCAAACGTAGCCAGCGAGGAGATCAGGCCGATGTTGGGCCCCTCCGGCGTCTCGATAGGACACACGCGGCCGTAGTGGGAGGTGTGCACGTCGCGGACCTCAAACCCCGCCCGCTCGCGCGAGAGCCCGCCCGGGCCCAGCGCCGACAGCCGGCGCTTGTGCGTCAACTCGGCCAGCGGGTTGGTCTGATCCATGAACTGCGAGAGCTGGCTGGAGCCGAAGAACTCCTTGATGGCCGCGACCACCGGCCGGATGTTGATCAGCAGTTGCGCGGTGACCTGGCCGGGATCCTGGATCGTCATGCGCTCGCGGATGACCCGCTCCATGCGCAGCATGCCGATGCGAAACTGGTTCTGCAGCAGCTCGCCCACCGAGCGCACACGCCGGTTGCCCAGGTGGTCGATGTCGTCGGCGGAGACCTCGGGATCGCCGCCGGCCAGCCGCATCAGGTAGCGCACGATTTCCACGACGTCTTCCTTGGTGAGGATGCGCGTATCGGCATCAACCCGCAGCCCCAGCTTCTTGTTGAGCTTGTAGCGGCCCACCCGGCCCAAATCATACCGGCGCGGCTCGAAGAACAGCGTCTGCAGCAAGGAGCGGGCGCTGTCTACGGTCGGCGGGTCGCCCGGCCGCAGCCGGCGGTAGATCTCGATCAGGGCCTCCTCGCGGTTGGTCGTGCCGTCTTTATCGAGGGTAGCGCGCAGGAAGCGGTCCTCACCGAAGAGTTTAAGGAGCTTCTCATCGGTCTCGTAACCCACGGCCCGCAGCAAAGCCGTGACCGGCAGCTTGCGGGTCCGGTCGATCCGAGCGTAGACCACGCCGGCGGCGTCGGCTTCCAGCTCGAGCCACGCGCCGCGGTGCGGGATCACCACGGTGGCCGGCAGCGGCCGGCCCGAGGCGTCCGGGGCGAAGCTGTAGTAGGCGCCCGGCGAGCGCACCAACTGGCTGACAACAACGCGCTCGGCGCCGTTGATGATGAAGGTGCCCCGGCTGGTCATGAGTGGGAAGTCGCCCATGAAGACTTCCTGCTCTTTGATCTCGCCGGTCTCCTTGATGACCAGGCGCACCTTGACCTTGAGGGCCGCGCTGTAGTTGTAATCACGGTCGCGGCACTCCTCCTCGCTGTACTTCAGGCGCTCCAGGCGGTAGCCGCCGAAGTCGAGGACCTCGCCGCCGTCAAAGACGCTGCCGGGCGGGGGCGACTTCCGCCGGCCGCTCTCGACCGCGAAGTGCAGTTCGAGGTTGCCGGTGAAGTCTTGAATCGGTGAGATCTCGTCGAACACCTCGCGGATTCCCTCGCGCAGGAACCAGTCGAACGACCGGCGCTGGATCTCGACCAGGTCGGGCATGTCGAGGATCTCGGGAATCTTCGCGAAACTGACGCGGGTGCGACGCCCACGGTGGACGCTCCGCGCGTCCGGAATCTGGGGACGGCTGCGTGTGGACTTGCCGGCTTCAATCCGGGATCTCGTCTTCACGGTGGAGTGCGTCACCTCCGCATACAATCAGCGCCGCCCACGATGGCGCGGTGGATCGGTCGCAAGCCGGGCGCTTACGTGCGTACTCGGTGCTGTGGGATACCCACGTAGAAGTGAGGTTCAGCCTTCAGGACCGCGTGTCGGACAGTCGCGCAAAGACGAAAGCAGGGCCGGTCCATGCGGCCGGTCCCCCTGCCTTGTCTTCTCTTTCTCTGTTGACCCGGATGCTGCTCACCCGCACGCGGCAGCCCTGCGAAAGGCCGTACACACAAAGATAACCGCAGGGCGCTATCCCTGTCAAGAGTACCAAGGATGCCCGGTGCCGGTGGTCCGGCTACTTGATGACGACGGTCGCGCCCTCGGCCTCGAGCTTGGTCTTGACGGTATCGGCCTCCTGGCGGCTGACCTTCTCCTTCACAGGCTTCGGCGCGCCGTCCACCAGGTCCTTCGCCTCCTTGAGGCCCAACCCGGTCAGTTCGCGCACCACCTTGATAACCTGGATCTTCTTCTCGCCGATCGCCTGGAGGATGGCGTCGAACTCGGTCTGCTCCTCGACTGCGGGCCCCGCCGCCGCTCCCGCGCCGGGTATCGCCGCCACCGCCATGGGGGCGGCCGCGGACACGCCGAACTTCTCCTCGAGCGCCTTGACGAGGTCGGCCAGTTCGAGCACAGTCAGCCCGCTTATCGCCTCTATGATATCGTCCTTGCCCAGTTTGGTTGCCACGTCCGTCCCTCCTGTGTATGTCTGATCGGTCTGGAATCCCTCTCGCGCACGGGCCGCTAGTCGGCGCTGCGCTGCTGTCTCACCTGATCCAGCGCGTACACCAAATTGCGCGGCAGCGCCGACAGTACACCGGCGAGACCCGACAGCGGCGCGGCGATGCTGCCCACGGCCCTGGCCAGCAGTTCCTGGCGGCCGGGCAGGTCGGCCAGCGTCCGGGTCCTGGCCTCGTCGTAGATGTGCCCGGACACGATGCTGCCTTTGATCCCCAGTTTGCGGCTCTGCCGGCTGAAGTCCTGGATGATCTTGGCAATCGCGACCGGATCGCCCGACGTGAACGCCGCGGCGGTCGGGCCCTCGAGCATGGTGCCGAAGCCCTCGACGCCCGTGGACTTGCCCGCAATGCCCAGCAGGCGGTTCTTGACGACGCGGTACTCGGCGCCGGCCTCGCGCAGCTTGCCTCGCAACTGCGTGATCTCCCCGACGGTCAGGCCCCGAAAGTCGGTAAGAATGACCGTCGTGGCCTTCTTGAGTCGGGCCTCGAGGCCTTCGACCTGGGTGACTTTCTCCGGACGAGGCATGGCCTCACTCCCTTCTGGCGCAAACGAAACGGACCCGCCATAGACAGACGGATCCGGAATCCCTTCCGCTCCTCGGCAGGCGACCTGGGTCATTACGCCCGCGTCGCGGGCACCTGCTGTCTACGGCGCGCGGCCACCCGAGGCGGCCAGCGTATGCAGTTCGAGCCGGACGGATTGTACCATCCCGTCCCAAGGACGTCAAACGACGCGCGGCGTCCCCTGGGCCTTCGCCGGATCGATCCGGACGCCGGGCCCCATCGTGGACGCGATCGTGAGCGACCTGATGTAGACGCCCTTGGCCGACGCCGGCCGTGCCCGGACGACGGCGTCGACCAGGGCGGTGAGGTTCTCGAGCAACTGCGGTTCGGTGAAGTGGGCCTTGCCCATGGGCACGTGAATGATCCCGGCCTTGTCGAGCCGGAACTCGATCTTACCGGCCTTCAACTCCCGCACCGCCCTGGTGACGTCCATGCTGACGGTGCCGGCCTTGGGGTTGGGCATCAGGCCGCGCGGGCCGAGGATGCGGCCCAGGCGGCTGACCAGATTCATCACATCGGGCGTGGCGACCGCGACGTCGAACTCCATCCACCCGCCCTGCACCTTCTCGATCAGGTCCTCGGCGCCGACCACGTCCGCGCCGGCCGCCTCGGCGTCCTTGGCCTTCTCGCCTTTGGCGAACACGGCCACACGCACCGAGCGGCCGGTGCCGTGCGGCAGTACCACCGTGCCGCGCACCTGCTGGTCGGCCTGTTTGGGATCCACGCCCAGGCGGATGTGTACCTCGACGGTCTCCTTGAACTTCGCCGACGCGGTTTCCTTGACCAGACGAACGGCTTCTTCAGGAGCGTGGAGCTTGCGGTGTTCGACCTGCTTGATCGCGGTGAGATAGCGCTTGCCGTGACGTCCCATCGTGCGGCCTCCTCGCGGTGCGAACGGGGTGTCTCCCCTCCCGCGTCGTGTGGTGCGCTACCCGACGACCTCGATGCCCATCGAGCGCGCGGTCCCTTCGATCATGCGCATCGCGGCCTCGACGGTGTTAGCGTTGAGGTCGGGCATCTTCCGCTCGGCGATCTCGCGGACCTGCCGCCGGGTCACGGTGCCCACCTTGGTCTTGTTCGGCACGCCGGAGCCCTTTTCCAGGCCCGCGGCCTGGCGCAGCAGCACGGCCGCCGGCGGGGTCTTGGTGACATACGTGAACGTGCGGTCGGCGTAGACCGTGATCTCCACGGGCACGATGGTGCCAGCGAGCTTCGCGGTCCGCTCGTTGTACGATTTGCAGAACTCCATGATGTTGACACCGTGCTGGCCGAGCGCCGGACCCACCGGCGGCGCGGGCGTGGCCTTGCCGGCCGAGATCTGAAGCTTGACCACCGCGACGACTCTTTTCGCCATGAACGTCCCCCTAGAGCTTCTCCACCTGACCGAAATCGAGCTCGACGGGTGTCTCGCGGCCGAAGATGGACACGAGCACACGCACCTTTTCCTTCTCCAGCATGATCTCGTCCACGAGCCCGGTGAAGTCCTGGAACGGGCCGGAGGTAATCCGTACGGGCGAGCCCTTCTGATACGTGATCCGGTACTTCGGAGTCTCATCGCGCAGTTGCCGCAGCAGCGTCCGGACTTCCTTGTCTTCGAGCGGGATTGGTCTGGCGCCCGATCCGACGAACCCGGTGACGCCCGGGGTGTTGCGTACTACGTACCAGGCGTCGTTCTCGAGTTCGCCCTTCTCGTCCACTTTGACCTCGACCAGCACGTAGCCCGGGAAGATCTTGCGGTCGATCTCCCGGCGCTTCCCACCCTTGATCTCCTTCTCTTTCTCAGTGGGAATCAGCACCTGGAAGATCTTGTCCTTCATGTTCATCGAGCCGATGCGGCGCTCCAGGTTGGACTTCACCTTTGCCTCGTACCCGGAGTAGGTGTGGATGACGAACCACTTCAGGCGCGGATCGCGCGGGGCCGCAGCCTCCTCGACCTCGACGGCTTCCGCGGGCGGCGAGACGGGCTCGTCGGCGAACAGGCCCTTGATGGGATCATTGATCTTTGCCATGGACGCTACCGGGCGATCGGCTGGACCAGCCAGCGCTTCACGATCACGGTGTAGATGTAGTCGAACATCCCCAGGTAGACCGCCAGCGCCAGCAGGACCACCACCACCACGATGGTCATGCTGACCAACTCACGGCGTGTCGGCCAGTCCACGCGGGTCAACTCCACGCGCACCTCGCGGAGGTACGTGGTGACGCGTTCGACGACCGCGGGCATGCGCCGCGGCGCCGCCGCCTTCACCGGCTTTGAAGCCGGTCGCGGGGCGAGCTTCGCCTCTGTGGTCCGCGCCATGACGTCCTCCCCCGGTCGCCGAGGACCCAAAAAAAAAGAACCCGCGTCAGGTGTTGCAGGGCAAGTATACCACGCCGGCCTTCGGTGTCAAATGCTCAGGACGGCGCGGGACGCCGGCGGCGTGGGCGGGTGCGTGGCGCGCGTCTATCGCCCCAGCAGGAGGGCCACGTCGCGCACCACACACTCCATGGCCGCTGTGCTGAACGGCCCGCTGAACAGCGTGGGGGTCGTGCACGAGAAGGTGTCCTGGAAGAGGTTCACGCGCGTGGTGATGTCGAGCACCCGCACGTCCACGTCCACCCTGGTCGTAGTCCCGCCGAACGATGGCCCGTCGGTGTCGTCACGCTCGCGCTCCTGCATGAGCAGCGTGACGCGGCCGGTCAGTACCGCATCGGCGCCCACCGCCTGGCCGACGGCGACGGTACGGCTGGGGCTGATCAGGTCCGACCGGGCGATGCCCAGGCGCTGCATCTCGGACGCGACCCTGGAGGCTGGAATGACCTGGAATCGGCTCCGGGTCATCAGTTCGCCCAGGCGCACCGAGCCCCAATCGGCGATCTGGCGCGAGAGGCTCGCCTCGTCGGCGAACGGCGCGATGGCCAGGATGCGGATGCGGGAGAAGTCGGGACGAGGGGCGCCATGGACCAATCCTGCGCCCATCGCCAGTACCACGACGAGGAATGCGCCCGCTGCGCGCGCTGCGCCGGCGATCCGTCCCATGGCAGGCCTCCGAGCGTTGGTGTCCGCACCCCATGAAGCGAGCTGCGTCCCTCGATGGTTCACTGCCTCGGAAGACACGCGAGATCTGCTGGCAGGGGCGGAGGGATTCGAACCCCCAACGCGCGGTTTTGGAGACCGC
>Ga0154786_1108_pt2 | contig 13955 bp, 9 predicted proteins | sample Rifle2008BG16ft_FD_105794 | JGI IMG/M metagenome (GOLD analysis project Ga0154786, IMG submission 105794) | Armatimonadetes bacterium RBG_16_67_12
CGTCTAGCAGAACGGGGAGGGATCCCTCGATGGACGCGGCGATCGTGTTTCTGCGGTTCGTCCATCTCCTGGGCGTCGCCTTCATGGCTTGGCCGCTTTACGCCCTCATCGCGATGAACGAGCACGGCCGCCTCGGTCCGCCGCTGGGTGACCGGGCCGATCACTACATGGAGAGCATCGTGTCAGGAGCCTGGCCGGGTTGGGGTCGGTTTCAATCCTGGAAGAGCGGCCCGGGCGACAGGATTCGCGAAGGGGTGCACGCGATGCGCTGATTGAATCGCTGCCCGCTAGCGAATGAGGGTGTCGGCAACACAGCGCTCCCGCCGCCGTAGAAAAGCGCCGCCGATGCCCGTCCACGTCACGAGCGCGCCGAGCACGATAGGACTGACCACCTCGCCGAGCCGGTTACTGGTGATCCGGAGACTGAGTGCCAAGCCCCGCTCATGAAGCTCGATGCTGCCCGCGAGCAGGACCCTTCCGCCATTCCGCTTGCAGACGATGCCGTGCTCCATGAGGTCCACGTCGTGACGGGGAATCCAAAAGACGCCCTCCCTCGACAGGTATTCGCGACCAGCCCACAAGCCTGAATATGCCGTCGCGGAGTAGGCCCTGCTAACGACTGCCCCGCATGGGGCAACTACTCCAGCGCTGAACTCGGCATGGGGAGGTAACGCGACTCCTCGCAACTCTTCTCCGGGGAGCGGATCACGGGAGGGCAGCGGATCCGGCTGATGGGCACGGCTCAGCGCCCAAGAAGCCCGTTGCTCGAGTTTGTATCGAGACAACGAGGCTCATGTCCGTACAGCGATCTTGATCGGGAACCGGTGCTCTAGCGCAACACCATGCGCGCGTGCCTTCCGTCTCTCGACGCCGCAGCTTCACTGCGTGGCCGAGGGGACGGCCTTCCCAAGTAGGCGCCAGCGTGAAGGCGGTCCAGGCCATACACCCCTTGGAGGGCGGGAGATGATTATCGTGTTGGGACGATTTCGAGGGCCGAGTCGAAGGTGTCGCCCGCGAGTGTGCGCAGACCGCGATCGAATGTGGCCAACACGCCTTTGCGGCGGCCTGCCAATGCCAAGAGGTAGGCGTCGGTGAGTTGCCGGTAGCCGTGCAACCCAGGTTCCATTCCCCTGACGGCAGCCGGCACTTGGAGGCTCTCCGTCCAGAACTCGTGAGCCGGGTGCTTCAAGTTCTTGGCGAGCAGCGCGACCGCCTCAGCCGGCGTGAGAGCGTCGCGTGAGAAGGCGGGGGTGGAGGCAATCCGGACGAAGCCGAGCTGTGTGAGCGGGCATGTCGCCCAGTGGGCATTCGCACGAGCGCGAAACCATCGATGGGCGGCCTCGTGGTGTTCGTGCGCTGGCCACAGCAGTGCCGTCAGGATATTGAGGTCGAGGAGCGCCGTCTTCACGGGAGTTCTTCGCGAAGGCGGTCGACAAGCGCCGCCGTGACTGTGGGCGATCGCCGATTCAGGCGGACCACGTGAAGCCCGTTCCGATCCTCGGTCACAAGAGAGCGCTCAGCTGCCTGCCTGACCAGTTCGCTGACAGCCTGACCGAGTGTCATCCGGTGACGCAGGGCATGCATCTTCGCAACCTTCATTGCATCGTCTTCGATCGTCAGCGTTGTTCTTGGCATGTCAACATCATATCACGACGGTGATGCTCCTGACTAGAGTCTCGCATCGTTCGGCACCGTCTTCACGGCTGGAGGTAGGCGGCCATACTGTGCCGCGCCGCGAGTTCATTTCTCGCCAGGTCGCCGAGGAACTCGCGCGATTGGAGAAGAAAGTCACGCTCAGCGTGTATCCCATCGGGCATTCGTTCAACGTGTTTGCGCAGCGGGAGGTCTGGATGCCGGACTTCGTCTCCTTCCTTCGAGAGCACCACAAATGGATCTCGGAAGGCGGCTGCCAGACCGAGCCTTTTTCGCGGAGGTAGGCCATGACGCTCGAAGGCATCCATCACATCACGGCCATCACCGCCGATGCGCCCCGGAACGCCGATTTCTACACGCGGGTGCTCGGCCTGCGGTTGGTCAAGAAGACGGTGAACCAGGATGATCCCACCGCCTATCACCTCTTCTACGCCGACGAGCACGGCAGCCCCGGTGCCGACCTCACGTTCTTCGAGTACCCCGGGATCGCGCGCGGCCGCGCCGGCGCGGGAATGGTGTACCGGATCGTCTGGCGCGTCGCCTCTGAGGAGGCGCTCACCTTCTGGGAGCATCGGCTTCGCGGCGAGGGAGTCGGGGGTCGGCGCGAGCACGGGAGCCTGCTTTTCGAGGACCCCGAGGGCCTGGCGCTCGAGCTTCGCGTGGTAGAGACCACCGACGCCTCGCTGGTGGCCAGACACCCGGAGATCCCGCCCGAGGTGGCCCTGACGGGCTTCGACGGCGTCCGCGCCTACAGCCTGGATCCGGGGAGAAGCCAGCTCTTCCTGCACGAGACCCTCGGATTTGCGCCGACCGGCGACGACGGCTTCGAGGTTCGAGGGGAGCAGCGGGGCTCGTTCTACGCCTACGACCGCGCGGCCACGGGCGGGATGAGCGGCGCCGGCACGGTCCACCACGTCGCCTGGGCGTCGCCGATAGACGAACACGCCGACTGGCGCGAGCGGGTCGCGCGGGGCGGAGGCCACCCGACCCCCGTGATCGACCGCTTCTACTTCCGATCGATTTACTTCCGCGAGCCCAGCGGCGTCCTGTTCGAAATCGCCACGATCGGTCCCGGGTTCACCGCTGACGAGCCGCTCGAGCATCTCGGCGAGTCGCTGTCCCTGCCGCCGGCATTCGAACATCTCCGCGGTATGCTGGAGCAAGTCCTGACGCCGGTACCAGCGGCCCGGGGACGCCGGTGAGAGGCGAGGCTTGGGCGGCATGAGCCTCCCGGGGCCCGACAAACTCCGCTATCGTGTTCGGCCCGCAGCGGCCGACCCTGTCGGGGCGCTGGTCCTCTTCCACGGCCGCGGTGCGGACGAGCACGACCTCTATCCGCTGCTCGACGTCCTCGATCCGGCGCGCCGGCTGCTCGGGGTGACCCCCCGGGGTCCGCTTCTGCTTCCGCCGGGTGGCGCGCACTGGTATGTCGTCAAGCGAGTCGGCTACCCAGACCCGGAAACCTTTCACTCGACGTATCGACGCGTGAGCGCGTGGCTCGACGGGCTCGCGGGCGCCACTGGCATTCCGCCCGAGCGCACGGTGCTCGGCGGCTTCTCGCAGGGCGCGGTCATGAGCTATGCTCTCGGGCTCGGCAGCGGCCGTCCGCGAACCACGGCGATCATCGCCCTGAGCGGCTTCATCCCCACCGTCGAGGGCTTTGAGCTCAACCTCGCGCCGCCGCTCCCGCCGATCGCGATTGGACACGGGACCCGCGACCAGGTGATTTCGGTCGACTTCGCCCGACGGACACGAGACCTCCTTGAGCAGGCTGGTGCCGACATCTTCTATCGTGAGTCGCCGATTCCTCACGCGATCGACCCGACCTTTCTGGAAGCGCTGACTCCCTGGCTTCGGCGGGTCAGCGAAGCAACGTCGGGTCTCCCCGGCAGTGGGCAGACGTGAGGAGTCCTGCCCGCTCCGTCCTCGACCCCCGGTGCCTAAGCGGCTATGATGTAAGAAAGGTGCCGGCCGCTTTGCCTCGTTTGCTGATCTGAAAGGCACGACAGGGAACCCTTCTATCAGAAGCACGCCGCCGACGCGTGACAACATTCAGGGGAGATCTTCATCGACTTTCTCAGGATTCTGCGCGGCGCGACGGCTGGTGCGGCCCACTCCGCACGAACACATGCGGGCTCGTCGCCGGGAGATCGTGGTCCTTTCCGCGGCGAGTTGTTGAGCGTTGAGGGCCTCGACGCGCTCGCCAAGGCGCTGGCCACACGTTTCACCTGGGCGCGGAATTCGCGGCACGGGCCGCTGCGCTTCTTCTCCAGGCTCGACGACAATGACCGGAGCCTGCGCCGGGCCTACCGCACGCTTGCGGGCGATGTCCGGAGCGCCGAAGCCCTCATGCCCGCCGCGGAATGGCTTCTCGATAACTTCCACGTCGTCGAGGCTGAGCTTCTGGCGATTCGGGTCAGCCTGCCGCGATCCTACTACCGCGAACTGCCAAAGATTACGTCCGGGGAGCTGCCCGAGACGGTCCGTGTGTACGCGATGGCGGTGGAGCTCATTCGCCACAGCGATGGCCGGCTCGATCTGCAGCGGCTCACCCGATTTGTATCGTCGTTGCAGACAGTGGTGCCGCTCACGATCGGCGAACTCTGGGCGTGGCCGGCAATGCTCAAGGTGGCATTGATCGAGAACCTCCGGAGACTCGCTGAAGAACTCCTCGCCAGCCGCGCTGGTCGCATGGACGCCGATCGATATCTCGCCCGATTTGAGTCCACGCCCGCCAAGAGCTCACCGCCAGATCTCCCAAAGACGCTGCCCACGGCCTACGTCGTGCGTTTGTTGGAGCGCGTGCGCGAATTCGGCCCCCGGGTCTCCCAACTACGCGCCCGGCTCGAGGAGAGGCTCGCCGCCGACAATCTCAGCCCCGAGGACGTGATCCGCGCCGAGCACCAGGAGCAGGCCGCGTGCCAGGTCTCGATGGGGAACGCCATTACCAGCCTTCGGTTCTGTTCCTCCCTGGACTGGAGCAGGTTCTTTGAGCGCGTCAGCCTGGTCGAGCAGGTCCTTCAACGCGATCCGGCCGGTGTCTACGCGAACATGGACTTTCCCAGCCGGGACTGGTACCGCAAGGCCGTTGAAGAACTCGCCGAGCCAGCGGGCGACGCCCAGATGCGCGTCGCGCTGCGGAGCATCGAAAACGCGAGGGAGGCCGCGGACCGACACCCCCGAGGCCACCGGACGGCCCATGTCGGTTACCACCTCTTCGGAGAAGGGCGAAGGGATCTTGAGCGCGATGTCGCGTACCAGCCCGGCTTCCGTCGGAGGATACTCCGGTTCATCCTCGGGCACGCGACGCTTTTCTACTTGGGGGGCATTGGCGCCTCGACCGCACTTGGCATGAGTCTGGCATGGGCCCTCGCTCCTGGTTGGCCTCAGGGCGTGTGGGTTGCCGGGCTGGCACTCATCCCCGCCAGCGATCTTGCGATTGCCGTTGTCCAGTGGCTTGCTGCGACCCTCGTGCCGCCGCGCCGCCTCCCCCGGCTCGACCTCATGGGAGGGGTTCCTGAGGAAGGGCGGACGGTGGTGATCGTCCCGACGCTGCTGGTGAGTATCAGGCAGGTCCACGCCCTCGTCGAGCACCTGGCGGTCCAGGCACTTGGCAATGACGACGCCCGCATTCATTTCGCCGTTCTCAGCGATTTCACCGACGCGCCCGCGGCGGAGATGCCGGATGACCACCAGCTCCTCGCCGTCGCCCGTGAGGGCATCGAGGAGCTCAACACGCGATACGGACAGGGCCGGAACGATCGGTTCTACCTGTTCCATCGCGCGCGGCGCTGGAACCCAAAAGAGCGCTGCTGGATGGGCTGGGAGCGCAAGCGAGGGAAGATCGAAGAGTTCAATCGTCTCCTCCGGGGCGCTACGAACACGAGCTATTGCCTGCAGATCGGCGACCTCTCCGTGCTGCCGAACGTCCGCTATTGCATCACGCTGGATGCCGACACGCGTCTCCCACGGGATGCCGCCAGGCAGCTCATCGGGATCGCCCTCCACCCGCTGCACCGCGCCGAGGTCGACCCCAAGATGAGGCGGGTAACGGCAGGGTACGGCATCCTGCAACCCCGCGTCAGCGTGACGCTGTCGAGTATCGCAGGCTCCCTCTTTTCGCGGGTCTACTCGGGACACACCGGGGTCGACCCCTACACCACGGCTGTCTCGGATACCTATCAGGACCTCTTCGCAGAGGGGATCTATACGGGTAAGGGATTGTACGATGTGGCCGCGTTCATGGAGGCGCTCGACGGCCGGGTCCCCGAGAATGCCGTGCTGTCACACGATCTCCTCGAAGGGCTCTTCGCCCGCCCCGCGCTCGTCTCCGACGTGGAAGTCGTGGATGACTATCCGTCGAGCGTTTTGACGCACGCACATCGGCAGCACCGGTGGATACGAGGGGATTGGCAGATCCTCCCCTGGCTCCTCCCGTGGACTCCCGCGCAACGCGGGTTCGAGCGGAACGGACTTCCGCTCCTCAGCCGGTGGAAGATCCTGGACAATCTCCGCCGGAGCCTCGTGCCGCCGTCCCTGGTGGTCTTCCTCATCGCAGCATGGACCGCGCTGCCGGGAGCTCCTCTAGTTTGGACGCTGGCGATGCTGGCGGTGATGGGGTTCCCGGTCTACCAGCCCCTCGCGCGGTTGATCCGCGGGCCATCCTTCCGTCAGCCGTGGGAGGTGTTCCTGAGAGCAGTAGGGCAGGACCTCAGTACGGCGATCGCCCAACTCCTCACCACGATCACCCTCCTCGTCTACACGGCCTACAGAACCGTGCATGCGATTGCGGTTACCCTCGCGCGGCTGCTCACCGGTCGAGGGCGGCTTCTGGAGTGGGACACGGCGGCGAGGGTCGCGCGCCTCGTTCGCGGGTATGGAGTGACACGGTTCATGCTCGAGATGGCGATCAGCCCCCTCTTCGCAATCCTCTTCCTCTGGATCGTGCTCGCAGCCCGACCGGGCGTCGTGCCCGTCGCCGCACCCTTCCTGGTCTTATGGTTGGCAGCTCCGTTCATCGCGTATCGGCTCAGCCGCCCAGTTGTCACGCGCCGATTCGACCTCGGCCTCGCCGACCGGGCGCTGCTCCGGCGCATGGCCTGCAAGACCTGGCGATATTTCGAGACGTTCATGGGAGCCGAGGACCACGGGCTTCCGTCGGACAACTACCAGGAAGCGCCGGTGGAGGTCCTCGCTCACCGCACGTCACCGACCAACATCGGTATGGGACTCCTCTCGACGCTGGTCGCGCACGACCTCGGGTACATCCCCACCCTCGAGTTGGTCGAGAGGCTGGAGCGTACGATGTCGACGATCGAGGCGCTCGAGCATTTCGAGGGCCATCTCCTGAACTGGTACGACACGGAGACGCTCGCGCCGCTCTGGCCACGTTACGTCTCGACGGTGGACAGCGGCAACCTGGCCGGCGCCTTGATCGCGCTCGCCCACGGGCTCCGTCAGGTGGCGACCGAACCCTGGGACCCAGCGAGGCAGTGTGCGAGCTGCGGTGATGCCGCAGGCATCGTGCTCGAAACCCTGGCCGCCGTCCCGTCGGGCCACCCGGCTTCGGAAGATCGCACCGCACGGCTGCGCCGAGAGGTCGAGGCGGTTCAGACCGTGCTCGCGGGGGCGGAATCGCCGACGGCAAAGCTCAGTGTCCTAGCTGATCGCGCAGCCCGGCTCCGCGTTGCGATCGCGCTTTTTGAGGAGGAATCCGCCGCGGCGCTTGAGCGGGAGGAGACCCTGTTCTGGGCCCGGCGGCTCGCGGAGGCTATGGAGCGCCCCTCCCCCGAGGGCACAGATCCGCCTTTCGCCCTGCGGCTCGAAGGGCTGGCCGACAAGGCGATGTCGCTCCTGGACGGGATGAACTTCACGTTCCTCTACGACTCACAACGCAAGCTCTTCGCCATCGGCTACCGGCTCCCCGATGCCGAGGGTCCGGGCCGGCACGATTCATCCTTCTACGACCTGCTCGCCTCAGAGGCTCGGCTCGCGAGCTTCATCGCGATCGCGAAAGGAGACGTCCCGCAGGACCACTGGTTCCATTTGGGACGCATGCTCGTCAGCGCAGGCGGGCGTCCCACGCTGGTCTCGTGGAGTGCATCGATGTTCGAGTACCTCATGCCGCTCCTGCTCACGAAGACGTACCCGGGGACGCTCCTCGATCAGACCTGTGCGAACGTCGTTCGTGTCCAGATCGAGTATGCGAAGGCGCGCGGCGTCCCGTGGGGCATCTCGGAATCGGCGTTCAACTTCGTCGACCGCCGGGGTCACTATCAGTACAAGGCCTTCGGCGTGCCCGGGTTGGGATTGAAGCGAGGGCTGGCGAATGACCTGGTGGTGTCACCCTACGCGACCCTGCTGGCCGCCCTGGTGGATCCGGAACAGGCTGTACGCAACATGAGGCGTCTCTCGAAAGAGGGTCTGGAGGGGCGCTACGGCTACTACGAAGCCATCGACTACACCACGCCCGGACATCTCGAAGCGGGCGATCAGGTGGAGAAGAGACGCGGCCATCAACCGGGGGTCATCGTCAAGGCCTTCCTGGCCCACCACCAGGGGATGTCACTCGTCGCCCTGGACAACGTGCTGCGCCATTCCGCCATGCAAGAGCGGTTCCACGCGGATCCCAGGGTGCAGGCCACGGAGTTGCTTCTTCAAGAAAAGTTGGCCATGCGGTATTCTATCACCCAGGTCAGGCCTGCCGAGGCGACTCCCGTCGCGCCCGCCGCGGTGGGGGGTACGGTCCGCCGGTTCCTGTCTCCCCACACGCCTTACCCCGAGGCACACTTCCTGTCGAACGGCAGTTACACGGCCACGGTCACCAACGCCGGGGGCGGGGCCTCGATGTGCCGGGGCCGGGCAGTGACGCGATGGCGAGAAGACCGCACGCGCGACCCCGGAAGCCAGTTCATCTACCTCCGTGATGTCCGCAGCGGGGCCGTCTGGTCCGCCGCCTTCCACCCGGTGTGCAAGGAACCGGAGGAGTACCTCGTCACTTTTCTGCCCGACAAGGCCATGTTCCGCCGCCGGGACGACGAGATCGAGACGCAGCTCGAGATTGCCGTTTCTCCTCAGGACGACGTTGAAGTGCGCCGGCTCTCCCTGACAAACACCGGTGACCGGGCCCGCGAGATCGAGGTAACGAGCTACGTTGAGTTCGCTTTGGCGTCCCCCGTGGACGATCTGGCCCACAGCGCCGCTGGCAAGCTGTTCCTCGAGACGGCATATCTGCCTGCGAGCGCGGCGGTGCTGTGTGGGAAACGGCCACGCCTCGCAGGCGAGCCCGGCGCCTGGGCCGTGCATGTCCTCGGCACTGAAGGACAGATGCAAGGCCCGGTCGAGTGGGAGACTGATCGGGCGGCGTTCTTGGGACGAGGACGCGGTCCTGACGATCCGGTCGCCCTGGATGGGCGACCTCTTTCGGGAGCGACGGGCGCTGTGCTCGATCCGATCGCCAGCCTGCGGCTGCGCATCCGGTTGGCTCCTGGCGGATTCATCCGCCTTGCATTCTCCACCGGGATGGCATTAGATCACGATGCAGCCGTGGCGCTCGCCGAACGATACCACGATCCGGCCGCCGCCGCGCGCACCTTTGCGCTCGCGTTCACGCACGCTCAGATCGAACTCCGCCACCTGGCGATCACGCCCGAAGATTCCCAGCTCTTCCTGCGGCTGGCCTCGCGCGTCCTCTACACCGACGCCTCGCTCCGAGCGAAGCCGGAGGTGCTGGCGCGCAACGCACTAGGTCAACCCGAGTTGTGGCGGCACGGCATCTCCGGCGATCTCCCCATCCTGCTCGTGCGGGTGGTGGAGGAGGACGCTCTGCCGCTGGTGCAGCAAGCCCTGAAGGCCCAGGAATACTGGCGCCTCAAGGGCCTGAGCGCCGACGTGGTGATCCTGAACGGTCACCCGACCGACTACCGCGATGAAGTCCACAAGCGGCTCGAGGCGCTCCTGGAAAGCGGATCGTGGGCGGCGTGGAGGGGCCGTCCCGGCGGCGTGTTCCTGCTGCGCGGAGATGGCCTGGGCGAGTCCGGCCGCCTGCTCCTCGCGGCCGCCGCGCGCGCGGTCCTCAGCAGCGACCGCGGCGATCTGGCGAGCCAACTTGATGTGCCGGCCACGGAGCCGGAGTGGCCGACCGCGTTCGTGCCTCGTCACCGTGCCGGGTCGAATGCCGAGCCAGCGGTCGTCCCTGCACCAGAGGTACCGTCGCTTGCGCTCGCCAACGGGCTGGGTGGCTTCACTCACGAGGGCCGCGAGTACGTGACCGTGCTCGACGGCGACCAGGAGACACCGATGCCCTGGGCCAACGTGCTCGCGAATCCCGAGTTTGGCACGATGGTGACGGTCTCAGGGACATCGTTCACCTGGGCCGAGAACAGCCGGGCGCACCGGTTGACCCCGTTCGCGAACGATCCGATCACCGATCCGACCTCGGAAGCCATCTTCCTCCGCGACGACGACACGGGCGACGTGTGGACGGCCACGCCCGGTCCCGTGCGCCGCGACAGCCGCAGCGGCCGGTGGGTGGTACGGCACTCCGCCGGCATGACCCGGTTTTCGCACGTGACACGCGGCATGCGTCAGGAACTGGACGTCTTTGTGCACCCAGACGATCCGGTGAAGTTCTCACTGCTCACGCTCACGAACCACACCGACCGACGTTTGAGCCTCAGCGTCTTCGCGTACAACGAATGGGCGCTCGGGCCCCCGCGGGCCGGTAAGCACCTGCATGTCGTGACCGAGGTCGATCTCGAGCGGCACGCGGTCCTGGCACGCAATTCCTACGACCAGGTGTTCAGGGGGCGAATCGGCTTTGCCCACGTAAGCGAAGCGCTCACCTCGGCCTGTGGCGACCGGCTGGAATTCCTGGGCCGCAATGGTCTGTTGGCGCGGCCCAAGGCGCTTGGCCGCGCGCGGCTTTCGGGGCGGTGCGGCGCAGGCCTGGACCCATGCGCCGCCCTGCACACGCGCATCGAGCTGGGGCCCGGCGAGGCACGGCGGCTGCTCGTGCTGCTGGGAGAGGGAAAGGATAGGGCTCACGCGGATGAACTGATGCGGCGCCACGGCACCGTGGCCGCGGCTGAGGCCGCAGCCGACGGTGTCCGGGCACGTTGGGATGCGATGCTCGACGCCGTGCAGGTGCACACGCCTGACGACTCGTTCGACGTAATCATGAACCGCTGGCTGCTGTATCAGGACGTGAGCTGCCGGTTGTGGGCGCGCTCCGGGTACTACCAACCCGGAGGCGCGTATGGGTTCCGCGATCAGCTCCAGGACGTCATGGCGCTCATCCACGTCCGGCCCGACCTCTGCCGAGACCACCTGCTCCGGGCGGCCGCCCGGCAGTTTCTCGCAGGAGATGTGCAGCACTGGTGGCACCCGGAGACCGGGATTGGCCTGCGGACCAGGTGCTCGGATGATCTCCTCTGGCTGCCGTATGCGGTCGTTCACTACGTGGAGACCACCGGAGACCAGGCCGTGCTTGATGCCCCGGCGCCCTTCCTGGAGGCGCCGCCCCTCGAGCCGGGGCAGGACGAAGCCTATGGCAGCCCCCGAGTCTCCGACCAGCGTGGGACGCTCTATGAGCACTGCGTGCGGGCGATCGACCGCGCGCTCACGGCTGGCGCGCACGGACTGCCCCTGATCGGGACCGGAGACTGGAACGACGGGATGAATCGTGTCGGGCATCTAGGGAAGGGCGAGAGTACGTGGCTCGGCTGGTTCCTGTACGCTGTGCTCACCCGGTTCGCGCCGCTATGCGAGGCGCGCGCGGACGGCGACCGGGCCGCCCTGTACCGGAGTGAAGCCGCCCGGCTCGCGCAGGTCCTCGAGCTTGCGTGGGATGGTAACTGGTACCTGCGGGGCTACTACGACGACGGGACGCCGCTGGGATCGGCGCAAAGCGAGGAATGCAAGATCGACGCGATTGTCCAGTCCTGGGCAGTCCTCTCCGGTGCGGCTCCGGCTCGACGCGCCGAGCGTGCGATGGACGCCGTGCGAACCCTGCTGATCCGTCGCCCGGCGCAGGTCATCCTGCTCCTGACTCCGCCCTTCGACACGTCACCGTCCGACCCCGGCTATATCAGAGGCTACCTGCCCGGCATCCGCGAGAACGGGGGCCAGTACACTCATGCGGCCGTCTGGACCGCCATGGCAATCGCGAAGCTCGGCAACGGAGATGAAGCGGTTGAGCTCTTCCACATGCTCAATCCCATCAACCACGCCCGGTCTCCGCAAGAGGTCGAGCGGTACAAGGTGGAGCCCTACGTGGTCGCGGCGGACGTGTATGCTCACCCTTCGCACGTAGGCCGGGGAGGGTGGACGTGGTACACGGGATCGGCCGGATGGCTGTATCGCCTGGGTCTCGAGTCTATCCTGGGGCTTGCGCGACGCGGCGCGACGTTCGCGCTCGATCCGTGCATCCCGGCCTCCTGGCCCGGTTATTCGATCTCCTGGCGCCTCGGTCGCACCCACTACGCGATCACCGTGGAGAACCCAGACCGGTGCTGTCGCGGAGTCGCAGAGGCGACCATTGACGGCAGCGCCGTCGACCCTTCCGCCATTCCGCTGGCAGACGACGGCGTGCTCCATGAGGTCCGCATCGTGATGGGGAATCCACGGGGCACTCCCGAAGGCTAAGTCAGGCCGACCCTCCAGCAGGAGACCGGGGCAGACCGCCGAACCCCGCCGAGTCACGGGTCAGAAAGGTGAACACGACGAGCCCTCTGGTTTGAGCAGCCGAAGGAGGCGGGCACATGGTTGCAGCCAACAACTTGGAGCCGGGCGGCGCCGCCACCGCACGCGCCACCGACTCCCCCGGGCCTGCTGGTCGAGAGGAGAACACCTCCGTCCGGGTGATCTTCTTCTCCGACATGAAAGGCTCCACCACGCTCAAGCAAGATATGGCTGAGAAGTGGGACGAGCATGCCTTTCAGCGCCTCCGCCAGCAACACGACGCGTTGCTGACCGAGATCATTAGCCGCGACCAGGCCGGGGAGGTCATCAAGTCAACAGGCGATGGCTTTCTGGCGCTCTTTCACAAGCCGTCGACGGCCGTGGAGCGCGCGCTGGAGATCCAGGAGAAGCTTCGCGGACACCCTCAGATCAGCGTCCGGATCGGCATGGACATGGGCGAGGTTCGAGTGGAGTCCCTAAACGGGGCGACCCAGGACGTGTTCGGCCGGCACGTGGACTGGGCCGCGCGGGCGATGTCGCTCGCTGACGGAGGTCACATCTGCGTGACCGCCCCGGTGTATACGGACGCCTTCAGTTGGATCACAAAAGGCCGCATTGCCTGGAAAGAGCATGGGCTCTACCGCGCAAAGCTCAGCGATCCACCGCTGGAGATCTTTGAGCCGTACAACGCGAACATCGCCTTACCGATGGAGAGACCCGCAGGCGAAAAGGTTGGCCCGGCACCGGGGTCCCGGGGGGTGACGGAGAAAGCACCCGGGAGCAAGACCCTGCAGTTGCGGATCATCCGTTCCTGGGAGCAGGTCGCTCGCGACGGGAGGGAGTTCGCCGAGAATGGGGCGGGGATGATGTACTGGTTTAAGGTCCCGCTCGGCGGGCTCTCGTATCCCGAGGGATTCCGCAACTTCCTCCAGCCCGCGCTGGCAAATCCCCTGATCACCAAGATCCGGTTCGTTCTCGATGCGAGTAACCCAACCATCCGTCGGATCTGGTACGAAACGGTCCTGCCGCTCGCGCAGTCCTGGGCGGCCCAGGAGGCCAGGAACTTCCAGCTCGAACAGCCCGATGACCACTCCGGGAGATTCTACGAGGCCGGACCGCCGTCCAAGACCCTCGCCTGGATCGTCGTCGATCTCTCCATGGAGTTCTCGCCTTGCTTCAAACTACTCTGCCCTGACCCCGACACCAATCAGGCGTCTGAGTCAGAAGCGCAGGTCTTCCTGTCGACATCGAGCCGGACCGTTCGGCTCAAGGACGGAGCGCTGTACACGGTTCGCATCCCCGACGCGATCCTGCGGGTCAAAGCCACGGAGGACGACAGCCTGCTCTACGCCCTCAATACGGTTGCCAATCAGTGGGATTCATTGTTCCTGTAGTCCACCGTGGCACCTGAATGAAGGGCGGAGGAATAGCGAGGCGCGCGCGAACCCGACTTCGCGCGCCACGCTACCACGGGGGGCATGGTCTTGCCGAAGAAGACGGCTTAACCGGCGCCCAGCACCTTCGCCGCCTTCTTCACGTCGCCGGCCTTGACCCAGAGGATGGTCCCGAACCGGCCGAGCCCGGCCACGACGGCGTTTGAGGCCACGACGTTGATTTTCGCC
>Ga0154786_1153_pt2 | contig 13882 bp, 11 predicted proteins | sample Rifle2008BG16ft_FD_105794 | JGI IMG/M metagenome (GOLD analysis project Ga0154786, IMG submission 105794) | Armatimonadetes bacterium RBG_16_67_12
ACCTGTGGCCCAGCGACGAGGATGCCATTCACGAGGGCATCGTCTCGCCGGTGTGGGGCGCGCCGACGCCCGAGAAGACCGCGGCGTTCCCGCGGATTCCGATCCTGGGCGTGACGAAGGCGAGCGGCGAGGCGCTGCGTGCGGCGCTCGCGCAAGGTCCGGTGCGGCTGCGCGTCCACAGCCGCACTGACACCGGCTGGCGCCGGGTCACCCTGCCCGTCGCCACCGTGCCCGGGGCGACGCCCGAGTACGTGCTGTTCTCCGGGCACGTGGACTCGTGGTACCTGGGCGCCACCGACAACGCCACCGGAAACGTCGTGACCATGGAAGTCGCCCGCGTCATGCACGCGCACCGAGACCGGCTGCGGCGTGGAGTGCGCTGCGCGTTCTGGCCCGGGCACTCCACCGGCCGGTACGCGGGGTCGTCGTGGTACGCCGACCAGCACTGGCAGGACCTCTACGACCACTGCGTGCTGCACATCAACTGCGACTCGCCGGGGGTGCAGGGCGCGACCGAGTACGATCCGGTCACAGCCAGCGCTGAGACCGCGGACTTCGGCGTCGCGCTCATCAAGGACCTCACCGGCCAATCCGTGGGATGGGAGCGGCCGGTGCGGGCGGGCGATCAGTCGTTCTGGGGCGCGGGCGTGCCATCCCTCTTCATGGGCCTGTCGGTGCGGCCCAAAGGGCAGCGGTGGGCGGTCGGCGGATCGGGCCTGGCCTGGTGGTGGCATACCGAGGCCGACACGATCGACAAGGTCGATCCGAAGGTCCTGCACCTGGACGCGCGGATCTATCTGGCCGCGATCTACCGGTTCGCGACGGAGCCGGTGCTGCCGGTCCGGCTGGAGGCTGCGGTCGCTGAACTCGACGACGCCGCGGCGGCCATTAGCCGCGATGTTGACGGGCGCTTCGATCTCGCGCCGGTGCGCGACGCGGTGAGCCGCCTGCGGTCTGCGGCCTCTGCCTTTGATGCCGCGGCGGCGGCCTTTTCGGTGCGGTCGGGCGCCGCGACAGATGATCGCCGACTCGCGGCTATCAATCGGGCACATCGCGACGCGGTGCGGGCGCTGATCCAGGTGGGCTATACAGGCGGCAGCCCGTTCGACCACGACCTCGCGGTGCCGCAACTGCCGCTGCCGGCGCTCCAGGAGGCCCGCGACCTCGGCTCCCTGGGGCCGGATACTCACGAAACGCGGCTGCTGCACACCCGACTAATCCGGCAGTGTAATAAGGTCATGCACGGCCTAGCGACCGCCGCCGACGCGCTCGAGACGGCGCTTGCAGTCTTGAAGGACGGATAACATCCAGGGGGAGGGGACCATGGGGGAGCGGATATCGCGAGTGGCACGACTGATGGCGGTGCTGGTGGTCACCGGCGCGTTGCTGGTCGTTGCGATGGGTCCGGCGCAACCGGCCGCCGCGCAGGCGACCGGTGGGACGTTCACGCTGCCTATGATCGACAACGCGCGCATGTGGCCCATCCTGGGCGGACTGCCAAACATCCTGGTCAACAAAGTGCTCTACAGCACGCTGGTCAAGTATGACGCTAAGAACCTGGCACCGGTCGGAGATCTGGCCGAGCGATGGAGCCTGGGCGATGACAGGCTTACCTGGACCTTCAACCTGCGGCGCAACGTCACGTGGCACGACGGCCGGCCGTTCACCGCGCGCGACGTGAAGTTCACGATCGAGCGCCTGTGGCTGAATCCGCAGGTGCCGTTCTTCCAGCGGGGGAACATCAGCGAGATTACCCGGGTCGATATCGTGGACGACCATACGGTGCGCATCGTGACGCGGACGCCGTTCGCCACGCTGCCGGTCATGCTCGGCTACCTAGCCAACATCCTGCCCGAACATGTTCTGGGAAACTACACCATCGACCAGTTGCGCAACCCTGTTGACTTCCTACGCAATCCCGTTGGCACGGGGCCGTTCCGGTACGCCGAAAACGTGCTCGGCTCGCACGTGCGACTCGTCGCCTATGATCGATACTTCATGGGCAGGCCGAAGCTTGACGCGGTTGTGTTTAGGGTGGTAGCCGACCTGGAGCAGCAGTTAGCTCAACTACAGACCGGCCAGCTCGACCTCATGATCATCGAGCCGCCGCAGGTGCCCGTCGTCCAACGGATGGCAAACGTCCAGATCGTCGACGCGCCGCAGGTAAACTACACCTTTGTGGGCTTCAACCACAAGATGGAGCCCTTCACCGACCGGAAGGTGCGGCAGGCGCTCACCCACGCGGTGGACCGGAAGGCGATCCTCGACAAGATCTACATGGGCAAGGGCCGCATCGCCACCGGGCCGATCAACCCCTTGGTGGACTGGGCCTACACCGACAAGGTGCACCAGTTCCCTCACAACCGCGAGCTGGCTGAGCGCCTGCTGGAGGAGGCGGGCTGGAGCAAGGGGCCTGACGGCATCCGGCGCAAGGGCGGCCAGCCGCTGAAGATCACGCTCGAAGTTGACCGGGGTAACCCTGTCCGCGAGCAGACGGCGGTCGTGGTCCGGCAGTACTGGAAGGAAGTCGGCGTCGACGCCGAGGTGCGCATCAGCGAGTTCAATGCGCTGCTGACGCGCATCCGCACGCGACCGAACCCCCTGCAGGCCTGGACCCTGTGGTACATCACCCCGCCCGAGGCCGACATCATCGGGTACTACCATTCAAGCGGCACGCTCAACGAGTTCGGCTACTCCAACGCGGAGCTGGATCGATTGCTGGATCAGGGCCGGGTCACGTTTGATCTGAAGGAGCGGGCGAAGATCTACCAGCAGGCACAGAAGTTCATGGCCTGGGACGCGCCTGTCATCTTCCTGGTGTACCCGGCGGAGGTCCAGGCGGTCAGCAAGCGCGTGCAGGGGTGGGCCAAGATCGGCTACCGCGATGCGCTGACACACATGACCGGCGTGTCCATCGGCCGATAACGGTCGCCGCGCCGCTACAACGAGGTCGCGAGGGCGCGGCGACAGGCCGCGTCCTCGCCCCACGCCATGCTACGATACCTGAGTCGTCGTCTCATCCAGACCGCGGCGCTACTGCTCGTGGTCAGCGTGGTGGTGTTCGCGCTGGTGCTGCAGGCGCCGGGCGGGCCGTCCATATTGCTCGATCGCAACATGGGTTCCGAGGAGATCGTGCGCATGCGCAGTATCCTGGGGCTCGATCAGCCGCTCCACGTGCAGTACCTCCGGTGGCTCGGCCAGGTGCTCAGGGGCAACCTCGGGACATCCTACCAGGCTGGATTCCCGGTCCTTGAGATCATCGGCCAGATGCTGCCGAATACCATCATCCTGTCCGCCGTAGCGCTCCTCCTCTCCCTGAGCGTCGCCATCCCCGCGGGCGTGATCTCCGCGGCACGTCCGTACACCGCGCTCGACCACATCGTGACGTTCCTCTCCTTCTTTGGCATCTCCATCCCGGTGTTCTGGTACGGATTGATGCTTATCGTGCTGTTTTCCATCGTGCTGGGATGGCTGCCACCGGGCGGGATGTACACGATCGGTGGGCCGCGCACGCTGCTGGACCTGGGCCACCATCTGCTGCTACCCGCGGTGGTGCTGGGTACCGCCAACATGGCGCTCTTCGCCCGCTACACCCGATCGTCGATCATGGCGGTCATGCGGCAGGACTACGTGCGCACGGCGCGCTCGAAGGGGCTGGCCGAAGGCGTAGTGCTTTACAAACACGCCCTGCGCAATGCGCTCATCACCATCGTCACGGTGGTGGCCCTGCAGATCCCCAGGTTGGTGGGCGGCGCGGCCATCACCGAGACGGTGTTCGCGTGGCCCGGCATGGGTAGTCTCGCGGTGCGCGCGGCGTTCGAGCGCGACTATCCCATGATCATGGGGATCACGCTGGTGATCTCGGCGTTCGTAGCGGCCAGCAACCTGCTGGTGGATGTCCTGTACGTGTACCTCGATCCGAGGATCCGGTATGAGTAGCCCCCGTACCCCTGTGGGCCGGATGGTGGCGCGGCTCCGGCGCAACCGCCTGGCAGTGGTTGCCCTCTCAGTAATGGTGCTGATCCACCTGGCGGTCGCGCTGGCGCCCTGGTTGGCGCCGTCCGATCCGGAGACGGTGTCGCTGGCCGATCGGCTGCAGGCGCCAGGAGCCCGCCGGTGGCTCGGCACTGACGAGTACGGCCGCGACGTGCTGACCCGGCTGCTGTACGGTGGTCGCGTGTCGCTGGCCGTAGGGCTGACGTCCATGATCGCGTCGATGGTCCTGGGGGTCGTCGTGGGCGCGATCGCCGGCTACGCGGGCGGGGTCACCGATGGCCTGCTCATGCGCCTAACCGACGGCATGCTCTCTGTCCCGCTGTTCTTCATCGCCCTCATGGCCCTGGCGCTGCTTGGCGCAACGATGCTCAACCTGGTGCTGGTCATCGCGCTCTCGAGCTGGATGACGGTGGCGCGTGTGGTGCGCGCCGAGGTGCTCCGTACGCGCGAACTGGAGTATGTCCAGGCGGCCCGGGCCATCGGCGCGAGCGGCGCGCGCATCCTGGCGCGGCACGTCGTGCCGCAGTCCATCCCGTCCATCACGGTGGCGGCCACGCTGGGCGTGGCCTACGCCGTCCTGCTCGAGACGTCGCTGAGCTTCCTCGGCCTCGGTGTGCAGCCGCCCGCGCCGTCGTGGGGGAACATGCTGAGCGGTGCGCGCGGCTATCTGCGCACGGTACCCGGGCTGGCGGTCTTCCCGGGCATCATGATCTTCATCACCGTGCTCTGCTACAACTGGTTCGGCGACGGCTTGCGCGATGCGATCGATCCCACCCTCGCAGAGCGCTAGGCCTGGACGTGAAACGAGGTGAGGCGGTGAATCGCGAACGCGTGACGGTCGTCCTGACCGGCGACCTGATGCTCAACCGGCCGATCTCAGGCGGCAGGACGGCGAGCGCGGCGCTGTGGTCGCTCTTCGCCGGCGCGGACCTGGTCTTCGTGAACCTGGAGTGCCCGCTGACGGCGCGCGTGGCGCCCGCCGACAAGGTGGTGGCGTTCCGCAGCGATCCGGCGCTGGCGGCCGACCTGCGAGAGGCCGGTGTGGACGTTGCAACCCTGGCCAACAATCACATGTTCGACCAGGGACCGGACGGTATGTTCGACACCATCGCGGCGCTGCGCGAGGCGGGCGTTGCGCCGGTGGGCGCCGGGGCCTCTCTCCCTGAAGCGCTGGCCCCGGCGGTGCTCGAAGCCGGAGGAATGAAGGTCGCGTTCGTCGGCGTGGCCACCACGCTGCCGGTGGGTTCAGCCGCGGCGCCGGATCGGCCGGGTCTGGCGCCGGTCCGGGTCACCACATCGTATGTGGCCGACGCGGCGGGGTTGGATGAAACGCCGGGCATCGCGCCGTTTGTCGAGACGCGCGCGTGGCCAGGCGATGTGGAGGCGGCGGCCGCGGCGGTCATGGCGGCGAAGCGGACGGCCGACGCGTGCATAGTCGGCATCCACTGGGGCGTACCCAACGGTTGGGTAGCACAGTTCCAGGATCCGCTGGCCACCTACCAGCGGCCGCTGGCCGCGGTGCTGGTCCGGGCCGGCGCCGATGTCGTGGTCGGCCATCATCCGCACGTCTTACATGGGATCGAGGTCATCGACGGGCGACCGGTATTTCACAGCCTGGGCAACTTCCTCTTTCACACGCTGCGCGTCGGCGCGCAGCCGGCACTACGCCGGCCGGATCCACCGTACAGTTGGCGCAGCCTGCGGTCGCGGGTCAACCTCGACTCGGCCGTGGCCGTGGTCACGCTGGCCGCCGGCGCTGCGGGCGTCGAGGTGGCGGACGTGGAGATCGTGCCGGTGCTGATCAACGACGCGGGCGATCCGGAGCTGGCCGCGGGCGATGACGCGGCGCGGATTCTGGCGACCCTGAATGACCTGTCGGCGCCGCTTGGCGCCAGGATCGCCGCCGACGGCGGACGCGGCCACCTCAGGCGCCGCGAGAAGGAGGGTCAGGCATGAAGGTCACGATTGTGGGCGCAGGCGCGATCGGCGGCACGATGGGAGCCTACCTGACGCGCGCCGGCCACGAGATCACGTTCGTGGATACCGTCGAAGACCATATGCGGGTGATCAACGAGCGCGGCCTGACCATCGAGGGCCCCGGCGAAACCTTCACCGTGCGCGCACCCGCCCTGCTGCCTTCGCAGATGACCGGGCCGCTGGGCATGGTATTCCTCGCCGTGAAGACCATGCAGACCGACGTCGGGGCGCGGCAGATCGCGCCGCACCTAGCGCCGGACGGCGCGATCGTCTCGATGCAAAACGGCTTCAACGAGGAACGGATCGCCACGATCGTGGGCCGAGGGCGCACCATCGGCGCGTTCGTCAACTTCGGCGCCGACTATCTAGAACCCGGCCGCATCATGTACGGCGGCGCCGGAGCGCTCTACATCGGAGAACTCAACGGCGCGCTCAGCACCCGCGTGACCGTGCTGGCGGACAGCCTCAAGGCCGCCTTCCTTCCCCACGCCCAGGCCACGACCAACATCTGGGGCTATCTTTGGGGCAAGCACGCCTACGCCGCCATGTTGAAGGCCACCGCGCTGACCGATGCGACCATCGCCGACGTGCTCGACGACCCGGTCGCCCGGCCGGTGATGGCGAACCTGGCCGCGGAGGTCCTGGCGCTCGCTGCGGCCGAGGGTGTGCGCCCTGAGGGCTTTGACGGTTTCGAACCATCGGCGTTTGTGTTTCCCCCCGGCCGTGATGAGGTGCGGTTGCAGGCCAGCCTGGACGCCCTCGTGGTCATGAACCGCAAGTGGCTGAAGGCCAAGAGCGGCGTCTGGCGCGACCTGGCCGTTCGCAAGCGTAAGACCGAAGTGGAAAGCGTGGTCACCGAGTTGAGGGCGCGCGCGGCGCGTCACGAGATCCCCATCCCGCTGGTGGAAGCGGTCGGCCGTATGATCCTGGAGATCGAGTCCGGCGCCCGGGCGATGTCCTGGGACAACATTCGCGCGCTGGCCGACCTGAACGCCAGGACCTACGGCACAGGAGCGGTCCATGTTTGATCCGACGGCGTTTTCCAGAAAGGTGGTGCTCGTGACCGGCGCGGCGCACGGCATCGCCCGCGGCATCACCGTAGCGTTCGCCAGGTGCGGGGCCACGGTCTGGGCGACCGACGTCCAACAGGAACCTCTCGAAGAGACCGTCGGGCGGGCGCGTGCGTTCGGTACCGTCGAAGGCCGCGTGCTGGACGTAACTAGTGAGAAAGCCGTCGCCGATGTGGTCGGTGAGATCGCGGCCCTTCACGGCGGGGTGGAGATCCTGGTCCACGCCGCCGGCGGTGTCGCCGGTCAGGTAGGACGGCCTCTGGAGGAAGTCAGCGTGGGCGACTGGCGCGCCGTGGTCACACCCAACCTGGAAGGCGCGTTCCTGCTGGTCCGCGCCATCATCCCGACGATGAAGGCCCGGCGCTGGGGCCGGATCGTCACCATCTCGTCGGGCGCGGGCCGCAGTTACAGCCAGACCGGCATCCAAGCCTACGCCAGCGCGAAGGCCGGGCTCATCGGGTTCACCCGTCAGATCGCGCGCGAACTCGGCGAGTTCGGCATCACCGCCAACTCGGTGGCGCCCGGATTCGTCCTCTCAAACCCGGCGTCGATCAAGCAGTGGGAGGCGCTGGGCGATGCGGGCCAGCGGACGTTCTTCAACAATCTCGCGATCAAGCGGCTCGGCGCCCCGGAAGATATCGCGTTCGCGGCGCTGTTCTTTGCGTCGGAGGAAGCATCATACATCACCGGGCAGACCATCAGCGTCGACGGCGGGCGCTGGATGCTCGGATAGCGGACGATCGCAGAGGAGGTCCAGGATGGCAAAGCGGGCAAGTACGTCCCCACCTTATGACCAGGTGAGCGCGCGGCGCCTGATGGCCGATACCGCAGCGCTGGCGCAATGGGTGCGGTTGTCGGGAACGCCCGAAGAACTGGAGGCGTTCAAGTACACCCAACGGCAACTGCGCGCCGCGGGATGCAGGACGACGCTGATCTTGCACGACGCGTTTATCAGCCTGCCGGGACCAGCGTCGCTGGCGGTGGCGCGGGCCGGCGAGCCGACGGGCAGCGTACCGTGCGTCACCCACTCGTTCGCGGCCTCAACAGGACCTGACGGCATCGAAGCCCCGATGGTCTATGCGGGTGGCGGGACGCCCGTTGAGTTCGCCACAGCCAGCCCCCAGGGTAAGATCGCGGTCGTCGACGGGCTCGCGAACCCGGCCCGCGTCCAGGCCGGTCAGGCCGCCGGGGCGGTCGGGCTCGTCTTCCTCAACCGCGATCCGCTGGTGCACGAGATGATCGTCTCGACGGTCTGGGGGAGCCCCACCCTGGAGCAACTCGCGCGGCTGCCCCGGATCCCCGTGGTATCGGTGGCCCGCGCGGACGGCGACCGCCTGCGCGAAATCGCGCAGACCGGCGGCGCGCGCCTTCGCATCACCGCCCAGGCGGATACCGGCTGGCGCCAGACGCCGATCCTGACCGGCGACCTGCCCGGCGAAGTGGATGATACGTTCGTGCTTTTCGCCGGCCACATCGACTCGTGGCACCGCGGCGCCATGGACAACGGCACCGCCAATGCCACCATGCTCGAGATCGCCCGCGTGATGGCCCGGCAGAAACGCTATCGTGGCATTCGTTTTGCCTTCTGGTCGGGGCACTCGCATGGTCGGTACTCGGGCTCCACCTGGTATGCCGACCACTACTGGAATGAACTCAACGCTCGGTGCGTGGCGCACGTCAACGTGGATTCGACGGGCGGGGTGGGTTCAGTCATCAACCGGCATGCCTATGCGATGCCCGAGACGCGCGGCCTCGCCGATCGCGTGATCAGGACGGTGGCCGATGAGCGCTTCGAGGGCGGCCGGGTCGGCCGGATGGGCGACCAGTCGTTCCTGGGCGTCGGCGTGCCGTCACTGTTCATGGACGTGTCGGAACAACCCGGCGATTCGCCGCATGCCAGCCGGGATTTCAGCGTCTTCAGCGGCGGCGCGACCGGTGGGCTGGGTTGGTGGTGGCACACGACCGACGACCTCCCGGACAAGATCGATCCGGCGGCGCTGGAGCGCGACGCCAAGATCTACCTGGGGATCATCCATGCGCTCAGCACCGAGCCCGTGCTGCCGCTGGATTACCACGCCACCGCCGTGGTCTGGCACAAGCGGCTGCAGGCGCTGCGGAAGGGCGCGGGCCGGTGGGTGGACTTGCGACCGGCCGTCGCCGAGGCGGCACGCCTGGTTGAGGCCACTGCCAGATTGGCGCGTCGCGCCGAAGCGCTCCGGAAGGCGCCACGAGCCGGCGCCGTACGCGCCCACAACGCGGGCGTGATGGCTCTCGGCCGCGCGCTCATTCCTGTCGACTACACGATGGCCGGTCGCTTCGGGCACGATCCCGCGCTCGAGCAGCGCGACGTGCCGCTGCTGGCGTCGGTCCGCGCGCTGGCCGGGGCGTCACCCGACCACGCGCGGCATCTGGCGGTCCAGGCGGTACGCGATCTCAATGCGGTGCGGTTCGCGCTGGCGCAAGGAGCTGCGGTCACGACCGGGGCGGCAAACCAGGCGCGGCGACGCATCACAGCTGCATCTTCGGATCCAGCGCGTCGCGCAGCCCGTCGCCCAGCAGGTTGAACCCCAGCACCGTCACCGCGATCGCGAGCCCCGGCAGCGTGGCGATATGGGGCGCGATCGTGATGAAGTCGCGTCCGGTGCTGACCATCAGCCCCCACGACGGCGTGGGCGGCTGCACGCCAAGCCCCAGGAACGAAAGCGCGGCTTCCAGCAGGATGGCGCTCGCCATGTAGAGCGCCGAGTAGACGATCACGATCGAGATGCAGTTCGGCAGCACGTGCCGGAGGACGATCCGCGCGGTGCCGGCGCCGATGGCGCGCGCGGCCTGCACGTATTCCTGCTCCTTGATCGAGAGTACGGAGCCACGGATCACGCGGGCGAACCCCGGCGTCGCCCAGACGCCCACCGCCAGGATGGTGTTCTGCAACCCGGGCCCCAGGGCGCTCACAATCGCGATCGCCAGCAGCAGGTAGGGGAACGCCAGCAACACGTCCAGCGAGCGCATGAGCACCTCATCCACCGCCCCGCCCGCATACCCGGCGACGGTCCCCAGCGCGACCCCCAGCGCAAGAGCGATCAGTACCGACACCACCCCCACCTGGAGGGCCACGCGGCTGCCATAGATCAGGCGACTGACGATGTCACGGCCGAACTCGTCGGCGCCCAGCCGGTACTTCGCGCCCGGCGGCATGCGCTTGTCCTGCAGCGCCTGCTTTGCCGGATCGGCGGGCGCCAGATGCGGCGCGAAGACGGCGGCACATGCCAGCAGCGTCACGATCACCAGGCCCATCAGTGCGAGCCGGTTCCGCCGGAACCGCTTCCACATGGCGGCGCCTGTGGACAGGTATGCCACCGGCTGTGTGGGTAGTCGAGTCTCGGCGCTCATCGGTAGGTAATCCGCGGATCGAGATACGCATAGGAGAGGTCCACCAGCAGGTTGATCACCACAAACGTGGCCGCCAGCACCAGCACCCCGCCCTGCAGCAGCACGTAGTCGCGTGCGAAGATGGCGCGCACCAGCATCCGCCCGATCCCCGGCCAGGAGAAGACCGTCTCGGTCAACACCGCGCCGCCCAGCAATTGCCCGGTCTGAAGACCCATCACCGTCACCACCGGGATCAGGGCGTTGCGCAGCGCATGCCGCGTCAGCACGCTGCGGGTCGTCACACCCTTGGCGCGGGCCGTGCGGATGTAGTCTTCGCGCAGGACGTCGAGCATCGTGGACCGGGTGATCCGCGCGAGCATGGCGATGGTGGGCAGCGCCAGGGTGACCGCCGGCAGCACCATGTGCAGCCACGACCCGCGGCCGCCCGCGGGGAACCAGCCCAGCCACAGGCTGAAGACGACGATGAGCACGATACCGGTCCAGAAGATGGGCATAGACAGTCCAAACAGCGACGCGATCCGCACCAGGTTGTCGAACAGCGAGTACTGCCATCGCGCCGAGGTGATCCCCAGGACCACGCCGGCGACCACAGCGATCGACAGCGCGCTCAGTCCCAGCTGCGCGGTGGCTGGCCAGACGTCGCCGATTTCGTCGTTAACCCGCCGGCCTTCGCGGATCGACCGCCCCAGGTCGCCGCGCAGCAGGTTGCCGACGTACCGCACGTAGCGCACGGGCAGTGGCTGGTCAAGGTTCAGCGAAGCGCGCAGTTTGGCGACCATCTCGGGCGTGGCGCCCTCGCCGAGCATCAGGGCCGCCGGGTCACCCGGGATCAGGTTGATCGTCACCATGATGAGCAGGATGACCCCCAGCAGTACGGGGATCATCGCCAGGATGCGGCGGAGGAGGAAGCGCGTCACGGTGCGCGCGGTGGGTGAGCCACCGGCTCGACCCTACCGCTGGATCCACACGTAGGCGAAGCCCTGGTTGTACTCGATAGGGTGCGGCACAAACCCCTTTACATTGGCCCGCATTACCGCGATCTCCCTGCTGACGTAGACGGGAATGGCCATGATGTCGCGGGCCAGCAACTCCTGGGCGCGTCCGTATATCTCCTCGCGCTCGCGCGCGCTCGTACTCGACCGCGCCTGATCCACGAGCTTATCGTATTCCGGATTGAAGTACCGGTGCAGGTTCCAACCCCTGGGCGGCACCTGGTCGGACCGGAAGAGCGGGAGCAAGCTGTAGTCCGCGTCGGCGGTCGTGGTCACCCAGCCGCGGGTGACCACGTGGTAGTCCAGCACCGCGGCGCGCATCGTGGTGAAAACGGTCGCCCACTCCAGAAAGCTGATGTCCACGCGGACTCCGATCTCCCGCATCTGTGCCTGGAACGCCTCAGAAATCTCGGCATCCTTGAAGAACCGGCCGCGCGGGGACAGCAGCGTCAGGACCAGCGGGATCCCCTCCCGCTGCATGATCCCGTCGGGCCCAGGCCGGAACCCGGCCTCTTGCAGCAACGTCCTCGCGCGCTGCGGATTGTACGGATACCGGGTATCCAGCCCCAGCGGCTTGTACCCGAAGACCCCGGGCGCCAGGACGCCGTCGGCGGGCGCGCCGGCGCCCTCGAGAATGTTGTCGACGATGGATTTCCGGTCGGTGCCCATGATCATCGCCCGTCGCACGCGCACGTCGGACACCGGCGGTCGCGACAGATTCATGGCGATCATGACCACGCGCAGCCCGGTGGCCGAGGCGACGGTGAAGTTTGCGTCGCGGGCGAAGATCTGCAACTGCGCCGGCGCCGGCATCAGTACCATGTCCACCTCGCCGGTGCGCAGCGCGATCATCCGCGCCGACTCCTCGGGGATCACCCGGAACACGATGCGGTCCAGGTACGCCTTCTGGCCCCAGTAGTCATCGCTGCGGGTCACCGAGATCCGGTCGTTGGTCCGCCACTCCTCGAACCTGAACGGTCCCGTCCCCACCGGCCGTCGGCTGAACTCGGCGCCCATCCGCTGGACCGCGGTTGGGCTCACGATCCCCGCGTAAACCATCGCCACGCTGTAGATCAACGGCGAGTAGGACTCGGAGGCCACAATGTCCACCGTGTAGTCGTCAACGACCTCGGCGCCCTTAATAGGCCCTGCGATGCTGGCCCACCGGGACGGAGTCCTGGGATCGAACGAGCGGTCAAATGTGAACTTGACCGCCGCAGCGTTGAACGGCGTGCCGTCGTGGAACTTCACGTCGCGCCGCAGCGCAAACCGGATCCGCGTCGGCGACATGACATTCCAGCTCGTCGCCAGCTTGGGCTGGACCTTCATGTCAGGCCCCATGATGACCAGCGGCTCCAGGATGAGTTGGTAGATCCAGGCGCCGGGCGCTGTCGTCTCGAAGTACGGATCGAGCGAGACCGCATCAACCGGCCGGGCGATGGTCAGTGTGCCGCCGCGGGTCGGCGCAACCGGCGCGGCCCACACGGGATTCATGGCTATCGCCACGATCAAGCCGACGGCGAGCAGGAACGAGCGCGCGCTTCGCATCACGCCATCACTCCTCCGCAACAGATGATCTGACCGGGCGGGTGTTCGTGAGACCGATTTCGCCGTCGTTGGGGTCTCCCCTCTACAACGCGCTGCGATGACGTGCGCATGCGCGCGGGGCCGGAGGATGCTCCGGCCCCGCGCGACGCGTGCCGCCGCAGGCTATCGCTGGATCCAGACGTAGCCGAAGCCTTGATTGTACTCGATCGGATGCGGGACGAACCCGTTGACGTTCGACCGCATGACCGCGATCTCTCGCGTGGTGTACCAGGGCACGAACATGATATCGCGCGTGATCATGTCCTGCGCACGGCTGTAGAGCTCCTCCCGCTCGCGCGGGTTAAGGTTGGTGCGCGCCGCGTCTACCAGCTTGTCGAACTCAGGATTAATGTACCGCCAAGTGTTCCAGCCCCTGGGCGGTGCCTGGTCCGAACGGAACATCGGAAGCAGCGTGTAGTCGGCATCGGCGGTCGTCGTCACCCAGCCGAGCGTGAACAAGTGGTAGTCCAGCGTCGCCGCGCGGACGTGGGTGAACACCGTGGCCCACTCGAGGAAGCTGATGTCCAGCCGGACGCCGATCTCCCGGAGCTGCGCCTGGTAGGCCTCGGAGATCTCGGCGTCCTTGAAGTACCGCCCCCGGGCGGACAGCAGCGTCAGGACCAGCGGGATCCCCTCCCGCTGCATGATCCCATCGGGCCCAGGCCGGAACCCGGCTTCCTGCAGCAGCGCGCGCGCCCGCTGCGGATTATACGGATACACGGTGTCGAGACCCATGGACTTGTAGCCGAAGACCCCGGGCGCCAGGATCCCATCGGCCGGTCCGGCGGCGCCTTCGAGAATATTCTGGAGGATCGCCTGCCGGTTGGCGGCCATGACGAGCGCGCGGCGCACGCGCACGTCAGAGAGCGG
>Ga0154786_1077_pt3 | contig 12325 bp, 11 predicted proteins | sample Rifle2008BG16ft_FD_105794 | JGI IMG/M metagenome (GOLD analysis project Ga0154786, IMG submission 105794) | Armatimonadetes bacterium RBG_16_67_12
CATACGCCCAGATGCCGAGCAGCCCGGCCGGAAGGGCCAGCGCGAGGAACGCCACAGCGGTCGCCGCCGCGGCCGCGGGCAGCCGCCTGGGTCCGAGGCGCAGGGGTGCCTGCGGCTTCCACGATGCATCGGTCTGGTAATGCCGTCCCCGCCCTCGCAGCCGGGCCTCGAACCAGAGGAATCCTACTACGAGCAGGAGTGCCGCCACACCCAGGGCCGCCGCGGCCGACCGATCGTACATCGCCGTCAACTGATAGTACAGCTCGGTTGCCAGCGTATCGTATCGGAGCAGCACCATCGTCCCGAAGTCGGCGAGGGCGTACAACGAGGGGAAGAAGATGCCGGCGCCTATCGCCGGGCGGATCATCGGCAGGGTGAGGGTCCAGAAGATGCGCAGCGACGAGAGGCCGCTGGTCCGCGCAGCCTCATCGAGGCTCCGGCTGATCCGGCGCAGCGCCGCGGAGGTGAGCAGGAACCCGTACGGGTAGGTGAAGAGCGCCACGATGAACACCGCGCCGGGCAGACCGTACGGCGGGACGGCGATCCCCACGGCACGATCGAGGACCCCTCCCCGGCTGAGCAGGTGCAGGTAGGCGATCGCGCCGATGTACGGCGGGATCGCTAGCGGCAGCGCCAGGGCCACGCGCCAGAACCGCCTGCCGGGCAGGTCGGTGCGCTCGACCAGGAAGGCCAGCCCTGCCCCCAGGGCAGCCGACGTGACGCTTGCCGCGGCGGCCAGAACCAGGGTGGAGAATAGCAGGCCTGCGGTGCGGGGGGAAAACAGCACGGCCAGGGTGCCTCCGCCGCCAGCGAGGGCGCGGCCGATCAGGAACACCATGGGCCCCGCGATGATCGCGGCAATCGCACCGGCCGACAGGAGCAGCACCCAGGGCACCGGCCGACGGCCGATACTGAAGCCTTCTCGCGTCGCGGTGACCGTGTTCACCCTAGCGAAACGCCCCTTCTCGAATGAGACGCAGCGTGCCGTCCCTGAGTTCGCCCAACTGCTGGTAGGTCACCGCCATGCGCTTGACGCGGGCGAGCGGCCTGACGTCAGGGTGCAACGGCACACCGCCAATGACCGGGTACTCATAGTTGACCCTGGCATAGAACTCCTGGGCGCGGCGGTCGGCGGACAGGAAGTCGACGAAGCGCCGCGCACTGGCCGGATTGGGTCCGCCCATGATGACGGCGATTCCCGTCGGCGAGACCAGAACCCCCATGTCGTCGGGACCCTGATCGGGATAAACGACGGCGATGTTCCTGCTCCCTTCGGCCACTTGGAGATGGTAGTAGTAATGATTGGCAATGCCGACCGCGGCTTCGCCCCGCGCCACGGCTTCGCGCACCTGGGTGCCTCCGGCGACCAGAATGGGGCGGTTGTCCCGGAGCCTGCGGAAGAAGTCCTCCGTCCACCCGTCCCCGCGCGCAAGCCGCAAGGCGGACAGCCAGGCGACGATGTACTCGTTGGTGAAGACTGGCATGACGATCCGTCCACGCCACCGCGGATCGGCGAGATCGGTCATCGAGGCTGGCGTGGGCAGCGCGAGTTCTGCCAGGCGGTCACGGTTGACCATCAGCACGTGGGCCCGCAGCGACAGCCCGATCCATGTGCCGTCGTGGGCGCGGAACTCGCGCGGGATGTGCCGGACGGCCGTCCCCATGTATGGATCGAGGACCCCCTCGCGACGCAGTACCTCGAGAACGGACACCTCATTGGAAATCAGCACGTCCGCCCGGGGCCGGCTGCGTTCTTCCAGCACCAGGTTGGCCACTTCGCCGATGCTGCCGGAGCGGACCGTAACGGGCATCCTCGCTTCCTGCCGGAAGCGCTCGATCAGCGGGAGGATCAGCGGCTCGCGGCGCCCGGAGTAGACCACAATGGCGCCGGGCTGTGCGTCCACGCGCGGGACGGCCGCGCCGGCCAGGATCACGACAACCGGCACCAGGAGCCGGAGCCGGCAGAATACCATCTTGGCACCCCTCCCGACAGGCCGTGAGGCCTACGCCCGCCCATTCCATCGCCTTAGCACCTTGAGCGGCCCGCGCGTTTAGGCTATCCTTATCTTTGGGCTAAGGCAATCCTTTCTTGACCCGATAGGCCAACAACTAGTGTCAGGTGACAGATGGGGATGCCCGTTGGGGACCTGGCAGGGCAACTCAAGCGCCGCCGCAGGCTGACGCCCCAGCGCGCCCTGGTCTGCCGGCTGCTGGAGGGCAACACAGAGCACCCGTCGGCGGAATCCCTGCACCGGCGGGCGGCAGTCGTGATGCCCACGCTGTCGCTGCGGACGGTGTACGCGATCCTCCACGAACTCAATCAGATCGGCGCCGCGCAGTCGCTCGACCTCGGCACCGGCAGCGCGCGGTTCGATCCGGACCCGCGGCCGCACCATCACGCGGTCTGCGCGCGGTGCGGCGGGGTCCGCGACGTCCAGATGGATGTGGCTCCCGTGGAGATGCCATCGGACCAGCAGCAGGGGTTTTGGGTGCGGAGGGTGGATCTCATCTTCAGGGGACTCTGCCAGGAGTGCCGGCGATGACGGTTCATGACATCTCCAAGACTGAACGGATCGAGATGTACCTGAAGGCAGTGTACACGGTCGCGCAAGCGACGCCGCCGGTCACGATCTCGAAGGTGGCGGACTACATGGGCGTGTCCGCGCCGTCCTCGCACGAGATGCTCAAGCGCCTGGAGACCCAGGGGCTGTTGAAGTCCACCGCGGAGCAGGGCTACCGGCTGACGTCCCGGGGGATGGAGACCGCGACGCGGGTCGTGCGGCGCCTTCGCCTGGCCGAGCGGCTGCTCACGGATGTCCTGCGCCTCGATCTGGCGTTGGTCCACGGCGAGGCCTGCAAGCTCGAGCACGTCATCAGTCCCGAGGTCGAGGCGCGCCTGAGTGAGGTTCTCGGGCATCCCGCGACCTGCCCCCACGGGCTTCCGATTCCCGGCGACGCCGCCCCGGCCCCGGAAATGCTGCCGACCCTCGACACACTCGCGGTGTGGGATCGGGCCACGGTCGCCAGCATCCCTGAAGAGGATGAAGGGGTCGTGCGCCACCTGGTTGAAGTCGGCGTGCTCCCGGGCGCAACCGTTCTGGTGCGAGAGGTCGGACCGCTCAAGGGCCCCATCACGGTGCAGATCGCGGATCAGATCCGTGCCATCGGCCGGGAGGTCGCCGGCCGAGTGCGCGTGCGGCCGACGACGTTGCCTTCTCCTGAGAGATTCCTGTGAGAGACTGCTGAGAGAGCGCCGCGCGACGATGCGCCTGCGGTCCGGAAGCAGGGACGGCGGGGCGTGGCCGCGGCGCCTGGTTTCCGCCGTCCCTGCGGGGTCACGGGAGGGAATCCCCAAGCGCCACCCGACTCCCGGATAAGATTGTCGCACAATAACCCGCCCTGCTAGGCCGGCGAGGCCGGCTATGGTAGGCTGGGAGGCGCGGGCCCACAGCCCGTGCCTCTTGCATTCGCAGGGGAAAAACCGCTAAATAGATTGCCGGAGCCCTTACGCCCTTCTTGACGATTACCGTGCCGAAGACGCCTGGAGGTGCAGGAAATGCTTCGATTCGTCGTGTGCCTGGTGGTCGCGGGTCTCGTGCTGGCGCAGGCGCTGCCTGGTCCTGTGGTCGCAGCGCCCGGCCCGGAGCCGAGTCCCGGATTCCGAGGGCTGAGTCTTTCGACCCCCTTCCCAAACCAGACCGTCCGCCAGGGTGAACCGGTCACGCTCACGCTGACGATCAAGAACTACGGCCTGCCCCCGCAGGTCGTGAACCTGAACGTCGCCCAGCGCGCGGGAGGCTGGAAGGTCAGCTTCCAGGGCGGCGGCCGGCCCATCGGCGCGGTATCGGTGGGGACCGATCAGGAATCCACAGTGAGCGTGCGGCTCGATCCGCCGGCGGGCGCGCGGACCGGCACGTTCCGGTTTCTGCTGACCGCGCGGGGACAGGGCGCCCAGGCGGGCCTGCCGCTTGCGCTCACGTTCGGCCAGGTGCAACCCGCCCGGATGAGCCTGCAGGCCGAACTGCCCGTGCTGCGCGGCAGCGGCGCATCAAGCTTTCGGTACCGCCTCACGCTGCGCAACGAGAGCGAGCAGGATCTGCTGGTGAACCTCGATGCGCAGAGCCCGCGGGGCTTCCAGGTGACGTTCACCCCCGCGTTCGGCAGCCAGCAGGTGACCAGCCTGCCGGTCAAGGCCGGCGAGTCGCGCGATCTCGATACCGAGGTGACGCTGCCGCAGGACGTGCCGGCCGGCACCTACAACGTGACGGTGCGGGCCGCGGGCGGCCAGGCCAAGGCGGATCTCAAGCTCACGCTGGAAGTAACCGGTCGGCCCGATCTCTCGATCACGACGCCCGAAGGACGGCTGTCCGGCCGCGCGTACGCTGGCCGGGAGACCGTCGTCAAGCTCGTGGTGCGGAACCGCGGCAGCGCGCCGGCGCGAAACGTCGAGGTCTCCTCGTTCGAGCCGACCGGCTGGAAGGTGTCGTTCGAGCCGTCCCGCATCGCCGAGATCCAGCCCAAGAAGGACACGGAGGTCACCGCGACCATCACGCCTCCGCAGAAGGCGATCGGCGGCGACTACATGCTGACGCTCCGCGCGAGCGCCGGGGACGCCTCGGCCTCGGCTGACTACCGGGTCACGGTGGCGACCTCGACGCTGTCGGGGATCCTGGGCATCATCGTGATCGCCGCGGCCCTGGGGGTGTTGGCCGTTGTGGTCTCGCGCTACGGGCGGCGATGACCCCGATCATCGAGACCGAGGGGCTCACCAAGCGCTACGGCGACACCGTCGCCGTGGATTCGCTGAACCTCCGCCTCCAGGCCGGCGAGGTGTTCGGGCTGCTGGGTCCCAATGGGTCGGGCAAAACCACGACCATCCTGATGCTCCTGGGACTCACGGAGCCGACCTCGGGATCGGCCCGTGTGCTCGGGTTCGATCCCTTGAGGAATCCACTCGATGTCAAGCGCCGCGTGGGCTACATGCCCGACGCGGTCGGGTTTTACGATGAACTCACCGCCCGCGACAATCTACGCTACACCGCACGCCTCAACGGCATCCCGCGGAAAGAGGCCGAAGCCACAATCGTCGAGATGCTAGACCGCATGGGCCTCGGGGACGTGATGGACCGACCGGTGAACACGTTCTCCCGCGGCATGCGGCAGCGGCTCGGTCTGGCCGACGTGCTGTTGAAGCGGCCGCACGTGGCCATCCTCGACGAGCCCACCGTCGGACTCGATCCCGAAGCCGCGCACGAGTTCCTTGGCATGATCCGTAGCCTGAAGGCGGAGGGGATCACGGTCCTCCTCTCCTCCCACCTGCTGCACCAGGTGCAGGCCGTCTGCGACCGGATAGGGCTGTTCAGCAAGGGCAAGATGGTGCTTGAGGGCACCTTTGAGGAACTGAGCACGAAGGTGCTGGGCGGGAGTTATCGGATCCAGGTCGAGGCGAGACCCGACGGATTCGAGCAGGTGCTCCGCGGCGTGCCCGGTGTGATCGGGGTCGCCACCGCGCGGCCCGGGTTGTATCGCCTGGAGGCGAAGACCGACTGCCGCAGCGACGTCGCGCGCCGGATCGTGGCCGAAGGCGGGCAGTTGCTCGAACTGCGGTTCGATCGGGCGAGCCTCGATGATGTGTATGCGCGATACTTCCAGGAGGCCCGCAGTGAAGCGTGAAGGCTCGCCCCTGACCGGTTTGGGCGCGGTCGTCCTGAAGGAACTGGCCGACCATCTCTCGAGCGTGCGCATGTTTGTGCTCGAGATCCTGATCTTCCTGACCGCGGTGGCCACGGTGTACGCAGCCACGCAGACGCTGCGCACCGTCGTCGGTGAAGATCCATTCGTCTATCTCCGGATCTTCACGATCCCGAACAAGATCGGGGACGCCGAGTTGCCGTCGTTCCTCGGCTTCATGGGATTCCTCATGCCGCTCGTGGGTATTGCCCTGGCGTTTGACTCCATCAACGGGGAATACCTGCGGCGGACGATGAGCCGGGTGCTGGCGCAGCCCATCTACCGCGACGCGGTGCTGATGGGCAAGTTCCTGGCCGGGATGGCGACGCTGGCCACGACGCTGCTTGCCGTGTGGCTCCTGATCACCGGCCTGGGGATGCTGCGGTTGGGCGTGGTTCCCGAGGCACGCGAGGTGGCCCGCGGGCTGGTCTTCCTCTTCGTAACGCTGGCGTACGGCGGGGTCTGGCTGGGCCTGGCGCTGTTGTTCTCGGTCATCTACCGGCAGCCGGCCACCTCGGCACTGGCAACGATCTCGGTCTGGCTGTTCTTCCTGGTGTTCTGGGAGATCGTCGCTAGCTTGCTGTTCAACATTGTTGGCATCTTTGCCAGGGGTGGCCCGGAGGCAGAACTCTCGTACCTGCAGCTGCGGCAGGTTCTCTCCTGGTTCTCACCGAACACGCTCTACACGGAGTCGGCCGTGGCCCTGCTCACCCCGGAGATCCGAACGCTCGGTCCGCTCCTCTCGGTGTTCCTGCAGGCCGAGGCCGCCGGGCTGATACCGCGGTCGCAGCTGCCTCTGTCACAGAGCCTTCTGCTGGCGTGGCCGCAGCTCACCGGTTTGGTCGGCACGGTGATCATCCTGTTCACCTACGCGTACGTGCGGTTCCAGCGGCAGGAAGTGCGGGCGTAGGACAAACTGCCACCTCATGTTCAGAGGAGACCGCCTTTTGACGGTCTCCTCTGTTTCTGAGATGTCCTACAGGAAGGCGCCTCGATCCGTGTCCGGAGGAGTGGTGGGTTCCTCCACGGCGCGGCGCTGGACCGTCTCCGGCGCGGTACCCGCCGTCCGCCTCGTCCGCACCTGCAACGACCGGAGCCGGTTCAGAATCGCCGCGACCTCATGCTTCCTGGGCATCGCGTAGTCCGCTGCCTCACCCTGGCGGGTCCCGAGCACGCTCAGCCCTGACGCCGCGATATCGGCGAAGACGCGTTCGATGACCTCGCCGATCGAGGCGTTCCCGTCGACGTAGCCCTTTTCCACCGCATAGATGATGACATCCCCCGCGGCGCGGGCCTGCGACGGATCGACGAGTTGCGAGAGCGCCGCAAGGTCCACGGTGTCGCGCCCGATCGCCAGCGTGTCGCGGCCGCGAATCTCCGCCTGCAGCCCCCGCCCCTTCACCCCGCCGATGCCCCGCGTCAGCGGCGACCGCGTGGACGGTAGGCCGAACGGCCGCGGGCCGGCGTCCTGGCGAACCGCGCGGCCGGCCACCAGCGACCGGGCGCGCTCGGTGGCCGTGACCACCTGGAAGTCCTGGACCACGATGACGGCGTCGGCGATGTCGAGATACTCGCCGAGCCCGCCGGTGGCGATGACCGTTGAGATGCCGTGGGTGTCCCGCAGCGCCCGGACCCGCTCAACCAGCGGCGTGAATGCTTCTCTCACGCCCGGAATCAGGTCCTGCATCACTGGGTCGCGCGCCACGAACGCGATGGCGCTGTCGTCCTCGTCAAACAACAGGAGCCCGGTGCCGAGTTCCAGCGCTTCCGAAACGCCCGCGGCCATAGACAGCGTGCCGGTGGCGCGCTCCATCGAGAGGGCGGTGACCTCCGGATCGTGCGGCAGCGCGTGGACGAAGGCGCTGACGTCCACGCGCTCGAGGCGCCGGCCCGGGTCGGCGCGCACCGTCACCGCGTCGGGGACCGTGGCGATCAACTCGCGGCCGTCGCCCGGGATGTGGGGGTAGACGCTGCTGGCGATCGCCGCCAGCAGCGTGGATTTCCCGCTGTACAGACTGCCGGCCACCAGCGTGATGCCCCTGCGGATGCCCAGGCCGCGCACCGGCCCGCGGTGAGGCAGCGTGATGGTCACCGCCAGGTCCTCGGGCGCGCGCGTGAGCACCGCGCGACCGCCGCGGAGCGGCCGGTCGCCGGGCCCGGTGTCGCGGCCGGGCACCGATCCATCGGCGATGAAGGCCACCAGGCCGTGTTGCGGCAGTGCCTCTCGAAGCGCCAGATAGTCTTCGTACGTCTCGCAGTAGCGCCGGCCGGACGCGCCGTCGAGGGTCGCCCATATCAGGCCGGTGTTGACCGCCGCCGGGAGATCGTCGAAGAGTAGCGCCTGCGCGGGCTTCGCCAGCACCTTGCGCCCTTCGGACGGCAGTGAGAGGAGCAGGCGCACCTCGACGTAGTCTTCCTCAACCGTGCAGCACGTGCGCGGGAGGATTTCCTGGCCGCCGGCGTCCACGGCAACCGGGGTCACGCGGCCCGACCACCTGGTCTTGACGTGCCTGTGGACGGCCTCGCGCACCTGCCGCGCCAGAAAGTCCTGCACCGCGAGCCGGCGCGCCGGAGAGTCCCACAGATCGCGCGGCACCTGCGCCTCGGCCTGATCGACGCGGACGCGGGCGTAACTGGTGGGACCGGCGGGGTCGGGATGCAGGGTGTCCAGATAGAGCTCGAAGCGCTCGAACCGGTAGGCGCCCTGCAGTTCACGGTAGACCTGGACGCCCTTGCCGTTGGACACGATCAGCTTGTCTCTCAGGCGATCAGCGGGCAGCATCGCTCGTGCGGGATCCTCCGGCGTATGATATCAGAGCGGTCAGGTAATGCACCAGCGACCGGACCGCGTCGGTCTCGGTACGGTAGCGAATCAGGGTGATGCGGTCGTCGCCCTCGACGAGGGCCGACAGCGAGGCGCCTTCTTCCACCAGGGCGAACAGCGGCGTCCCGCGCGCGGCGGCCGTGGCCAGTTCGATGCCGACCCCCAGCGAGGGCACGGTCACATCGGCGACCACCACGTCGGCGTCCGCGAGCCAGGCCATGTCGCGGCGGTGAATGCCGGCACTGGCTAGCGCGCCCGCGGTCTCCAGGGCCAGAACCTCGGGTGATCCCACGTGCGGTGTCAGAACAACCCAGCCGGCCCGCTCCAGTTCGGCGATGAAATACGCGTAGCGCGCCTGCAACTGCCGTCCCCCTCGGATGGCGCCGCAGAAGTACAAACGTCGGCCGGCGCGATCAGGCCCCACCAGGGCCGCGACAGGAAGCGGCGATGCCTCGCGGGGATCGATACCGAGCGCGTGGAGCCGCGCCCGCAGCGCCCCGGCGGCCGCAGCGGGATCGGCCCCCTCAACTTCCAGTTCGAGCCACCAGCCGTGCCCTTCGATCTCTTCGCACGCGATCTGGCCGAGGCCCGGCACCTCGAGGATCTCGCCGGCCAGTTTGCGCACACGCAGCCAGGGCACGAATCCCAGATGGCCGAGGAGCGAGCGGCACTCGGCGAGGGGGCCGCGGGAGAGCACCGCCTTCCCCTGCGCCATCGCGGAGCGCTTGAAGGTCACCCCGCCCTCGGTCATCAGGGCAATACGCGTGAAGAGCACCTCCGCCTCGCCCGACGGAAACTCCCGGATGCGCAGCGTCTGCTGCTGGGGCGGCCACCGAAAGGACTCGGGTTGGTAGTAGTGGTCGGTAAAGGCGTAGGCTTCAGTGGTATGGGCGCCCAGGGCCGTAAGGCGCGCGCGCAGGTGTTCGATGCGCGGCACGCGGACGCGCACTTCAGCCTCGTACGGGGCGGTCATGGCCGTGTTGCCGTCTCGTGCCGACGATTGGCCGGCGCGCTCACCGGGTCGCCGCGGGCTTGACCAGTTCCGACAGGCCCAGGCGCTGCCGCGCCAGCAGCAGCGCGCGCTGCAACTGCGTGTCGCGCCCCTGGTCGAGATCAGCGACGCTCATCGTCACCGCCACGTCAGGCGTGACCCCCGATTGCTCGAGCCGCCTGCCCTGGCCGCTGGCCAGCCGCGTAATGGTAACGCTCAGCGCCGATCCGTCCGACAGGTCGACCAGGATGCTCGCTTCTACCGCGCCGCTGGTCTTAGCGCCGATCAGTGTCGCGCGCCCCTGCTCCTGCAGCGCGGCGGCCAGCAGTTCGGCCGCCGAGGCGCTGCTCTCGTCAATCAAGACCACCACGGGGATGTGGGACGGTAACACCGGCACGCCGAACGTGCGCGTCGTCCTGGTGCCCGCACGGCTGGTTTCCTGGTAGATCGGCCGTCCCGGAGGCAGCAGGGTGTTGAGCGTGGCGGTGAGCTCGTGCAGGTAGCCGCCGCTGTTGCCGCGCACGTCGAGCACGAGCGCACGCGTGCCGCCGCCCAGCATCTGCTCCAGCGCCCTCCTGACGTCGGCGCCGGTGCGGCTGACGAACTGGTAAAGCTGCAGATACCCCACGCCGCCGTCGAACACGCGCGCCTGGAACACCGCGGGGATCTGAATCGGCGCCCGCGTCACTGAGAGGGTCACAGCATCGGCGCGCCCGGGGCGGTCGAGGACCAGCGAGACAGATGTTCCCGCGGGCCCGCGGATCAGGCCGGCCACCTGATCGGTCTGCAGCCCGGCGGTCGACACGGTGTCGATCCGCATGATGCGGTCGAGTGACTGGATGCCCGCGGCCTCAGCCGGCGTGCCCGGGATGACATCGCGGACGTAGAACCGGCCTTCGCGCGGCATGAGCACCACGCCGATGCCGGAGAACGCGGCCTGGCGCTGCTGGCGCAACTGCCGCTCGCGGTTCTGGTCGGGCGTCATGAACCCGGTGTGGGAGTCGTTGAACGTGGCGGTCATGCCCCGGATCGCGGCGTATGCCAGGTTCGTGGTGGTGACGCGGCCCGCGGCGGCCCTGACCGCGGCATCGAACCGGGTCCGGAAGGCGGCCTCCGACGACTGCGCGGCCTGCGCCGCGCCGGGGGCGGGGGGTCCGGCGCTCCCGGAGGAGATCTCGGGAAGAACAACCTGGATCCCGGCGCTGGAGAGCGCGGCACGCAGCCCGCCGATCGCCCCGTTGAGCAGCACGACGGGATCAATGGGATCCACATACCGCTCGCGGAGCACCGCCAGCGCCTCGAGCACGAGACCGGCATCGGCCGGCTGCGGGCTGGACGCGGCCGACAGCGGCAGCACCATCACGGCCACGAGCAGGATGGCCGCCGGCACAAACCGCCGCCGTGCGATCAGCAGGGAACGCATCATTGCACGCACTCCTATCGCGCGAGGCCCCGGGGCTCGCGCCTCAGATGGCCGGCCGGAACGGCACCAGCCGGAGAATCCAGGTGTTGAAGCTGAACAGCATGTCGGTCACCATCGCCGCGCCCATCACCAGCAGGAAGATGCCGCTCACCGTGGAGATCGACCGGGCGTTACGCCGCAGCCAGCCCATGGTGTCGAATGCCGCGGTCATCAAGAACGCGGTGATCAGGAACGGCAGGCCCAGCCCCAGCGAGTAGACGAACAAGAGTAGGGCGCCGGCTGACGCCGTCCGCGTCGTGGCCGCCAGTGTCAGCACCGCGGTGAGCACCGGGCCCACGCACGGCGTCCAGGCGAACCCGAACGCCATGCCGACCGGATACGCGCCGAGAAGCCCCAGCGGCCGACGCTCCATCTGGAAGCGGCGCTCGCGGTAGAGCCCGGGGACCTTGATGATCCCCAGCACCGCGAGGCCCATGAAGATGACGACGGCGCCGCCGATGCGCGTGAGCAGCAGGCGGTTGTTGAGGATCAGCCCGCCCAGCGCCGATGCCGACGCCCCCAGGGCGGTGAAGATGGTGGAGAATCCGAGCACGAACAGCGCCGTGGCCAGCAGCACGCGGCCGAGGTGTCGGCGGCGCTCCTCGATAGACATCTCGACCAGCGAGAGCCCGGACACGAACGAGAGATAGCCCGGGATCAGCGGCACCACGCACGGGCTCAGGAAGCCCAGGATGCCGGCGGCGAACGCCAGGAGCATGTTGATGTCATTCATGGACAGGCACTCTCATGATTATGCCACACTTCGCCGCGCCGATGGACACAGGCAGAGCGCCGGTTGCCCTCAAGAACGCCGGGGGTTGAGATTCTGTTCCGACGTTTCAGCTCGATGCCGCGCGGCTCATGACCGAATCATGACCGGGTCACCGGGACCAAACGGCAAGAGATCGGCAGCGCGGCCGCCACGAACCGCGATCTCGGCGGTGCCGTCGCTGCCCGCGAGGATCACGAGATCGCCCGGCGCGCCGTCGCCATACGTGGTGACACGATGTGCCGTTGCCTGCCCCCGGGCATGCACGATGACAAGCGGGCCTGCCAGATCATCGAGCCAGCCCGCCGGGATGTTGGTGATGAGGTTGCCGAACGGATCGCGATAGAGCACCTGCCCCCGCAGCAGCCCCCCGTCGCGCGCGGCAGGCTGTTCCGGCAGGACGACGGGCGCGGGCACGGGCGGTCCAACCTGTTCGACCGCGAGGCCTCGGGCGATCGCCGCGGCGGCTGGCGCGAACAGGTCGCGGCCGTGGAAGGTCGTCGAGAGCGGTCTCAACGCGAATCGCTCCACGGCAACGGCGTGCGCACG
>Ga0154786_1055_pt1 | contig 12236 bp, 12 predicted proteins | sample Rifle2008BG16ft_FD_105794 | JGI IMG/M metagenome (GOLD analysis project Ga0154786, IMG submission 105794) | Armatimonadetes bacterium RBG_16_67_12
CTGGCGCGGGTGCAGGTGCCGTTTCGGAATGCGTTCATCGCGCTGGGCACGCTGCCGCTTATCCTGCCGCCGTTCGTGGGCGCCTATTCGTGGATTCTGTTGCTGGGGCGCCAGGGCGTGCTCACCACGCTCCTCCGCGAAGGGTTGGGCATCCGGCTGCCCGGGATCATCGGGCCGTTCGGCGTGATCATCACCATGACGCTAGGGTACTATCCCTTCGTGCTGTTGCCGCTGCTCGGCGCGCTGGCGGCCACCGATCCCAGCGTCGAGGAGAGCGCGCTGACGCTGGGCGCCACGCCGCTGCGGCGCCTGCTGACAGTCACCCTGCCGCTCGCGCTGCCCACCATCGGCGCGGGCGCGATCATCGTGTTCATGCGGGCCATCGGCAACTTCGGTGTGCCGGCGCTGCTAGGCGGCGAGTTCTATGTGCTGCCCACACTCATCTACTTCGAGGTCATGGGCAACTTCAATCTGCACGGCGCGGGTGCCATCGCGCTGGTGAGCACCCTGTTCTCAATCGGATCGTTGCTGGCGCTGCGCTGGGTCACGGGCCGGGGCGGGTTTGTCACCATCACCTCGCAGGCCCGGGCGGTGCAGCAGAGCGCGCAGCCGGCGGCCCGGTGGCTCGGATTCGCGTTCTGCGCCGTCGTGATCGGCGTGTCGCTGTTGCCCCACGCCACCGTGCTCCTGTCGTCGTTCGCCGACCGGTGGGTCGCCACGCCGCTGCCCACAGCGCTCTCGCTGGCCAACTACCGGAAGGCATTCACCCTCTCGATGGACGCCATCCGCAACAGCCTGATCCTGGCCGTGGCGACGACGGTGCTCTGCGTCATCGCAGGCTCGTTGATGGCCCACACCGCCGCGCGCAAGCGCCTGCCCGGCCGGTGGGTGATCGACATCACCATCATGCTGCCGTTCGTGTTGCCCGGGATCATGGTGGGCGTGGCGATCCTGACGGCGTTCAACGGACCGCCGTTCAACTTGGCGGGCACGGGCACCATCCTGCTCATCGCGTACTTCATCCGGCGGCTGCCCTACACGTTCCGCTCGGGCTTCGCCGCGCTGACCCAGACCGACGTCTCGCTCGAGGAAGCCTCGCTGACCTGCGGCGCCACCCAGGCCACCACGTTCCGGCGCGTCACGCTGCCCCTCATCGCGCCCGGCGTGCTGGCCGGCGCGACGATCACGTTCGCAACGCTGCTTGGCGAGTTGACCACCACCCTGCTCCTCTACTCGGCGCGATGGAAAACCATCTCGGTGAAGATCTTCGAGTTCGTCAGTTACGATCAGACCGGCCCGGCCTCGGCGCTTGGCGCGTTGCTGGTGGCCACGGTGCTAGTCACGGTGTGGATCGCGAACCGCCTCTCGGGGAAGAACCTGACGTCCGCGCTGGGATAGCCGCCGATGAGCGTTGACCTCTACGTATCCTCATCCGCGTTCCGCGACACGCCCGAGGTCATCGCCGCCTATGCGCGTGAACACGGGTACGCCGGCGTAGAGTGGTATCTCGATCAGCGCCGCATCCCCATCGCCCCTGAGGCGCGAGGAGGGTTCTTCCGCAACCTCCGCTCGTTCGAGTTGGGCGTCCGGTTCCATGCGCCGGCGGCCGACGTGGAGATCGGCCACCGCGATCCGGCGCTTGCCGAGGCCTCGCTGCGCTACCTCCAGATGTACATCGAGTTCCTCGCCGACGTCGCGCCTACAATCCTGACGGTACACGTGGGCTCGCGCGCTATTCCCATGGAGCTGCTCTCGTGGGAGACCACGCTCGAGCATCTGCGCCGGATCACCGCCGCAGGCCGGGAGCGCGGCGTCACGGTGTGCCTCGAGAACCTCAAGCGGGGATGGACCAGCGATCCCACGCGGCTGCTAGCCATGGCCGAAGCGGCCGGCAGCGCCATCACCCTCGACCTGGGGCATGCCAACGCCAGCCCCTTTGTCCAGGCCGCTGGAACGCTCGAGGCCTTCTTCACCGTGATCAAGGAGCGGGTCGCGAACGTGCACGTGTATGCCATCGAGACGCCGGACGGCCGCCATCTGCCGCTGACCGGGCTTCAGGCCCACGGTCGCGTGCTGGAGGCGCTGCTGGCCTATGGCCCGCGCACCTGGGTGCTGGAGTTATCGAGCCGTGAAGACATCGAGGCAACCCGGCAAACGGTGGCGTCGCTGGTCGGTCCCTGACCCCCGCCCGCGGCGGCAGGAACTGCCGGGCGTAGAGAGAACTCTCATCGAGCACCGGAGCAATGCCGTATATCGCCGGGCTATTCCCTCCGGTCGAGCCGACGCGCCGGCTTCCGTCCTCCGCACCAAGGGGACGTGCAGGTGACGCCTCCAAACGGAGTGCCTGATGCGGGCGATCTGGCTTGGATCCTTCATCACCGACACCATCTACCTCGCGGCCGGAGCGTGGACCACGCGGTTCGTCGGCTCGCCGTTGCAGAAGGCCCTGGCGCGACGACGCTACGGCTCCCTCGCGGCGCATTACGACGCCGACGTCATCCCCCAGGCCGGGTACTTCGCCCCGCTGGAGGCGGCGCTGGTTCGCCTGCCGCAGCCGCCGGCGACCGCGCTCGACGTGAGCACCGGCACCGGCGCGGTCATCGGCGCGGTGGTGCGCCGGTTTCCGGGCTGTCGCGGCTTCGCCGTGGACCTCTCGCCGGTCATGCTGTCGCACGCGATCCGCAATCTCCGCGACGCGGAGACCGCGGTGCGGTTGGCATCGGCCAACGCGGCGCGGCTGCCGTTTGCGCCGGGAACCTTCGATCTGGTGACGGTGCAGAACGCGTTCCCGGTGCCGCGGGAGCTGGTTCGGGTCGCGCGGCCCGGCGGGTGGATCATCCTCTCGTACTCCGCCGGCGGCCCGGTGCTCCCCTGGATCGTCCGTTCGCTCCTGCGGCAACTGCGGGCGCTGGGCTGCGAAGCGGTCGACACCCATCAGGTGGAGACGGGCCGGTACTTCATCGCCCGCCGTGCCGCGCAGGTGATCTCGTGAGTGTATCCTGCGTCATTGCGGCGTTCAACGAGGAGCGCACTATCGCCTCGGTCATCGAGGCGGTGCGCCATGTGAGCGAGGTCTCGGAGATCATCATCGTCTCGGACGGCTCCACCGACGCCACGGCCGAGGTGGCGGTCGCGGCGGGCGCGGATTTGATTGTCCAACTCCCGCAGAACCTGGGGAAAGGCGGCGCGATCATCGCCGGAGCCCGCCGCGCCGGCGAGCCGGTCCTGCTGCTTCTCGACGCCGACCTCGAGCATCTCAAGCCGGGTGACATTAGCGCGCTGATCCGGCCCGTGCTGCACGGCGACAGCGACATGGCTGTGGGCGTGCTGGCCAAAGATCTCGTGCAGAACGTTCTGCCTTCGCTGTCGGGCCTGCGCGTGCTCCGGCGCGATCCGCTGCTCGCCCGGCCCGATCTGGCGGGCACGAGCTTCGGCATCGAGCTGGCGCTCACGGAGATCGCCCGGAGATTGAAGTGGAAGGTCGCACGCGTGCCGTTTACCGGCGTCGTACATCTCAAGAAGGAGGAGAAGTACAATCTGATCCAGGCCTACCGGGGCAAGGTGCGCATGGCCCTGGACGTGGTGAGGCTCGGTTCGCACCGGCGGAGAGGCAGCGCGCACGCCCGGTCGCCCGCGCTGGCCGCCGTGAGCCTGGTGATGATGGTCGCCTATCTGAGCATGGGACTCTTCTCAGCGAAACCGGCCGTAGGGAGCGCCCTCGACGTGCTCCCCGATCCCTCGGTGGACGACCGCTTCCTGATCGTGGCGGCCCACGCCGACGACGAGTTGCTCGCCGCGGGCGGGCTGATCCAGCGGGCGCTGTCATCCGGCGCCGACGTGTGGGTCGTGTTCGTGACCAACGGTGATGCCAACCGGCTGGCCGCGGTGCTGAGCGGGAAGCGTCTACCGCCGCGACCGCGGGACTACATCGCCGAAGGTGAGGCCAGGCAGCGCGAGGCCCACAAGGTGCTGTACCGGTTGGGTGTACCGGACGACCGCCTCATCTTCCTGGGGTATCCGGATCGGGGACTGATGGCGCTGGCATCTGTCAACCGCGACCCGAAGAACCCCTATGTGTCGCCGTTCACCAAGACCTCGGCGTCACCCTACCGGCTGACCTTCCGCCAGAAGGCCGCCTACACCGGCGCCGACGTGCTGCGCGATCTGCGGGCCGTGATGCTGATGGCGCGACCGACGGTGGTCCTCACCCATCACGAGAAAGACCGTCACGGCGACCACCAGGCGCTCAACCTGCTCGTGCGCGAGACGATCCGGTCGCTCGAGCAGGCAGGCGCGTTGCACCGCCCTCATCTCTACACCTATCTGGTGCACGCGTGGGATTTCCCGCGGCCGCTGCGGTACGCGCCGGACCTGCCGCTGCTGCCGCCCAAGTCACTGCGCGACGGCCATCGCTGGGTGCGGTTCGACCTGACGCCGGAGGAACTGGCCGCCAAAGAGGCGGCGATGCGTGACTACCGCAGTCAGATTGACAGCCCGTACCTGCGCCTCCTGCTGAACAGCTTCATCCGCCAGAACGAGCTGTTCGCGATCACCGACCCCTGACCGGCGACCGGTCTCCGGCCTCCGCCCCCCGGCCCGTGCGCGGCTACGCCCAGGTGGCGGTTGCGGCGGTGTTGTGGGGCACGCTGGGCCTCGCGGCACGCCGCATCTTTGCCGCGGGCCTGACGCCGTTTGAGGGCGCGACGTGGCGCGCGACCGGCGCGTTCGCACTACTGCTGCTGTACTGCCTGGTGGCCGATCGTGGGGCGCTGCGGATCTCCCGCCGCGACCTGCCCCTGCTCGCCGCCTACGGGGCGGTCAGCATTGCGGGATTCATGACCGTCTACTTCACCGCCATCGGGCTGACCACGGTGGCGACGGCGGCCGTACTCCTCTACACGGCGCCCGCGTGGGTCGTGGTGCTGGCGCGCGTGTTCTTCGGGGAACCCATGACGCCGATGAAGACTGCGGCCGTGGCGCTGGCCTTCGTCGGATGCGCGCTCGTCATTGGCGCGGTGGGATCGGGCGCGGTTCGCCTGACGGCGGGAGGACTGCTGGCCGGACTGGGCGCGGGTCTGACCTATGCGCTCTACAGCATCTTCGGGAAGACGGCGCTGCGCCGCCTCTCGCCGATGCCCACCGTGGTGTACACTCTGGGATTCGGCGCGCTTTTCTTGCTCGCGGCCGGCGGTGGGCTGCCGCCGCTGCCGAGGGCGGGCCTGGGGCCGCTTCTCTATGTGATCATCTTCCCGACGGCTCTGGCCTATCTGCTGTACATTGGCGGGCTGCGGTGGATCGAGGCAGGCCGCGCCAGCGTCGTGGCGACGCTGGAACCGGTGGTGGCCGCGCTGGGCGGGGCGTTCCTCTTGCGCGAGCCGTTCGGGATCGTGCAGTGGATCGGCGCGGCGCTCGTCCTGGCGGGGGTCGTGTTGGTGCAGGGAGAGCAGTTCGTCCGGCGGCCACCCCGAAGCCGGTAGCGAATCAGGCACCTCACGCCGGTCTGGGCGGCCGCAAGGCCAGTGCCGCGATGATCGCGCCGACCGTGATCGCCACGGCGCTCGCCACGAACGGCGCCTTCGGCCCAGCGGCGTCCCACAGGAACCCACCCACCAGCGGCCCCAGCACGATGCCCAATCCCTGGACCGTCTCCGACGCGCCGATGGCCAGACCCAGCCGTCCGGGTGGAGCCATCTCGGAGACCAGCGCGAGGAATGCCGGAAACGACAGCGCGTAGCTCAAGCCGAGCAGCACCGCCGCGAGGACCAGCCCCGGCAACCGGCTACTGAGGGGGACGAGCCACATTCCCGCCGCGCCGAGCACCATCCCCAGCTTCACCAGCCACATCTTGCCGACGCGGTCGGCGAGCCAGCCTCCCGGAATGGTCGCGAGCGCCACCGATGCCACGACGAGGAGAAACAGCGTCCCGATCTCATGCTCGCTCAGGCCAACGACCTGCTTGGCATAGATTGCGGCGATCGGGATGAGCAGCCCGACGCCGAGCAACTGGACGAAGGCGACGAGATACAGGCTGAACAGCGCCGGAGATGCCCGGAAGCTCTCGGTGACGGCGCGCAGGTACGCCGGCCGGATGTCAGGGTGGTATCCGACCGGAGGATCGGTCGCGTGGTGCCCGTCGTAGCCGCCGGGCACGAGCAGCGCGGCCAGGATTGCGGCCAGGACCATCAGCGCGCTGGCCAGATAGAACCCGGCGCGGAAGTCCCCGGCAAACCCCGCGACAAACAGGCCGAGTGCCGGTCCGGCCGCCACGCCCGCGAGGAACGCCACATTCAGCATGCCCATGCCGGTGGCGCGCCGGTCAGGCGTCGTGCGATCCGCGATCACCGCGGCGGCTGCGGGCCATATCGCGGCCGATCCCATGCCGTCGAGGAGTCTCAGCGGCACGAACAGCACGGGCGTCCGCAGCACCGCCATGACCAGCGGCGCGCCCGCGCTGAGCAGCAGGCCCAACACCATGACCGGCCTCCGGCCGAAGCGGTCGGTGAGGCCGCCCCACGCGGTCTTGAAGACCGTTTCGACGAGGGCAAATGCCGCGATTACCAGGCCGACAAGTTTGACGCTGGCGCCGAGCCGCTCGGTCAGGTGCAGCGGGAGCAGGGGAAGGATGGTCGCGAAGCCCAGTTGGGCGGTGGCGACGATGATGACCACGCCCCAGACGGCCCGCTGGTTGTTCAACGAGCCCTCACCGGTGGCGTACCGGATCCGGCGCGCGAGGCCGCGGCGGATGCGGCGCGGCGCTCTTCCTCATCGGGCAACGGGGTAAGCGTCACCACGCCGTGGCGCCGGCGCAGCGCGGTGCCGATGAGCAGATCGGCGAGCCAGGGATTCTTGGGGAGCAGCGGGCCGTGCAGGTAGGTGCCGAAGACCGCCTTCCAGACGGCGCCTTCGGTGCGGTCCTCACCGTTGTTGCCGAATCCGGCGACAACGCGGCCGAGCGGCCGCGCATCTGGGCCCAGACGCGTACGGCCGCCGTGGTTCTCGAACCCCACCAGCATCTGTCCCGACTCGGCTTCGTGGATGACGATGTTGCCGATCAGCCGCTTGGCCTTCGGCCCAGGATGCACCGTGGCGAGATCGAGCAGGCTCAGGCCCTCGAGATCCGGGCCGTCCGACGGCCGGTAGTAGTGGCCCAACAGTTGGTAACCGCCGCACACCGCGAGCACCGCGGCGCCGGTCTCGGCCGCCCGGTGGAGCGCCGGCCCTTTGAGCGCGCGCAGATCGGGCGCAGCCAGGCGCTGCTGGCGGTCCTCGCCACCGCCGATGAAGTAGAGATCGCTCGCGTCGGGATCAATCGCATCGCCCAGCCGCGCCTCGACCAGCCGCACCTCGATGCCGCGCCACTGCGCCCGCCGTATCAGCGTGGCGATGTTGCCGCGGTCGCCGTACAGGTTGAGCAGGTCGGGATAGAGATGGCAGATGCGCAACTCCATGGCGTCCCTACTGCTTCCAGAAACCGCTCACATACCCCTTGCGGGTGAGCAGATCCCTGATCTGCAGCATTGCGGTGTACGTGGGTAGCACGTACAGTTGCTCGCCGTCACGCAGCGCCCCGCGCCCGCGTTCCAGCGCGCGCCACCAATCCTTCTCCATCATGATCCGCCCCGCCGCGACGCCGGCGTACTTCAACCGCAGCACCATGTCCTCGGCGCGGATGCCGGTCACGACGATGGCCCGGGCCCGATCGCGCAATATCTCGAAGTCCACGTCCCACAGCCACGAGATGTCGCGGCCGTCGGCGATGAGATCGTTGATGGCGATCAGCACCACCGGCGCCTGCTCAGCCAGCAGCACGGTGCGCAGCACCTCGTTGAAACCCGCGGGGTTCTTGGCCAGCAGGAACAGGGCCTCACGGCCTTCGATGGTCACGCGCTCTCCGCGGCCGAACGCCGGCGCGGTGGCGGTGAGGCCGCGCACGATGGTCGCGGCATCCAGGCCCAGGGCCAGCGCGCCCGCCGCGGCCGCCGTCGCGTTGTACACATTGTAGAGCCCGGGCAGGGTGGTGCTCAGGCTCACAGACGTCCCGCCGAGCTCGAGCGTCAGCTCTGCGCCGGCGGCTCCGCGCAGCCGGATCCCGGAGGCGCACACCTCGGGCCGCGGGCGGCGCACCCCGCACTGCGGGCAGCGGAATTGTCCCATGTGACCCAGCGTGACCAGCGCGTACTCGTAGAGCCGGCCGCACGTGTAGCAGTAGCGCGCGTCGGCCGCGTGCTCGAGCGTGCGCGCGCCGTGGCGGTGGTCCGGGGCGTCCTCGAGTCCAAACACCAGCGTCCGGCCGGTATGGGCCCGCCCCACATCGGCCACGATGGGGTCGTCCGCGTTGTAGGCTACGGTTGCCGATACCGGGAGCGACCCGAGCGCCCGGCGCCAGCGGTCGGCGATGATGTCGATCTCGCCGTACCGGTCGAGTTGATCTCGAAAGAGATTGAGGAGCACCACCACCGAGGGGCGCGTGGCGTCCACCGCGGCGGGCAGGGTGAATTCGTCCACCTCGAACAGCCCCACGTCGCCCCGCGGCGTGCCGCCCGACGTGGACGATGCCACGAGCGCCGAGGCGATGCCTGAGAGCAGATTCGCGCCGGCGCGGTTGTGGATCGGCGCCAACCCGCCGGCCTCGAAGATCCCGCTGAGCGACCGCGCGGTGGTGGTCTTGCCGTTGGTGCCCGAGACGAGGACGACGCCGCGGGGCAGCCGCGCGGTCAGGCGCCCGACGATGCCGGGCGCGATCGCCATGGCGAGTCGGCCCGGAAGCGTCGTGCCGCCGCCGGCGCGCACCGCACGGCTGGCAGTCGCCGCCACACGAGCCGCCACGACCGCGGCGGCGTCACGCATGCGTCTGGGTTGTGGGACGGACGCCGGGGAACGCGCTAGAAGCGGCGGGCACCCAGGTAGCGCGGCGCGTAGTAGTCATGATCCATCGGGGTAATCCTGACGCGGCCGGCGCCGGACGACGAGTGGATGAAGCGGCCGTCGCCCATGTAGATGCCCGCGTGTGACGGGCCGGGGCTGACCGTCTGGAAGAACACGAGGTCGCCGGCCTGCAGCTCTTCCCGAGGCACCGGCACGCCGGTGTCGAACATGTCGAACGTGGTCCGCGGCAACGTGACGCCCATGCGGCTGAAGACATAGTACATGAACCCCGAGCAGTCGAATCCTTTCGGAGATGTGCCACCCCACCGGTAGCGCACGCCCACGAACCGCTGCGACAGCGCGAGCAACTGCGACGCCCAGCGCACGCCGCGCGAGGGCAGCGCGGCTAGCCGCTTCCGCTGGGCCGTGGTCACGGCCGCGGCGGCCGCGGGCGTCGGCGCGCGCCGGACCTCGGCGGTGGCCGCGCCAGGTACCTTCAACGCCCGGCCGAGCGGCAACGTGGCGTTCACGCTCATGCCGTTCATCGCGGCCAGGCGCTCGGGTCGTGTGCCAAACCGCCGGGAAATGCTCCACAGGGTGTCGCCGGACCTGACGCGATAGATCTGCGTCGCCGGGACCGGTGCAGGAGCCTTCGATGCCACCGCTGCCCGCGCATCCGGCGCCGGCCGGCCGGCGGACGCCGCCTGCGCGGGCACCCTGAGCCGCTGGCCCAATGACAGGATGGCGTTGACACCAATACCGTTGGCCACCGCCAGGCGTTCGGGCGTCGTGCCGTAACGGCGGGCCAAAGACCAGAGCGTGTCGCCCTGGACCACCCGATGAATGGTAGATGAGCTTTGCGCCGGTGATGCCGCAGCCGGACTGACGGTGACCAGGAGCAGAGCAAATGCGACGGCGAGCACCGAGGCAGCAATACCCCGCACGGCGACCTCCTGCAGAGTATTCCGGCCTACTCGACAAACACTATTCCCTTCGCCCGAGGCGAGTAGTCTCCTCCCCATTACCTCGCGCGCAGACGCCGGACGCGCTCCTCCACCGGCGGATGCGTGTTGAACAGGCTGTTCGCATACCCGCCCCACTCACGCAGCGGGTTGATGATGTACATATGCGAGGTGGCCTTATTGGCCACCTCGAGCGGCTCGGGGTCGGCGCTGATCTTCTCGAGGGCGCTGGCCAGGCCCTCGGGATACCGGGTCAGCATCGCCGCCGACGAGTCGGCCAGGTATTCGCGGTTGCGCGAGATGGCCAGGCGGAGCAGTTGCGCAAACAGCGGCGCCAGGACCGCCAGCGCCAGGCCCACCAGCACCACCAGGCCGCTCCCACCTCCGCCCTCGCGGCTCCCGCGCCGGCGGCCCCAGAACATGCTCCGCTGGAACATGTCGCTCAACAGGATCACCATACCCACGAGGACGCTCGCCACCGTTGCCAGGCGCACATCGTAGTTCTTGACGTGCGACATCTCGTGGGCCAGCACGCCCTCGAGTTCCAGACGATCGAGCTTGTCTAGCAGGCCGGTGGTCACGACGACGGCGGCGTGCTGGGGATCGCGGCCGGTGGCGAAGGCGTTGGGCGCGGTATCGTCGATGAGATAGACGCGCGGGACCGGAATGCCCGCGGCGATGGCCAGCCCTTCGACGGCGTTATGCAGGTGGGGATGCTGGTCGCGGGACGCCTCGCGCGCGCCGCTGATGGCCAGGACGAGCCGATCGCTGTAGTAGTAGCTCCCCCAGGCGCCGGCCAGCGCGAGCACCCCGGCGATCGCCACACCCGCATAGCCCAGATCGAGCAGCCGGCTGAAGGCGTACCCGAGCGCCACGATCACCAGCACGAAGACCGCGAAGAGCAGCCAGGTGCCGCGGACGTTCCGCTCGACGGCGTCGTACATGCCCAGGGGACGCGAAACCCGTCAGGCTAAAACTTCACCTGCACCGGCTTCCGGGCTTCCTCCTCCATCTCGAAGTACTCGCGCGGGCCGAAGCCCATGCTGTTGGCGATGATCACTGCGGGGAACGACTGCCGGCTATTGCTGTACATCAGCACGGTGTCGTTGTAGAACTGGCGCGCGAAGGCGATCTTGCTCTCGGTGCCGCTCAGTTCCTCCTGCAGCTGCATGAAGTTTTCGCTGGCGCGCAGTTGCGGGTAGTTCTCGGCCACCGCGAACAGGCTGCGTAGTGCCTGTGTGAGCATATTCTCGGCCTGGCCCTGGTCCTTCACGTTGCTGGCGGAGATCGCGCGGGCGCGGGCCTCGGTCACGCGCTCGAACACCTCGCGTTCGTGGGTGGCGTATCCTTTGACCGTCTCCACCAAGTTGGGAATCAGGTCGTACCGGCGGCGTAGCTGGACGTCGATCTGCGACCAGGCGTTGTCGATCCGGTTGCGGAGCACGACCAGCCGGTTGTACAGTAGCACGGCATAGAGCACCAGGAGGACGATGATCCCCACAATGTAGAGCACGCGGCCACCTCCTCGCTCCCGCGTCCGCGGGACGGCTCGGTACTGTTTCTGCGCGTTGGTGGGAAATCCCCTGGCGCGGGGTCTGATATAATGGCTATGAGGTTGCGCCGTGCGCCGCGGGAAGGGGGATCCAGCCGTGCGCCTGATGAAGGTTCGCCGTGTCGCTCTCGACCAGCAGAACAACCCGGTTGTGCTGTTGGTCGACGAGGAGGAGACTATCGCGCTGCCGATCTGGATCGGCCAGGCCGAAGCGATGGCCATTGCGATGCGGCTCCAGGGAGTGCAGCCACCCCGGCCCATGACGCACGACCTGCTCCAGACGCTGCTAGAGCAGTTCTCTGCCACGGTGACGCGCATCGTGGTGAGCGATGTCCGCGACGCCACCTACTTCGCCGAGATTCACCTGGCGCGCAACGGCACCCAGCTGGTCATTGATTCGCGGCCCAGCGATGCCATCGCGCTGGCGCTGCGCGCCGAGGCCCCGATCCTCGTTGAGGACAAGGTGGCCGAGCAGGCCATCGCGCTGCGCAAGGTGCTTAAGACGGGTGACGGAGAGGCGAAGCTCGGTGAGGACGGTGAAGAACTCGATCCGCAGGAGTTCAGGAAGTTTCTCGAACAGGTGAAGCCGGGCGACTTCGAAGGTCCGGTCCACTAAGGGCGACCGGACGGGCCGCCCTCCAGATCCACGTACACCGCACCCGCCAGCGCTGCGCCGATGCGCTGGGGCCTGCCCTCGATTCGCACCTCTACGTGCCGCGCCGTGGCCGCCACGACCTCAAGCGCGACGCCGGGCAGCAATCCCGACGCCGCCAGATCGCGCACGACCTTGTCGTCCCGATCGCTGACGCGTACGATCAGGCCCCGCTGGCCAGGCCTCGCCGCGGTGAGCACCTGCG
>Ga0154786_1001_pt6 | contig 12225 bp, 14 predicted proteins | sample Rifle2008BG16ft_FD_105794 | JGI IMG/M metagenome (GOLD analysis project Ga0154786, IMG submission 105794) | Armatimonadetes bacterium RBG_16_67_12
GAAGGATGCTGGCGGAAAGGTTGGCCTGGTGCGCTTCTCCGTCAAGTCGTGGGATTCCTCGACGACTGCGCAGAAGCTCAATGATATGGAAACGGGAGTTTGGCGTCTGAGAGCCAACGGTGGGCTTCTATCTCAGCCGTCTGAGTCCCAGCCTACGAGGGGGAAACCCTGGAGTACAAGCGCGATCTTTCCTCCCTCGAGGGTGTGCTGCGCTCGATCGTGGCGTTCGCAAACACGGCCGGAGGCGAGCACGACACCATGCCGATCGCTCGCCCCTTCCCCGGAGCAGCCTGCTCACGCCCGCGAGCGTCGTGCTGCTCGGGCGGGAGGGTAACGCAGGTGCTCCAGTCCACAGCCCTGATCTGAGGCGCGAGACGCACGACCCCGAGCTTGGCCTCGCTGCCCGTATCCCCCATCAGGGGTGGCCGAGATTATAACGATCACAACATGCAACGGGCTGAAAGCCAGTCCAGATGCGGGTTTCGGCAGAATGGACGCGTACAGAACTGGACGGGGAGGCCGCCGGGCCCGGCGGGCAACCCGACGCGCGCATGTGGCGTCCCGAAGACCAAGCGCGGCAGCACATCACCCGCCCCGGCGCCGCCCAGGGGGCCGCCGACCTCTGTTCCACAGCGTCTTCCGCGGCGGCGCGTGGGTCGATGGCAACCGCAGCGGGCGGAGCAGCAATCCCATGCCGATCGCCCGCACCTCGACCAAGGACCCCTTCTCGAGCCCGTAGGCGTCGAGGAACTCGCGCGGGAGGGTGACGCCGATGCTGTTGCCCACGGTCGTGATCTGGCGCACAAGGCGCATGGTCGTATCCCCCAGAGTTCTATCGGCGGCGTGCATGCCGGGGTGCGGGGGTTGCCCAAGAGGGGTTATCATCAGCTTCGCCAAACTCACCCTCCATTGGGAGGTGGCGAATATGCGAATCTTCGTGGCCACGGTGATCATCGCCGGCCTGCTGCTCGGATCACACAGGCAGGGTCAGTCCTGAGAAGGAGTTGGGATCGCCATAGCGAACTCCTTCCCGGAAAGGAGCACGGCCAGATTGCCTGGGTTGCCTGGATTCTCGACCATTCTCGGTCCTCCTTTGTGGATTCGCTATAGCCATGGTGTTGTGCTAAAGCGTGTATTGTCAAGTGCTTTAGCGAAGATATCCCTGAGGAGCATTGCATGACCGGCGACTCTACGCCCACCCGGCGGCGGCTGGACTACGCCGGAGTGATCGAGCGACTCAGGGGACAGCGGGGCATGACCCGGGAGGCCCTCGCCGAGGCCTCGGGCGTGTCGGCATCCTACCTGTCGGAGGTCGAACGGGGCTACAAGCGGCCGTCCACCGACGTTCTGGCGGCACTCGCGCAGGCGTTGGGCATGGCACCCAGCGAGTTGCTGGCCCTTGTTGAGGAATCCACGGTGGCCTTTGAGATGCCGGCGGCGCCTCAGACCGCGCGACCCAACCGGCGGCGTCTGTGGACAGCCGCGACGGAGGTCGCTGAGCCACCCGGCGCCCCTCCTGAGGCCGAACCGGAGCCCGAGCCGAAGGAACCGTTGATCGGGCGGCTCGTGTCGCTGGCAAGCACGCTCACCGAGGACGATCTGCGCATCCTCATCGACCTGGCGAGGCGGCTGCACGGCCGCGGACGTTAGGGGGTCTTCTTGGAGGGAGAGCCATGATTGCGCTCCAGATCATCGAACGACCCGGGGCACATCTGCACAGAACGCTGATCGACGCCATGCGATCAGGTGATCTGCGGACGTTTGTCGTCACCAAGCGTGGACGCAAGGTGACTCACAAGAACCCGTCGTTTCCAGGGTGGATGAACTGGACGGGCGTGGAGAACGTGATCCATTGCTCCATCATGAGCCCGCAGAAGCCTGGAACCGAATGGAGGCTGCTGCATGCGCTGATCGGCCGACTCGCGGACAAGTACGCGGATCGAATTCACAGCATCGGGATCCAGTTTCCTGATGCGCGGGCTCCTGAACTCAAGGGCAAGCGTCGCCGAGGGCGCTAGGAAAGAGTGTCCCTCGCGCCCGTCGAAGTTCGTATTAGACCCACATTCGGAGGGACATCGTGTTCATCAATCATGTTAAGGTCCGTCTCAAGCAAGGCCTGCCCGTGGTTGGTCACTGGGTCAGCATCCCGTCGCCCTCGATCGCCGAGTTGCTCGCGAGTTTCGATCCCGACTGGCTCGTCATCGACACCGAGCACGGTCCCGCCACCTGGGAGCGCGTCGAGGATATCCTGCGCGCGATGAAGGGCACCAGCGTCGTGCCCATCGTCCGCATCGTCAACAACGACCCGGGGCTGATGAAGCAGACGTTTGATCGCGGCGCGTACGGTGTGATCGTGCCGATGGTGAACACCGTCGAGGAAGCGCGCAACGCCGTGGCCTGGGCCAAGTACCCGCCCGAGGGGATGCGCGGCGTGGCCGGCACGCGTGTCTCCCGCTACGGGTTGGACATGGCCCAGTACTTCTCCGAGTGGAACGCGCAAGTGCTGGTGATTCTACAGATCGAGACCCGCGAGGCACTGAAAAACGTGGAGGCGATCGCGGCCGTGCCGGGCGTGGACGTGCTGTTCGTCGGACCCAACGACCTGTCGGCCAACCTCAACGTCTTCCGGCAGTTCGATCATCCGGAGTTCACGCAGGCTCTCGGTGTGATCCAGACCGCGGCAAAGAAGCACAGCGTGGCGACCGGCTACATGGCGGGCAGCGCCGAGGAGACGCTGCAGCGTATCGATCAGGGCTTCCAGTTCGTGGCGGCCGGCAGCGACGCGCGGCTGCTAGCGGGCGCGGCGAAGGCGACCTACGACACGATCAGGGACGGGCTGGCGGCGCGGACGGTGCCGGCCAAGGCGTAGCGGTGATAGTCAGCGGCGGCGTTCTCGAAGAATGCGAAGCAGCGTGGCGTAGGCGATGAAGGCGCTCAGGACGATGGCCCCGATTGCCGCCAGAATGGCCAGGGAGACCAGGATGTCCATGAGGATCTGTAACCCCCGAGACGGTTATGCCCAAGTTCGCGGGTTCTGGAACCGTCGGCGAGAAGGGATCAGACGATGACCACGAAGGACTTGCTGCTCGACCACCTGGATGTCACCTTCGAACGGGAGACATGGCAGCCGCCTCTGGGGATGGCCGTCGAAGGGCTCACCGCCGCGCAGGCCGCCTGGAAGCCGTCGCCTGAGCGGCATTCAATCTGGCAGATCGTTCGCCACGTTATCTTGTGGAAGCAAGGTGTGCTGGACGCCTGGGACGGGAAGGTGCAGGACGAGAAGGAGCTCGAGCGCCAGGACTGGCAGGAGGCGTCTGGAGACGATGCGGCCTGGCAGGCCGACCTCCGGAGCCTCCGGGAGACTACGATGCAGATCAAGGCGCGCGTCCGGACGCTGGATGACGCGGCGCTTGCGGCGCCCATCCCCACGTATGCGAACTACCCGGATCAGACCCTCTCGGTTCGCCTGGCGCGCATGGCCACGCACGACATCTACCACGCGGGACAGATCCGCTACATCAGGGCGCTGCAGGGCGCCTGAGCTCACTACCCGCAGACCTCACGGAACACCCGCAGGAAGTTGAAGCCGAGGAGCTTCCGCAGTTCCTCCTCATTGAACCCCCACCTCGCCAGCGCCACCGTGATGTTGGGCCAGTCGCTGAAGTTCTCGAAACCGTTCAGATGATAATCCGGCGTGAGCCGGTGCTCCTCGTCGCGGAACCCGGCCCAGTCGAACGAGTTGGGCCGGCGCTTGGCCATCGAGGGCGAGTATTCCACCATCGAATCGGTCCCCGGTCCGGGTCCGGCCTTATCGGTGCCGATACCGACGTGATCGATGCCGCACACATTCACCAGGTGCTCGACGTGCCGGCAGAAGTCATCGAGCGTGGGCTCCTTCGACTGGGAGATGAACCCTGGGATCACGACGACGCCGAAGTACCCGCCGCGATCGGCCACCGCCTTCGCCAACTCGTCGGTCTTGCCGCGGTCGTGGTAGCACACGGCCTTGCTGCTGGAGTGCGAGACCACGATCGGCGCCGTGGACACCTCGAGGGCATCCCATCCCACCTGCTCGCTGCAGTGGCTCACATCCACCAGGACCTTCTGGGCATTGAGCCGGCGCACCATCTCGCGGCCGAAGTACGAGAGCCCGCCCTGGTAGGTCTCGGTGCACCCGTCGCCGACCAGGTTGCGCAGGTTGTAGGTGAGCTGCACCATGCGCACGCCGAGGTTCTGGAAGTGGCTGACGCGGTCCAGATTGTCGGCAAAGGGCGTGGTGTTCTGGAAGTCCAGGATGAGCCCGTGCTTGCCCGCGCGGTGGATCCGCTGGACATCCGCCGCCGTGCGCACCAGGTCAAGCGCACCCCCGAGGGCGTCGCTGTAGGCGTAGGCCTGGGCGATCCGCTTTGAGGCGGTCTCGAAGGCGTCGCCGATCTTCATCGAGCCCGAGTACGTCCCGCACGCCACGGTGACGCCGGACCGGCGCCAGAAGTCGAGATAGGCCTTGCGGGCAGCCTCGGAGGTCTGGATCTCCTGGGCGGCCAGGTCCACCATGATGGGCGCGGCGTCCTCGCGCGTCATGCCCCGCTGCTCACACTCGGCCAGGGCGGTGCGCATACGGTCGGTAAACAGGAAGCCGTGGGTAGCCGGCGGCTGCTGGGAGTCGATCACCAGCGCCTCCTGGTGCAGCTGGCGGGCTTCATCAGGGGACAGACTCGGAGTGGCGCGCCTCATATCAGCCTCCATTCGGATTCAAGATCGGTGCCGGCAACCCGCCCTTCCGCCTTGAGCTTCAACAGGTGGGCGTGGACCGACTGGGCGGCGAGCCGGTGGAGCACCTGGGGCACCTCTGTGTAGATGCGGGACACGAGGCCTGGAATCCTGGCGGGGCCGCCACGCAGGGCGTCGAGAACCTGCCGCTCGCGCATCATGCGGTGTGCGATGTACTCCTCGATGACGCCTCCCGGGTCGTCGATCACCTCGCCGTGCCCCGGGTAGATGCGCGCCAGCCGCAGGCCCCGCAGGCGATCGAGCGACTTCAGATAGGCGGCCATGTCGCCGTCGGGCGGCGCAATCACCACAGTGGACCCGCTCATGATCAGGTCGCCGGAGAACAGCGCCGGTTCCTCTCTGAGGAGAAAACACACGTGGTCAGCCGTGTGCCCGGGCGTGTGGAGAACGTCGATCGTGGCGCCTCCCCCGGTCAGTAGATCACCATCGCGAAGCGTATGCGTATAGGCACGCACCGGGGTGCCCGTCTCCAGGGACAGAGCCGCGGCCCCCGGCGCGTGATCGGGATGGGCGTGCGTCACAAGAATGCGGGCCACCCGCTCCTGGCCCAGCACCTCCAGGATGGTCTCAAGGTGCCGGGGCTCGTCGGGGCCGGGATCGATCACCGAGACGTCCCCTGTGCCGACCAGGTAGGTGTTGGTCCCGGCGCCGGTCATCGGTGAGGGATTGGGCGCCGTGATGCGCCTGACCAGGGCCGAGAGGCGCATGTCTAGCCTGACCTCATCCTGGGAAGAATAGCAGCGGAACCTCCGATAAAGGCAAACCCGCCGCGAGGCGGGGACGCAAAGCCACAGAACCCCCTCTGGGGTTGGCTGGGTTGCCGAAGAGGGTTTCGTGCAACAGGGCGAAATCCTCTTGCTTCATTTCGGCCGGTCTTGGCCGCAGAGGGGGATGCGCAATGACCGTCGAGAGCCTGCTCGCCGAGGTCACAAGGGGAATCAACATTATCTGCCCGTGGCCGGAGGGGCATTTGCAACGCGTGGCCGGATACAGCGCGCAACTGGCTTCGGCAGCAGCTCTCGACGGTGCCGTCACGATCATCGAGAAAGCCGCCTTGCTGCATGAGATCGGCAAGCTGGCTATTCCGGACGACGTGCTGCGCAAGGCCGATCGGCTGACTCTCGACGAGTTCGAACTGGTCAAGCGGCACACCCTCGTGGGCGCTGAGATGTGCCGCTCGCTCCCCGACGGCGACGCCATCGCCGTCGTGGTGCGCAGTTGCCACGAGCACTGGGACGGGCAGGGGTATCCGGACGGCCTCGCCGGAGAGGCCATCCCGATCGGCGCACGGGTCCTGGCCGTGGCCGACGCCTTCGACACGCTGACGATGGATCGCCCGTGGCGCTCGGCGTACGCACCCGAAGAGGCCCTGCAGATCCTGTGGTTTGGGGCTGAGTCGCAGTGGGATCCGCGACTGGTGGAGATGTTCGATAGGATCGTGCGGCCCGCGTTCTCGAAGAGACGGCCGGCCTAACGCTCCACGCCTTCTACTCTGTTGCGGACATCCTATCGAGCAGGGCGCGCGCTTCCCTCGCGGCATCGCTGGACGGGGCCAGCGCAATGGCGCGTTCCAGCGCCGCCCGGGCTTCCGCTGTGCGCCCCATTCTCAGAACCGACCGCCCGTACCACAGCTGCACGGTGGCCGACCCCGGACTCACCCGTGCTGCCTCCTTGAAGCGCGCCGCCGCCGGCCCGTACCAGCCGGCCTGATAGAGCTGATGGCCCTCGCGCATGAGTCTGGTGAGGTACTGCTGCGGTGAAAGCGGAGGAGGAGTAACTTCGGCGACCGGTGTGGGGGTCGGACGTCGCGGCGGCGGCGTCGGCAGGACGCTCTGCGTGCGATCTGCGGCAGGCTTCTTCGTCGCCGCGGGAGCCGGTTGCACACGGGGCTCCACGGTCACGGTACGCGTGACCGCGGGCGGCGATTCCGCGGCCCGCGCAGCCGCCGGCCCGGCGGGCACCGGAGCCGACCCCGCCGGGGTAGGTTGGCGCTGCAAGTACAGGTACTGGCGGATCCGCCTGCCGAGGGTGTCAAGCCCTTCGGGCCCGGCCAGCAGGAAGGCCATGACCAGGACGGCCACGATGAACTCCAGGATGAGCACCCAAATTGGGATCGCCTTGCGAGGCTCCATGGCGTCTACTGTGTCCTTCCCACTTTGCTCCCCCGAAAGTCCCTACCGCGACGCGCGCGCGAACCCCTCGGCCAGCCCGGCGATGTGGCGGCCGATGGCCAGCGACGCGGTGGCCGCCGGAGATGGGGCGTTCAACACGTGGATGGCGTCCCGGGTCGCCACAATGCTGAAATCGTCAACCAGTTGCCCCTGCGGGGTCACGGCCTGGGCTCTGACCCCGGATCCGCCGCGCGCCACGTCCTCAGGGCGGAGATCCGGCACAAGTCGCCGCAGCGCGGCGACGAACTCCCGCTTGCTCAGCGACCGCCAGACTTCATACAGGCCGGTCCGCCAGTATCGCCGGGCCATGCGCCAGAACCCAGGATAGGTCAGGGTGGCCGCCAGTTCAGCCACGTGGACGCGGTTCCAGGCATATCCCTCACGGGCGAATGCGAGCACCGCGTTAGGACCGGTTTCGACGTCGCCGTGCACCGTGCGGGTGAAGTGCACGCCGAGGAACGGGAACTCGGGATCGGGCACCGGATAGATCAGCCCGCGCACCAGATCGCGGCGCTCGGGACGGATCAGGTAGTACTCTCCTCGGAAGGGTACGATGCGCACACCAGGCGCCGCGCCCGCCATGCGCGCCACGGCGTCCGAGTACAGGCCGGCACAGTTGATCAGATGCCTGGCCTGAGACTCAGCGTGATGGGTCCGAACGATGTGCCGGCCTGCACGCCACGAGATTGCGGTGACCGGCGCGCCCGTCTCGATGACGACGCCCCGGCGACGGGCTTCGCCGGCCATCACCTGTGCGACGCGTGCATAGTCGAGGCAGGCCGTGCGGGGAGAGTAGATCGCGCGCAGCCCCACGGCCTGCGGCTCGATTTCCCGCAACCGCTCGGGCCCGATCCTCTCGATCCCCTTCACCCCGTTGGCCGCACCGCGCTCGAAAAGATCGTCGAGCCGCGGCAGTTCGCGTTCATCGGTGGCGACGATCACCTTGCCGCAATCCACAATAGGGATCGCATGCTCGGCGCAGAACTCGCGCATGAGGCGGGCGCCCTCGACACACAGCCGCGCCTTGTGTGATCCAGGCCTGTAGTAGATGCCTGAGTGGAGCACGCCGCTGTTGTGCCCGGTCTGGTGGGTGCCGACCTCGCGTTCCTTCTCGAGGATCACCAGCCTGAGATCCGGATGGTCCGAGATCAGCGCCAGCCCGGTGGCCAGGCCGACGATGCCGCCGCCGACGATGGCGACGTCGTACACCCTGGTCTCCATACGAGTTCTCTTCGCCTGCCCACCCGCGCCGCCCCTTGCGCGGGAGCTTGCCGGCCGTCAGCGGAGGGTCCGCCCGCGGTGGACACGAACGAGTGACGCACGATGCGGCTGGGCAGGTGGCTCTGGGCGGCCCCGGACGGGCTCCGGTACCTTGGAACCCTCTCCTGGCTGCACCGTAGTCAGTACGCATCGCCGGAACGGATGAGGGCGTTTCAGGAAGCGCGCCTGCGCCATCTGGCTGAACACGCCTATGCGCGTACTGTATTCTACCGGCAACGCTTCGACGAAGCCGGCGTGCGGTCGTCAGAGATCACCTTCCTGGAGGCGCTCCAACGCGTTCCTCTCGTTACCCGCTACGACATCTTGAATCGCCCGGCCGAGATGCGGGCCGGTAACGCGCGTCACTTCCGTCCCGAGACCGGGCACACGAGCGGCACGACAGGCGCGCGCCTAGAGTTCCTGCGCGACCAGCAGACCATCCGCATGGCCAACGCGGCAATGTGGCGGTTCGAGGGCTGGCACGGGGCCCGCTGGCGCCATCGCCGGGCAGAGATCAGGAGCATTCGGGCCTCGGACAGCCCGACCGAATTCCTCCATTCGCACGGCAGTCCCACGCTGATCGTGAACATTACGAGTTCCCAGATCACGCCACAGCTCGCGGCTACGGCGCTGGCCGAGTTCAACCCCGAGGTGATCGTGGCTCGGTCACCAGCATGGCTTGCCTGGCTGAGCCTCTATCTCGTCGAGCGTCGGCCGCATTCCATTCGTCCGCGCGTCGTGTTCACCCGGGGGGAGCAGCTCTTCGCCGAGCAGCGCCAGGCGATGACCGACGCGTTCGGTGTGCAGGTCGTCGACGTCTACGCGACCCACGAGTTTCTGGTGTTCGGCGGCGAGTGTACACACGGCCGGATGCACCTGGCCTCTGAGATGGGCATTGTAGAAATCCTAAAGGACGGCCGCGCCGCGGCGCCCGGCGAGGTTGGGAGCGTCGTGTTGACCAGCCTCTGGAACCACGCCTTCCCATTCATTCGCTACGACATCGGCGACATCGCCTGTATGGAGGCCGGCCCGTGTCCGTGCGGCCGCACGCTTCCGACATGGCGCCTCATCGGCGGCAGGCAGCGAGACCTGGTCGCCGTCCGGAGTGGGTACATGTATGTCCCGGCCTACCTGCTGACCGCCCCTCACTGGCGGGGGAAGATCATTGAGTTCCAGTTCTTCCAGGAGAGCCGCGAGGGGGTTGCCGCGCGAATCGTGCGTGGACCGGCATTCACCGATAGCGACACCGACCGGCTCCGATCGGAGCTCTCGGCGTACTTCAAAGGAGAGCTCGACATCTCCATCGAGTTCCTCGACAGCATCGGCCTAACCGCGGGCGGCAAGTTCCGGTTCGTCGTGTCCAGAGTCCCCCTGGAGATCTGATCGTGTCGTCGCGCCGGATGGTTCTTGATGCGCTCGATGCCCTGCAGGTCCTCGGGCGCCTTGCCTGGCTGCGCCGGAGCCAGTGGTATGCCCCCGACCGCCTGCGCGCCTTCCAGGAATCGCGCCTCCGGCACGTCGTGCGGCACGCCTACGCGCACAGCCCCTTCTACCGGCGGCGCTTCGACGCCGCGGGCGTGCAGCCGTCCAACATCCACACACTCGACGACCTGCAACGCATCCCCCTGCTGCAACGCCAGGATGTCGCCGATCACAAGGCTGAGATCACCGCCGACAATGCCCGACGGTACCGGCCTGAATCCGGGAGTACCAGCGGCACCACGGGGGCGCGGCTCGAGTTCATCCGAGACCGGCAGGCGATCATCACGATCAGGGCGGTCATGTGGCGCTTTGAAGGATGGCACGGCGTCCGGTGGAAGCACCGAAGGGCCGAACTGCGCAGCAACCGCCATGTCAAGAGCCCGTTCTTCTACGACCGCTCCAGCGGCGGCCCGACCATGCTGGTCAACACCACAGACCCCGGGATCACGCGAGAGGGCGCGGCAGCCGCGCTGGAAGCGTTTGCTCCCGACGTGATCTTTGCTACGTCACCCACGTGGTTGAGCTTCCTCAGCCTCCACCTCATCGCGCATCCGGAGCGTGTGGTGCGGCCCGGCGTAGTGTTCTCGGTGGGGGAGCGGCTCTTCCCCGAACAGCGACGGCTGATTTCCGAGGCCCTGGGCGCGCCGGTGGTCGAGCTCTACAGCACGCTGGAGTACGTGGTGGCAGGTGGCGAGTGCGAGCGAGGGCGGCTGCACATCGCCTCGGAGATGGGCATTGTGGAGATCGTGAAGAACGACCAACGGTGCTCACCCGGCGAGCCCGGCGATCTCGTGCTGACGAGCCTCTGGAGCCGCGCGTTTCCGTTCATCCGCTATGCGATCGGCGACATCGGGTATCTCGAGACCGAACTCTGCCCCTGTGGACGCAGTCTGCCGACCTGGCGGATCGTCGGCGGCAGGCACAAGGACCTCGTCACGACGCCGAAGGGCATCCGGAATCTCCCGACCAACCTGCTGGCAGAGCCGCGCTGGCGTGAGAAGATCGCAGGCGTCCGGTTCCTCCAGGAATCCCCCGACGCCTTGATCGCACAGGTCGTGCGCGGGCCGGCGTTTGCCGCCGAGGACACGGAAGCGCTCAGGGCAGAAGTGGACGCGTACTTCGAGGGCCTGCTCACAGTCTCGGTCGAATTCGTTGACAGCATCGAGCAGACCGCGGGGGGCAAGTACCGTTTCGTGGTCTCCAGAGTCTCACCGCTGAAAGGATGAGGACATCGCCTCCAGCCCGCCGATGGTATCATAGGCTCATGCAGAAGCCACGCATCAGGCTTGGTCTGACGTTTGACGACGTCCTGCTGGTGCCTCAGCGATCAACCGTCACCACCAGGGCGCAGGTGGACACGCGGTCCAAGTTCTCGCGCCACATCGATATCGTCATCCCCATCGTCAGCGCCAACATGGACGCGGTGACCGAAAGCGAGATGGCCATCGCCATGGCGCGGGAAGGCGGGTTCGGGGTCATCCATCGCTTCCTGACCATCGAGCAGCAGGTGGCCGAAGTGCGCCGGGTCAAGCGGGCCGAGAGCATCGTGATCGAGCACCCGTATATCTTCGGCCCCACGCGCACGGTGCGCGACGCCGTCGCGTTCATGGAGGAGCACGGCTCGGCCGGCCTGCTGGTCGTGGACGGTGGCGAGCAGCTCCTGGGACTGGTCACGGCCCGCGACCTGCTGTTCGCCGACGATCAGGACCGGCCGCTCGCGTCGGTGATGACCCCTCGTGACCGGCTGGTGACGGCGCCTCCGGGGGTGGGCATGGAGGAGGCGCGGCGCATCCTGCACGAGCACCGCATCGAGAAGCTGCCCCTGGTCGACGACCAGGGGCGGCTGTGCGGGCTGATCACGAGCCGCGATATCCAAAGCCGGCTGCGGCATCCCAAGGCCACCAAAGACGCCAAGGGCCGGTTGCGGGTGGGCGCGGCGGTGGGCATCCGCGGCGACTATCTCGATCGCGCGGCGGCCCTGGTCGCCGAAGAAGTGGACGCGCTGGTCATGGATGTTGCGCATGGGCACACCGAGGCAGCACTGCGGGCGTTGGAGATCCTGCGCGGTCGCTTCGATCAAGTGGACCTGGTGGCGGGCAACGTGGCCACGGCCGAGGGCGCGGCAGACATCGTCGAGCGGGGCGCCGACGCGATCAAGGTGGGCGTGGGGCCGGGATCGAGTTGCACCACCCGGATCGTCACCGGCGCCGGCGTGCCGCAGCTCACCGCGATCATGGATACCGCCGCGGCGCTGGAGGCGAGCGGCGTGCCCATCATCGGCGACGGCGGCATCCGCAGCTCGGGCGACATGACCAAGGCGCTGGCCGCCGGCGCGCACTGCGTAATGGTGGGAAACCTGCTGGGCGGTACCGAGGAAAGCCCAGGAGCGCTCATCATCCGCAACGGCCGGCAGTATAAGACCTCCCGCGGCATGGCCAGCCTGTGGGCCGCGGCCCGGCGGCAGGCGCTCGACGCGCCCGTGGAAGAAGAAGATCTCGGCCAGATCGTCGCCGGAGGCGTC
>Ga0154786_1147_pt3 | contig 12214 bp, 14 predicted proteins | sample Rifle2008BG16ft_FD_105794 | JGI IMG/M metagenome (GOLD analysis project Ga0154786, IMG submission 105794) | Armatimonadetes bacterium RBG_16_67_12
GGCTAGACCAGCGCAGCGGCGAGCTGACTGTTGCGCCGCATCTCCAATCGGATGCGGCCCAGGTTGGCCTGGCGGCTGCCGACCACCACCAGCACCGCATCCGGTCCGGCCGGCCCGATGGCCACCGGCCCGTCGTCGAACTCCAGGAGCATGTTCCGGAGCGTCCCGCGGGACATCTCGCGGCCCATCGAGTCCGACGCGGTGATATTGCTGGCGACGATGGCGCCCACCGTCTCGAGGTCGACCGACTCTTCGGCGGTCATCCCCTCGACGACGAACCCGTCCCGGCCCACGACAAGCACGGCGAGCACCCCGTCCACCTTAGACAGATCCATGAGCACGTCTTTGAGCTGTGACATCTCCGCTCCCCCCACCTATAGCGTTCCGGGCGACGGCGCGCCCATGAGTCCCCGGAGTTTGGCCAGTGCCGATGCCAGGACGCGCGACACGTGTTTCTGTGAGATACCGATACGCTTGGCCGCTTCCATCTGCGTCAGGTCGGTGTAGAACAGGTAGTAGAGGACCTTCCGCTGCAGGCTGTTGAGGGACTCCAGGGCTTCGGTCAGCACCACGCGGTCTTCGATCGGCAGTTGGAAACTGATGTGGGTCTTGTGCCTGATGCGCTCGCGATCGACCCGCAGGTCGCCGCTCTCCTCTTCGGTCTCCAGCGAGATCGTGCGCAGCACCTCGCGGGTCCGGAGCACTTCCAACAGCCCGTCTTCCTCGATGTTGAGCTGCTGGGAGAGGTCCTCCAGCCCTGGGAAGCGGCCGGTCTCGCTGACGTGCCGGCCCACGGCGTCTTCGATCTGGCTGTTCAGCTTCTGTAGCCACCGGGGCTTGCGGATGGTGTCACGCTGATCCCGCAGGTAGTGCCGGATCTCGCCCCGCACCAGGTAACTGGCGTAGGTCGTGAACTTCGCGCCCCGCGCCGGATCAAACGCCGCGATGGCATTGATGAGGCCGATGTATCCGACCTGCACGAGGTCGTCCGACGGGACACCCGAGAACACGAACTCGCCGGCGATGCGGCGCACCAGCGGTGTGCAGGCGACCACCACGCGCTCTCGAATGGCCGGGCTGTGCGACTCGACGTATTGCGCCATCAACGCGTCGACGTCGTCGTGCGGAGGCGCCGCGGGAGCGACCGCCTCCTTCCGTTCGACCGAACGCTGCGCAGCGCGGGCAACCATGATGCGCCTCCTAAACAAGACAGCCCCTTGAGCTGCCACTCAAGAGGCCGACATCCTCCCTTCGGCAGCCCGGCCAACCTCGTCACTGGTCCCGTAGCTTTGCGCCCCCACCTCACGATGGGTTTGCCCTTTCGGGGTTGCTATTCAGTTGTTGCTCCCGACGATCGAAACCTTATTATTTTAGACCGTCTGGAACATCACTGCAAGGTCTGTGTCAATTTTAATACCCACTTCGCCGCCGGTTTAGACCTCCCCTATCCCGAGGTCCGGGCACCGGTCGGAGGCCGCACGCGGCTCACGTATCTGAAGGCGAGCTTGCGGGCCGCGAGCAGTTTCACCACCGTCGTGACCTGCGCGGCGGTCAGCCCCGTGCCCTTCGCGATCTCGGCGATCGAGCGCACACCGTCGAGTTGCGCGACCACGGCCAGCGCGGGCTCGCCCGCTGCGGCTTTGATCGCCTCGGCCACGTCGTCGGGAACGGCGCGGGCGATGTGCGAGGCGACGACAAACCGTTCGTCGGTAGGCGCCTGCGCTTCGGTCGCGGGGGCCTGAACCGGCGGCGTGGGCATCGCGACCTTGCCGGAGAACACGATGATCCATCCTGATGCGGCGGCCAGGACCGGCATCACCGGCGCGCCCGCCGGGACGTCTGGCTCAATGATGTGCGGCGTGCCGCCTGAGAGCACCACCGCGGCGGGCTGGCGCCCCAGGACGATCATCGCGCCGTCGCGGCCGTCCGCCTGCATGCGGGCCATCAAACGATCCAGACGGACAAACTCTGTGTGCGCACCGCCGAGGTCGATCTCGAGCGCCGCCAGTTGCTCGACGAGCCACGCGGGCAACCGGAGGAACACGCTCTCCGCGCCGGCGGGAGGTCCCTCGGGCAGGACCGCGCCCGGCTCACCCCCGCGCCAGCCGTCAGGGCCGAGAACCGCGGCGACGCGCCGCGCATGCGCCTCGACCACGATGGCCAGCCCTCCGGGCCACGCGTGGAGAGCGATCACGACGCTAGACCTCCTCTTGCACCGTGCGCTGCCAGAATCCGCCGAGGGCCAGGAAGATGAATCCGGCAACCCACAGGGCGTTGACGCTGTGCACGTCTGAGTAGAGGTTGTACCACGTCAGAATCGCATACCCCAGACTGGCCGCGGCGAGACAGAGCGCGGCGGCGGCCACGGCCAGCCATGGATATGCGGACATCCCGCCGCGGAATCCCACGGCCGGGATGAGGCCGGCAGGAATCAGGAACACCGCCACGGTGGGATAGAAGACGGCCAGGACCTTCTGGATGGCCGTCGCCTGGCTGAGCATGATGGGCTCCAGGATGTACACGAACCCCACCGCCCACCCGACCAGCGCGAGCGCGAGCAGCACCAGGCGAACAGGACGCTCGACCATGGGGAGCACCAGCCGGATCTCCATCGCCAGCGCCGCGGCGATCAGCACGTAGAACGCCACGAAGAACGCGTCGGCCACCGAAGGATACGGCAGCGCGGTGTCTCCCATCCACTGGTACCCCGCAAACACCACGCGGCCCACGGTCCACGCCAGGGCCGCGAGCGCGCCGACCGTCCACACCGTGCGCTCGCGGTCACCGGGTGAGTAGGAGCGTATCGCCGCCACGCATCCCAGCCCCGCGACCAGCGGCGCCAGAATCTGCAGGACGGTGGCCAGCACGTGGCGCAGCAGGCGCTCCTGCAGGGTACTGCCCTCGAATCCATACGCGTACGCCGCAGCCGCGACGAGCAGGCCCACCGTCACGAGGGGCATCCATTTCCTCTTCACAGGGCCTCCCCCGCATGACCTCCGGCATCGTTCACCGCGCGCTCGGCGGCCGTGATGGTGCGGTCGACAAACGCGCGTCCGGCCACGGCGACGACCGGCAGGCATCCCGCTTCCACGATGCCGCGCCAGGCCGATTCCGCCAGCGGCGGCGCGACCACGCGGTCGCCCTCGATGCGACCGCCGTATGGTTCCAGCGCCCTGGCCAGAGCGCCGGTGAACTGCGCGCCGAGGCGGGGCCCTCGGTGCCGCACCACGCGGACCATGATTTCGGCGAGAATCGCCGGCCAGGGATGCGCGGGCGGCTCCACCGCTGCGGGAGTCCAGGTCGTGAGTTCCTCCGAGACCTCTGCGACGTCGATCGTCGCCGCCGGGACCTCGTCCACGAACACTGCGGGCGCCGATTCGAAGACCGGCGGCGCCGCAGCCGGGGGCGTGCCCACGAACACGCTGATGCGGCCCCCGCGCGAGGCGATCTCCAGCAGCAGATCGCGGCTGGTCGTCACCGGCAGCACCGCGTCCTGCCCGCCCGCCTCAAAGAACCATGCTTCACCCGGCGCGCCCTGGTGGATCCAGAGGAGGCCCTCCAGCGATCCGTCGGTGGCGTAGATGCTCCCGTCGATGCGCCGCCGGGCCAGGTGCGCGGCCAGGCGGTCGAGATCCACCTCATCTCCGGGGAGGCCGGCGAACAGCGCCGGGCCCCTCCGGAGCGCATCGAGGGTGTGCCGCCGGGTCTCGAGCATGCTACTTGATCCCGAACTCCCGGTAGTAGCGCAGCGCGCCCGCGTGCATGGTAATGGGCATGCCGCGCCGCGCCGAGGCCGTGGTGATGTCGCGGCCCCGCGCGTGCGCGGCCCGGAGCCGCTCGGTGTTATCCCACAGGGCCCTGCTCAACGAGTAGATCAGGTCCGCGTCCACGTCCTGGCGCGTGACCAGCATCGCCATGACTGCCGCGGTGGCCACCGGGTCGGTCTGCCCCCGGTACGTGTTGGCCGGGATCACGACCTCGGTGTAGTACGGGTACTGCGTGCGGAGCTGCTCGATGACCTCCCTGGGGATCGGTAGGATCTTGAGATCGCGGCTGGCCGCGATGTCGGTGACCGCCGCGGTGGGATGGCCCGCGGTGATGAAGGCGGCGTCCACCACGCCGTCCTTGAGCTGATCGGCGGCCTCGGCGAAGTTCAGGAAGTCGGGCTTCGTGTTGTAGTAGCCCACCTCGAAGGCGCGCATGATCTGCCGCGCATTGACCTCGGTGCCGCTGCCGGGTGCGCCCACGGCGATACGCTTGCCCTTCAGATCGGCGATGCTATTGATGTTCTTGGACCTCAGCGTGACCACCTGAATGGTCTCGGGATACAGCATCGCCATGCCCCGGAGGTTGTCCACCGGCACCGGCTTGTTCGCCACCCGGTCCATGAACATCTCGGTGCCGTTGAAGGCGTAGTAGGTGATGTCGTTCTGGATGAACGCGACGGCGACGTCGCTGCGCTGCAGCAGCCGGATGTTGGCCACGGACGCGCCGGACGTCTGCGCCGTCGCCTGGACGTTGGGCACCTTGCCGCTCCACAGTTCGGCCAGGGCCGCGCCCAGCGGGAAGTACACGCCGGCGGTGCCGCCGGTGGCGATGGAGATGAACACCCGCTGCTGGGCGGCCGCGGGTCCGACCGCGACGGCGAGTGCCAGCGCGATCGCGAACATAACTAGCCTCCGTCTCATACACAACCCCCCCTCTCTAGTCTGTGACTATCGCCGGACGATCTCGAAGGTCCCTGCGCGCACCCTGGCAATGGCCACTGGACGGTCGGGCGCGCCAAACCGGTCGAAGGTGATCTCGCCCGTGACGCCCGGGAAGCGGCGCAGCCCCTGCAGTGCGCTCCGCAGCGCCGCGGGACCGCGGCCGCCGCGCTTGGCGGCGAAGAGCAGCACCTTGACCGCGTCGTAGCCCTGCGCCGCGAAATGATCGGGCGTTTCGCTGTACTTGCGCCTGTACTTGCCGACAAAGTCCTGCACCGCGGGGATCGGCTCGCTGGGCACGAACGCCGCGGGTAGCAGGACGCCTTCGGCCGAGTCCTTCGCCCACTCGAGGAGATCAGCCGAATACAGGGCGTCCGAGCCGACGATCGGCGTCCGTACCCCGCGCTCCCGCAGCGTCGCGATGATGCGCGCCCCTTCGTCGGGATAGCCTGCCACGAACACCGCATCCGCGCCGTCGGCGATCACGCCGCTGGCGTGCCGGGTGAACTCGGTGTCGCCGTCGCGGTAGAGCCGGGTGCCGACGACCTCGGCGTGCAACTCGCGCACGCGCGCCACGAACGCCATCGCCACCAGCGTGCCGTAGTCGTTGCCTTCATGAATGACGCTGATACGCCTGGCGCGCCGGGTCTGCACCAGGTACTCGGCCAGCACCCGGGCCTGGGCCTGCGCCGGCAGCGACGTGCGGAACACCGACGATCCCCCGTACGGAATCGTCCCGGTGGCGCCGGGACTCACGACGGCCACCTTCGCCCGCTCTGCGATGGGCGCCACGGCGCTCGCGGTCAAATCGGTCAGCGGGCCGACCACCGCGGCCACCCTGCGCTCCAGGATCCGGCTGAAGATGCGCGCGGCTTCATCCGGACTTCCGCGGTCGTCTTCGACGATCAGCGTCACGGTGGCGCCGCCCGAACCGGTCTCTTCGGCCGCCAGCCTCGCGCCCTGGTGCGCGGCGCGCGCGGCGCCGGGCACACCGCTGGTGAACGGAAGTATTACGCCGAACGTCACCGCCTCTTGCGCGCGCAGCCCCGGGCCTCCGCAGCCCGCCGCGGCCACCACCGCGGCCAGTACAAGGCCGATCGCGCAGCGCCGCACGTCCCGCATCCGTATCACCGCCCGTCGCATCAAAAAAGCCCTTCGGCCGACGGCCGAAAGGCACCCACGTCCGCGACCCTTCGGCAACCCGGCCGGCCGCGGCTCCATCGGTGTAGAAGCCGCGCCCCCGTGGCTTTGCGTCCCCACCTCGCGGTGGGTTTGCCCGTTCGGAGGTCCTATACTCTATTCCCCTGTCAGGCTTCGCCTAGTCCTCCCCTAATTCTCCGCGAGGCGACTGCGGAGTTCTGGCATCTTCCCGGAGATCGCCACCAAGCGTCGGTAGAGGCTCGTCACATTGGCCACGTACCACTGGGTTTCCGCGTAGGGCGGAATGCCTTCGTAGCGCTCCACGGCGCCACGGCCCGCGTTGTAGGCGGCGAGCGCCAGGTGCGTGTTCTGCCAGCCGAAACGGTCGAGATTGCCCCGCAGGTACCGGATGGATCCGTACAGGTTCTGGGCGGGATCCCACGGGTTGACGCCCAGCACCCGGGCCGTGCCCGGCATGAGCTGGCCGAGCCCCATGGCGCCCGCGCGCGACCGGGCGCGCGGCCGGAATCCAGACTCCACGACGACCAGCGCCACCATCAGCCTGGGATCGAGATCGAACATCCGGCTGTAGCCGAGCAGCGCGCGCGCGATGGCCTCGGTTTCTGCCGGCGACAGCCGCGGGTTGTAGTAGATCGCGATCGCCCGGTAGCTCTCCACGTCGTGGACCCATGACGGCGCCACCGGCCGCGTGTCAATCTTCTCCGTCGCCGATGGCGCGGCCGCGACCTCGGGCAGCGGCCTGACGGCCCGCAGCGCCTGCTCGGCGAGCCGGTGCACGCTCGGCGGAGCACCCGCCAGCAGCGCGCGCCGGAAGGCCTGCGCCGCCTGCTCGGTCTGGCCGGTGCGCGCCAGCAGATGACCCCACCACAGCCACACCGTGGCGTCGCGCGGGGCGAGGCGCGCGGCGTACGCCATCGCCTGTTCCGCCCCGGTGACGTTGCCGCGGTGGAACCGCACGACACCCAGCCACAACGAGGCGTGCACATCCGCGGGTCGCGCGGCCACCGCGCGTGTGAAGATCGCCTCGGCTTCCGCCAGCCGCCCTTCGGCGAACGCCGCCGCGCCGTCACGCAGCGATGCCGAGGCCGTCGCCGGGGCGGGCGCAGGAGCGGCGACAGTGACGCCGGGAGCCGCCACCGCGGCGATCAGGACTGCCAGACCGGCAGCGAGCGTGCCGCTGATGCGGCGGCGTGCCTTCACGGCAGTTCCTCTGTGATCTCGGCCTTGCGGCGGCGAATCTGCATGCGGGCGCGGGCCACGTTGCCGCCGGCGTCGAGCACGCTCGCCAGGTAGTGCCCCGGACCGATGGTCACGGCCAGCACCGCCACGGTCTCGGTGGTCATCGTCACGTGGTCCAGATCGCCGCCGTCGAGCTTGCGCGCGCAGTAGGCGCCCACTTTCAGCAGCGCGGCCAGGTCGGGCGCTACACGGTGTAGATCGTGGCCGCCCCCCTTGGTCACCGCTTCGATCACCTGGCCGTCCGCGCCGAACAGCGCCACGGCCCGGGTGTCGTCGCCGGCGAGTTCCTGCAAGATCCCACGCAGTTTCGTGCCCATCGTCGTTACTTCGTCTTCGCGCCCGCGTCTACGCTTCCTTTCACAAGGAGTTACCGCGCGCCGCCCAGTACCAATAGAGCGGTGCTTCGATGACCTCTGAAGCCATGGATCGCGTGCGGACCCACCGCCGGACGCTGGCCGCCCGATGGGCCCACCTCGTGGCGGGGATGCCCAGGGCCAGCCGTTTCTGGCAGGACGCGCTCCGCATCGAACGCCACATGCTGGCCGGAATGGACGCGCTGGTGGAAGCCGGCGCCACCGGCCAGGTGGATCCCTTTCAGGAGTTCGCGGGCCGGCTGAGCCAGGAGGCGGTCGCGCTCCAAGTGCCCGTGGATGAGGTGATCCGCGCGTTGATCGGAATCAAGCCGATCGTCCTCGACTTCTTCGACGAACCTCAGGCGTCCGCCGGACTGAGCATAGAGATGGTGCGGTTCCTCGACCGGTTGATCTCGGTGGGCATCGTCGAGGCGATCCGACGGCATGAGCGGCAGCGTGACCGCCGGGCGCTCGCACTCCAGGGGCAGATCGACGAACTTCGCGACCAACTGCGGCGCCAGGAGCTGGTGGACCCGGTCACCGGCCTGTTCAACGCCAACTACTTCGCCGTCACGGTGCGCCGCGAGACCGTGCGCGGCCGCCGGTTCGCCCGCACGTTCACCATCGGCCTGGTGGCGCTCGACCAGGACGATGCGATCCGTGAGGCACTGGGCGACGAAGGGCTGCGCGCCCTCACCCTTCACCTGGCCGATATCCTGACGCGCACCACGCGACAGGTGGACTTCCGCGCTGCGCTGGGCGGCGGTCGCTTCGGCCTGATCCTGCCGGAGACCTCGCTGGAGGGAGCCTTCCACCTGGCCGAGCGGCTCCGAAAGGGCGTCGAGCAGGTGGCGTTCACGATGCCTGATCATCCGTCTCCCCAGACGCACACCGTCAGCATCGGCCTGGCGTGCTATCCCCGCGACGGCGAAGACGACCAGACCCTGCTGGCCAGAGCGGAAGAGGCGCTGGCACGGGCGCGGGCGGGCAGGAACACCACCGTCGGCGCCGCGAGCGCGCAGGACTTCTAGACCGCTCGGTCGCACGCATCGCTTATCGCTCCCGCCACATCCGAAGCTGAATGTCGAACGGCGGTTTGTCCCTCAGCACCCTCAGGAACACCTCCACCAGCGTCGGGTCGAGCGCGGCGCCGGCCATACCCCGCAGGACGGTCACGGCGTCCTCGACCGACCGGCCGCGGCGGTAGGGCCGGTCGGAGATAAGGGCATCAAACGTGTCGGCCACGCGGATGATCCGGGCGCCCAGAGGGATCGCGTCGCCGGTGAGCCCGTCCGGGTAGCCGCTGCCGTCGTAGGCCTCCTGGTGGTAGTGCACATAGTCCACCAGCGATCGGAACGGCGCCATCTCGCGCAGAATACCGGCCCCACGCTCGGGATGCAGGTTCATCACCGCGCGCTCCTCGTCGGAGAGCGGGCCGCGCTTCCTCAGAATGGTCTCGGGGGTGGCGATCTTGCCGATATCGTGAAGCAGGCTGGCCCAGCGGATGCGCTCGATCTCCTCAGGCGGCAGTCCCAGCTCGGCCGCGATGGCCACCGCGTTGCTCGCCACGCGCTGCGAATGGCCCCGCGTGTACGGGTCCTTGGCCTCGAGCGCCGCGGTCAGGGCATTCACCGTGCTGAGCTGGAAGTCGTGGGCCTGCACCTGCAGGCGGGCGTCCTGCAGGAGCACCGAGGCCATCTCCACCAGCGAGGTCGCCGCGTCGAGTTCCGCGTCGGCAAACAGGCGCACGGCGCGCCGCGCGAGGAGCACCCCGCCGAAAGTCGTATCGCCGGCGCGGCACGGCAGCAGTACCGCGGTGCCGGTCGCGTCCGGGCCGAAGGCGCTCACCCACCGCGCGTCCTGGCTGGCGTCTACAACCGACTGCGCGAGGCCTGAGCGGAGCGCGGCATCGAGCACGGCCACATTGGGCATTGCCTCGCCCCGCGGCCGCTCGCCGCCCGGCGTGTGCAGGCTTGCCTCGACCACCGGACGGCCTTCCACGTCGAGCACGGCCACCAAGCCGTAGTCGGCGCCGGCCAGCCGCAGGCAGCGCTCCAGCAGCACCCGAGCGCGTCGAGGCAGGTCGAGCGGCGTCATGTCCATCAGGGCCGCGCGGATCTCCGCGGCCGTGTGCGCCTGCCTGGTCAGCGCGCGGGCGCCCTCAAGCGCCGAGTCCTCGGCTTCGCTGCGACGCTGCTCGATCAGGCCGATGAGAAATCCGATCAGCAGCAGCAGTGCCGCGCGCGGCAGCCCGCCGATCGACGGCTGCATCCGGAGCGAGACCGCGAGGGTGAACCCGAAGGCCGCCGCCCATCCCCCCATGACGCCGGCCACCAGCCCGCGCCCGGCGGTTCCCCAGAGGAGCACGGGGACATAGAAGAAGTAGAAGAAGCTCTGCATTCCGCCGGTCTCGTGCACGATGAACGACACGATGGCCATCTCGAACACCGTGCCGGTGTAGGTTGCGAGAAACGGCTCCTTCAGTCGCCGCTGGGCCAGCACGCTCAGCATGCCTGTGGCCAGGAGCAGGATCAGGAGGATCAGGACAGTGGGCGACGCCGCGGCGATCTCGGCGGGCGTCCCCAGCATGAGCAGGGACACGCCAAACATGACCGCCAGGCCCCGGACGTACAGGGGCCACCATTGGAAGGCGCCTCGATTGGCCATGCGCGTCTATAACTGTGCCCCGTCAGAGGGGGAATCAGACCTGCGGCGTCTGCGGCGCCAGCCCCCGACGGACGAGGAGCGCCAGTACCCATCCCTCGACGGGTCGCACCAGGCGGGTTCGCAGTGGCTCGCGCGCGCCGAGCGGCATGACCAGAATCGTCGGCGCGCCCAGCCGGTTGCCGGCCAGCACGTCCATGAAGAGTTGGTCGCCGACCATAGCCGTGCGCTCTGCCGGCGTGCCAAGGATTCGCAGCGCCTGCCGCAGCTTGTGGGTGCTGGGCTTGAACCACCCTGCCGCCGACGGGAGGCCCAGACCGGCCGAAACCGCACGGGCACGGCCGGAGAGGCGGTTCGACACGACACAGGCAGGAATCCCGGCCCCGCGAAGTCCGGCGATCCAGTCACGCACAGCTTGGGGAGCCGCGGATTCCTTCCAGAAGACGAGCGTGTTGTCGAGGTCGAGCATGAGCGCGTCTATCCCCCACTTGCGCAGAACCGCGGGGGATAGATGCGTGACAGTGGCCACCCGGTAGCGCGGGACGAGCAGGCGCAGCAGCCGCATCATCGCCGGTACCGCCGGACCGCGTCGAGGTGCTCGCTCAAGGTGCGGCTGAAGTGGTGCCGGCCGTCGGGCTTGAGCACGTAGAAGAGGAAGGGCACGCTGGCGGGCGCGGCAGCGGCGCGGATCGAGGCCAGGCCCGGATTGGCGATGGGACCCGGCGGCAGCCCCGCGTACCGGTAGGTATTGTACGGTGACTCGACCTCCAGGTCTCTGAACGTCACCACCGGCCGGTGCTCGCCGAGCGCGTAGAGCACGGTTGCGTCGATCTCCAGCCGCATCCCGCGCGCCAGGCGGTTGTAGATCACGCCCGCGATGATGGGGCGCTCGTCGGGCACCCGGGTCTCGCGCTCGACCATCGAGGCCACCGTGAGCAACTCGTGCAGGGTCAATCCCCGGGCGCGGGCGGCCTCGCGCAGCGCCGGATCCACGCGGGCGTCGAACCGATCGAGAAAGCGCTCCACCACCGCCGCCTCGTCCAGCCCGCGCGTGAAGTGATAGGTATCGGGAAACAGATACCCCTCCAGGCTGCCTGAGACCAGTCCGGCCAGCGTGGGCCGCTCGAACCGCCGGCCGCCGCGCAGCGCCAGATCGAGGAATCGCTCGCGGTCGGCCAGGCCCGCCGCGGCCAGCGCGTCCGCGATCTGGATCACCGTGTATCCCTCGGGCACGGTCACCCGATGCTGCACGCTCTCGCCGCGCGCCAGGATCCGCACCATCTCGATGGCGCTCTGCGCGGGGCTCAGCGCGTACTCGCCGTGGCGCAGCCGATCGGCGACGCCCAGCAGCCGGGCCACCGCGACCACGACCCACGGGCTGCGGACCAGTCCGGCCCCGGCCAGACGCCGGCCGATGCCCGCGGCAGGCTCACCGGGCGGGATGATCACGGTGACCGGCGTTGCGGAGGCGCCTGGTGAAGCGACCGGGCGGATGGCCCACCACCCGAGGGCGGTCGCCGCGGCGATCAGAAACACTGCGCCGGCGATCGCGATGCGCAACGCGCGCGTCGCTCGCCGGTGCCGGTGGTCCTGGCCCGCGCTCACAGGCCCCCGTGCGGCCTAGGCGTCCTCCTCATCCTCATCGCCGACGTCGTCCTCGTCGCCGTTGAGGTCGCCGCCCACGTCGTCGAGCATCTCCAAATCGTCGGCGTCCTCGTCGTCGCCCTCCAGGATGATCTCGCTGTAGCCTGCGGTCTCTTCCAACGCGCGCATCACGCGGCTCAGTTCCTCGTCGTCTTCAATGGGAACCAGGCGGTCGTCGCTCTCCATACGGAAGATGACCGCGGCGGCATCTTCCTCGTCTTCGGGGAGCAGCACGGCATACCGGCGGTGCTCCACGTCCACGATGTCGACGATGTTGAACCGGTGCTCCTGACCGTCCTCGTCGGTCAGCGTAACCACATCGGATTCCTCGACCACTGAGCACCTCCACAACACCTATCCAGCGAGGATGCGTACTACGGCGCGAGCATAACACCTTCATTGGGGTCTCGCAACGGCCCGGCGCCCGCGCCGCGCGCGCGGCGGTCG
>Ga0154786_1005_pt18 | contig 12206 bp, 10 predicted proteins | sample Rifle2008BG16ft_FD_105794 | JGI IMG/M metagenome (GOLD analysis project Ga0154786, IMG submission 105794) | Armatimonadetes bacterium RBG_16_67_12
CGAGATCGTGCGCACGCACGGGCACTCGCGCGTCCCGGTGTACGACGATATCGTGGACCAGATCATCGGGCTGGTCCATGTCAAAGATCTGCTCGCTGACTTCAAAGAGGGCCGGTTGGTGGGCACGGTGCGCGACTTCGCCCGGCCGCCGTACTTTGTGCCCGACACCAAGCGGCTTGACGAGCTGTTCCGCGAGATGCGCCGCAAGAAAGTACACATGGCGATCGCCGTGGACGAGTACGGTGGGACGGCCGGTCTGGTGACGATCGAGGATCTCCTCGAAGAGATCGTCGGTCCCATCCAGGACGAATACGACACCGAGGAGCCGCCGATCACGGTGCTCAACGATCGCGCGGCGCTTGTCGACGGCGCGGTTCACCTGGAGGACGTCAACGCCGCGCTCGGCATCGCGTTGCCAGCCGGAGAGGTGGATTCGGTCGGGGGATTCGTCACAAGCCTCCTCGGCCACGTCCCGACTCAGGGTGAACGTGCGGAATACGAGGGCGTGCAGTTCTCGGTTGAGCGGGTGGACGGCCGCCGTATCGCCCAGGTGCGGGTGACCAGGACCGAGCCCGCGGTAGCGCTGGAGGATTGATGCGGCAGCGGATCCGGAACTACCTGATCGCCGGGTTTCTGGTGGTGCTTCCGGTGGGCGTCACGGTGTTCGTCCTGCTGGGGCTCTTTCGGTTTCTCGACAGCCTGCTGGGGCCGGTGTTCAGGTTTTTCGAGATTGAGGTCCCCGGACTCGGCCTGGTCTCGGGTATCCTGCTGATCTTGTTCACGGGGTTTATGGTCAGCAACGTCCTCGGTCGGCGCCTCGTCAGCCTGTTCGACGCCGTGATGCTGCGGATCCCCTTCGCGCGGACGATCTACGCGGCCACCAAGCAGTTCAGCGACACGATCTTCCAGCACAACCGTGCCGCGTTCAGGGAGGCCGTGCTGCTGGAATGGCCTCGGCAGGGCCTCTACTCCGTGGGGTTCGTCACCGGCGAGACGCGAGGCGAGGCCCAGGCCAAGACGAGCGAGCGCGTCCTCAATGTCTTTGTGATCACCACGCCGAACCCGACGACAGGGTTCTTATGCCTGGTGCCTGAGAGCCAGGTGATCCGGCTGGAGATGAGCATTGAAGACGCGCTTAAGCTCGTCGTCTCCGCCGGCATCGTGACGCCGCCGTACCGCGAGACCGAGGATGGACCCTCGCGCGACCGGGACCGCTTCGAATGACGCGCGCCAGCCGTCCCAGCGCACGGGCGACCGATGACCTGATCCGTGCGGCACGCTCGGCCAGGCGCCGGGCATACGCGCCGTACTCCGGCTTCCACGTCGGCGCCGCGGTGCTGACCGGCTCGGGCGCCGTCGCCAGCGGCTGCAACGTCGAGAACGCGTCGTTCGGCCTCTCCATCTGCGCCGAACGCGCGGCCGTGCACCTGGCGATCGCCGAAGGGCACCGGCGCCTGCTCGCCGTCGCCGTCTCGAGCGGCCCCGCGGAGGCGACCCCCTGCGGGGCCTGCCGCCAGGTGCTGGCCGAGTTTGGCGTGCGTACCGTCATCATCGACCGCCCCCGCGGAGACCCTCTCGTGTTCGATCTGGCCGACCTGCTGGCCCACCCGTTCGCCGGAACCCGCCTGCGGCGCCGCTCGTAGCCTTCGCGTCGTTTCCTTGACGCGGTTCTTGGGCCGGGAGTATAGTGGTCGAGGACTGAAGGCCCGTGCTGTCCTTGCACGTGCACGATCGATGGCGGGAGCGGGTTCGTGCATGTTACGTCATTGCCTTTCAGCCGGCTCTTGGGCAGGCGTGTGCTGGACGCCAGCGGCTTCGCGTTGGGCCGTCTCGCCGACCTGGCGGCCGAGGTCCATGCCACCCGCCCGCGCATCGTCGGTTTCCTCCTTGACGTAGACCGGCCCCGCGTCGCTCTCATCCCCTGGACCGCGGTGCGCGAACTCGAGCCCGACATCCGGCTCAACGTGGACCGGGCGGCGCTCCAGCCCAGGCCGCTGCAGCCTGATGAGATCACCCTGCGCGAGGCGCTGCTAGACAAGCAGGTCGTGGATACGCACGGCCTGCGCGTCGTCAAAGTCAACGATCTGTTCCTGTCACACAGCAACGGCGAGTTGCTGCTCACCGGCGTGGATGTGGGTGCGTCGGGCCTGCTGCGGCGGCTGGGCGGTGAGAACGTCGTGCGGTGGTTGCTCGATCGGCTCGGCCGGCCGCTGGCCGACCATGCGCTGCCCTGGACCTACGTGGCCGCCCTGGGCGGTCCGGTCACCCCGCTCAAACTGTCCATCTCCCGCGAACGGCTCCAGTCCATCCACCCTGCCGATCTGGCCGAACTGCTCGAGGAGATGGACCGCGAGGAGCGGGTGGAGGTCATGTCCGCCCTCAGCCACGAGGACGCCGCGGAGGTTCTGGAAGAAGCCGAACCTGAGGTGCAGACCAATATCCTCCGGTCGCTGCCCGCCGAGCGCGCCTCCGACATCCTGGAAGAAATGGACGCGGACGCGGCGGCCGATGTGCTGGGCGAACTGCCAGAAGAGACTGCCAGCGACCTGATCGTCCGCATGGAGCCAGAGGCCAAGGCCGAGGTCTCCCTGCTGCTGGCCTACCCGCCGGACTCCGCCGGCGGGCGCATGACCCTGGAGTTTATCGCAATTCCGGATTCGTTCACTGTCGAGCAGACCATTGCGCGGCTGCGTGAGATGGCGCCGGACGCCGGGTCGATCTACTACCTCTATATGGTGGATGCTTCCGGCCGGCTGCGCGGCGTGCTCTCGCTGCGCAGCATGCTCATCGCAGATCCGCAGACGCCGATCACGGAGATCGCCTCCACCGACGTGGTCGCGGTCCGCGCCGAGGAGAGGGACGAGGCCGCGGCGGCGCTGTTGATGAAATACGACCTGCTCGCCGTCCCGGTGCTGGACGCCGACGACCGCCTGCTGGGCATCGTACTCGTGGACGATGTCATGGACCTACTGGCCGAGCGGCTGAGTGGTCGCGTGCCGCGACGGCTCGACCGTATTCGCAGGTTGCGCCGGGGATAACGCACGGTGCTCTGGCTGCGACGTCGCTGGGCCACGCTCGGCCTCTTCCTGTCGGTCGTTGGCCCCGGGATCATCACCGCGGCGGTGGACAACGACGCCAACGGAATCGCCACGTACTCCACGGCGGGCGCCCACTACGGGTACGCGCTGCTGTGGACCATTCCGATCGCGATCGTCGCCCTGCTCGTCGTGCAGGAGATGGCCGCGCGGATGGGCGCCGTCACCGGCCTGGGGCTCGCCGACCTGATCCGCGAGCAGTTCGGCGTCCGGCTCACCGCGGCGATGATGGGCCTGCTGATCCTGGCCAACTGGGCCAACATCATCGGCAACTTCGCCGGTGTCGCCGGGAGCCTGGAGATCTTCCGGCTGCCTCGATTCGTCGGCGTGCCCGTCGTGGCGGTGGCCGTGGCGGTCTTGGTGATGCGCGGCGGCTACCGGCTTGTGGAACGCATCTTCCTGGGCGCCTCGGCGCTGTACATCTTGTACGCGATTTCCGCGGTGCTGGCCCGTCCCGACTGGTCCGTGGTGGTTCGGGCGGCGGCCATCCCGACGTGGCGGCCTGACTCAAACTACCTTTATCTGGTCATCGCCTTGATCGGCACGACCATCGCGCCCTGGATGCAGTTCTATCACCAGGCGGCGATCGTGGACAAAGGCCTGACCGCCGATGATTTGAAGTACGAGCGGGTGGACGTGCTGTTGGGCGTGCTCGTCACGGGCCTGGTAGCCGGGTCAATCATCGTGGCCACGGCGGCGACGCTCTTCCCGCATGGGATTCAGGTCGGGCGCGCCGAGGACGCGGCGCGGGCGCTGGCGCCGCTGGCCGGCGTCTATGCCTCGCTGCTCTTTGCGATCGGCCTGCTGAACGCCGCGGTCTTTTCGGTGGCCATCATCCCGCTGTCCACCGCCTATGCCGTCTGCGAGGCGTTCGGCTGGGAAGCGGGCCTGGACCGCAGCCTCACGCAGGCGCCGGTCTTCTATGGCCTGTTCCTGGCACTGCTCGGCGTCAGCGCGCTGGTCGTGCTATGGCCGCATCTGCCCCTGGTACCCATCATGGTGGCCTCCCAGGCGCTGAACGGTATCCTACTGCCGGCGGTGCTGATCATCATGTTGAAGCTGGTCAACGACCGGCGCCTGATGGGCAGCCGCGTCAACGGATCGGCTTCGAACTTGATTGCCACCGCCACGACGGCGCTGCTCGTGGTCCTAAGCGGCATCCTGCTGGTCATGAGCCTGTGATCGCCGCCGCGGCCGTCCGATATCGTTGACATGGGACTCTACAAGATCGAGGGCGTGGTGCTGCGCCGCCGCAACCTGGGTGAGGCCGACCGGCTTGTCACCGTACTGACGCGCGACCGCGGCAAGATCACCGTCGTGGCACGGGGGGCGAGGCGGCCTCGGAGCCGCCTGGGCGGACGTCTGGAGCCGTCCACGCGGATGCGCGCGCTGGTGGCTGAAGGCCGAACGCTTGACGTGATCTCGCAGGTGGAGGTGCTTGAGGCCAACGCGGCGCTGCGCAGCGATCTCGAGCGTCTCGGGGTGGCCTCGGTCGTTCTCGAGCTGGCCGACCGGGCGCTGGCCGATCGCCACCCGCACCCCGACGTCTACCGACTGCTGCGGACCGCGCTGGACCTGGCGCGGGGCGGCCCGCTTGCCGTGGTCTGGCCGTGGTTCGCGGCCCGGCTGCTGGTGCTTCTGGGCCACCGGCCATCGGTGGCTCGCTGCCTGCTGTGCGGGCAGCGCCTGCGCGACGCCGCGGTGTGGAGCACCACGCTCGGAGGATGCCTGCACCCGGCGTGCCGCGCCCACGATCCCCTCGCCGTCGCCATCTCGAGCGGAGCGCGCGCGCTGCTGGCCTTCCTGCTCGACGCCCGTCCCGCCGCCCTGGGCCGGGTGGCTCCGGGTCCGCGCGATCTCGCGTCCGCCTGCGAGATTCTCAGAGGATACGCGGAGGCGTGCTGGGAAACAAGGCTGCAGGCGCCGGGCGTCGTCGAGCGGGTCATCGGAGCACCGGGTCAGACGTCGAGCGCTGCGCCACACGCATCGGGACGCAGGTCTGAACGGGCCGCGCCTGTGGTATAGTCAAAAGGAGGAGGTGGGGGCATGGAGATCGACCTTGATCGGGCACGCCGGGCTCTGATGGACCTGGGAGCGGCGCTCGCCGAGGCGCGGGGCGTGATTCGAATCGGTCCCGACTCCATGGTTCGGGTCAAGACCGAATCGGAGGTCATCGAACTGCCCCTGGCCTGGGCGGTGGCCGGCGCAGTGGCGTTTATGGCCGCCGCGCTGCTCTCCTCGATGCCGACGCCGTCACTGCGGCGGCGTGTGCGGGAGGAGGAGCCGCTCGGCATCGGGTAGGTTTTCAGGGATCGCGCAACCCTGGGGGAAGGCTGCGGGCCTTCCCTTTGCATTCCTGTGGGCGTCCTTTCCGCTACCGCTACCGCCGCGGCAAAGGGGCCCGCGACGTTGACCCGCGGTGCGGGCCGTTGCTACAATTGGCCGGAGTTCGCGGTTGTGCTGCACGGCGATGCGGGAGAGGTAGCCTGACGGCCTGCCCGAGATCGCGGGATGAGAGCCCGCGGCGCGTGCGCGCAGCGGGAATCAGGGTGGAACCGCCGCGCTCCCGTCTCTGAGGCGGGGCGCCGTTTTTGTGTGTGATGATGCCGAAGCCACGCAGGCCGCTCAACTTCCAGGAGATGATTCTGGCCCTTCACCGGTTCTGGGGGGCCCGGGGATGCGTGCTTGACGAGCCCTACGACGTCGAGGTGGGCGCGGGCACCATGCACCCTGCCACGTTTCTGCGCTCTCTGGGGCCGAAGCCGTGGCGTGTGGCCTACGTGCAGCCGAGCCGCCGGCCCCAGGATGGGCGGTATGGTGAGAATCCTAACCGGCTCGGCAAGCATTATCAATATCAGGTCGTGCTCAAACCCGCGCCCGACGATATTCAAGACGCCTATCTGGCCAGCCTGGAGCGGTTAGGGCTGGTTCTGGCCCACCACGATCTTCGGTTTCTCGAGGATGACTGGGAAGCCCCCATGCTCGGTGCCTGGGGGGTGGGCTGGCAGGTGTTTCTCGATGGACAAGAGATCACGCAGTTCACCTACTTTCAGCAGATGGGCGGTCTGGATCTCGACGCGATTTCCGTTGAGATCACCTACGGACTCGAGCGCATGGCGATGTTTCTGCAGCGGAAAGCGTCCGTGTTCGATGTCGAGTGGACGACCGGCGTCACCTACGGGTCTTTGCGCAAGGCAGAGGAACGCCAGTTGTCTGCCTACGGATTCGAGCACGCGGATCCGGGCATGCTGCGTATGCTCTTCGAGACCTTCGAGGCCGAGGCCCGGCGTCTTCTCGAGGTCCCCCTGCTGATCCCCGCCTACGAGGCCGTGCTCAAGTGTTCGCATCTGTTCAACCTGCTCGACGCGCGCGGCGCCGTGAGCGTCACCCAGCGCGTTGAACTGATGGGCCGCACGCGGGCGCTGGCCCGGGCGTGCGCGGCGGCCTACCTGGCAGAGGAGAAGGCGCCGGATGCCGGGACGCAGAGTCCGCAGCCGCCGGAGGCCACGGGAGCCCCCCATGGCTAGGCAGGCTGTCGCCGCGACGCTGCTGCTCGAGATCGGATGCGAGGAACTGCCGCCATCCTCGGTGAGACCGGCGCTGGAGCAACTTGCCCGCGACGCCGCTGCGGCCCTCCGCGACGCCCGCCTCGAGGGAGGCGAACCGCGCACGACCGGGACCGCGCGGCGCCTCGCGCTCATGGTGCCCGATGTGGCCCCGCGTCAGGCCGACCGAGTGACGCAGGTGCGGGGACCGGCCGCGCGCATCGCGTTTGACCCTTCCGGTGCGCCGACCCAGGCCGCGCAAGGGTTTGCGCGGTCGCAGGGCGTGCCGGTGGAAGCCCTGGAGATTCGCGAGATGGATGGCGGTAAGTACGTGGTCGCCGAGATCCGCGAGGCTGGGCGCCCCGCGGGCGAGGTGCTCGCGCAGGTCCTGCCGCTCGTCGTTGCCGGGCTGTCATTCCCCAAGACCATGCGGTGGAAGGCCGGCGGCTTCCGGTTCGGGCGGCCGATTCGATGGGTAGTGGCACTCCTCGACGGCCGTCTCATCCGCCTGGAGGTCGCGGGGCTCAAGGCCGGGAGGCGCACCCGCGGCCACCGGGTCCTGGCGCCGGCGGCGATGACGCTGCGTGACGCCGGCGACTACGGCGCCGCCATGCACAAGGCTCGAGTAGTGCTCGACGACCAGGACCGTCGGGCACGTATCGTCGAGGGCGCGGTCGCGCTCGCTCAGGATGCCGGCGGTCAGCCGGTGATCGACGCTGCACTGCTCGACGAACTGGTCTGGTCCACCGAGCATCCCACGGCGGTGTGGGGGACCTTCGAGACTGCGCTTGCCGCCACGCTCCCGCGCGAGGTCGTGCTGGTCACGCTGCAGCACCATCAGAAATCGTTTGGGGTTCAGGACCGGAAGGGCGCGCTCCTGCCGGCATTCATCGCGATCCGCGACGGAGGCGCGGCGCATCTGGCCTCGGTGCGGACCGGGCACGAGTGGGTGGTTCGCGCGCGGCTCGAGGACGCGCGGTTCTTCCTCGTGGAAGACCGCAGGGGCTCGTTCGACAGGTGGATCGAGGAGCTGTCCCGTCTCGCGCACGTCACGGGCCTGGGCTCGGTGGCCGACCACGTGGCGCGGATCCTGCGTCTGACGGCCTGGCTGGCGGATACCGGAGGGATTTCAGCCGAGCACCGGGCGACGCTGGATCGGGCCGCGGGCCTCTGCAAGGCCGATCTGGGGACGGCGCTCGTTCGCGAGTACCCGGAACTCCAGGGCGTCATCGGCCGCATCTATGCGACAGAGGCCGGCGAGCCTCGCGGCGTTGGGGTGGCCATCGAGGAGCACTATTGGCCGAAGACCGCGGGAGGCGAGATTCCCAAGACCGTCCCCGGGGCGCTGCTGGCCATCGCGGATCGCGCCTTGCTCCTTGCCGGGTCGGTGATGGCCGGGCTGGAGCCCACCGGGTCGCAGGACCCCTACGGGTTGTGCCGCGCCGCGGCGGGGATTACGGCGATTCTTGCGGCGCACGGGTTCGCTCTCGCTCTTCGCCCGTTGTTCGCCGCCGCGACCGCGACATTCGACCAGCCGCCGGACGCGCAGGAGCGCGCCGTGACCGGGTGCGTCGGACTCACCCTTCAGCGGCTGCGGATGGTGCTGATGGATCAGGGGATCGCCTACGACACCATCGACGCGGTGCTGGCCACGCAGCGCGACGACGTTTCCGACATCACCGCGAGGGCGCGGGCGTTGCAGGACGTCCGGAGCGACGCCGCAATGCCCCGGCTGGCTACCGGGTTCGCGCGCGCGTCTCGCATTCTTGGTCAGGGACAGGCCGCGGAGGCGGTCGACGAGCATCTGCTCGCCGAAGGCCCCGAGCGCACTCTGCACCACGCCTGGGCGAGGGTCCGCGGTGACGTGGAACGCGCGGTGGAGGCCCGCCGGTACGCCGATGCGCTGCAAATCCTGGAGCGGCTCGCCGATCCGATCGATCGTTTCTTCGATGATGTCCTGGTCATGGCGCCGGATCCGGCCGTGCGGGCGAACCGCCTGGCGCTGCTTCGCGAAGTGACCGCGGCGTTTCTGCGTGTCGCGGATTTCAGCAAGCTCTCCGGATAGAGGCGCGTACGCGCTCAGCGCCGAAATCCCAGGAGGGGCCGGTAGTGGTGACTGCGCCGGTCCGGACATCCGTTGAAGGAGTGAGGGTGCATGGCAACAACCATTGAGTCGCCGCGCACGGAGTTCCGCTGGACGATGCTCTTCGAGGAGGGCAACGCCACCATGCGGGATCTCCTGGGCGGCAAGGGCGCCGGCCTGGCCGAGATGAGCCGCGTGGGCCTGCCGGTGCCGCCCGGCTTCACCATCACCACCAAAGCCTGCGTGCAGTACATGGAAGCTGGCCGCCAGTTTCCCGACGGGTTGACGGATGAGATCGACGCACGCTTGCGCGCGATCGAAGAGAAGGCCGGGAAGCGGTTCGGCGACCCGTCCAACCCGCTGCTGGTGTCGGTGCGGTCCGGGGCCAAGTTCAGCATGCCCGGCATGATGGACACGGTGCTCAACCTGGGGCTCAACGAGAAGACCCTGGCGGGCCTGATCCGGCTGACCGGCAACGACCGGTTCGGTCGCGATGCCTACCGCCGGTTCGCGCAGATGTTTGGGAAGATCGTGCTCGACATTCCCGGCGAGCGCTTCGAGCATGAGATCGAGAAGATGAAGGATCGCAAGGGCGTGAGGCTTGACACTGAGCTCGATGCCAGCGACCTGAAGGAGTTGGCCGAGACCTTCAAACGCCTCATCAAGGCCGAGCGGGGGATAGACTTCCCGACTGATCCACGCGAACAGCTCAGGATGGCGATTCAGGCGGTCTTCGACTCCTGGACGGGCAAGCGCGCGGTGGACTACCGCAACTTCCACGGCATCGCGCACGATCTCGGGACCGCGGTCAACGTCCAGACCATGGTCTTCGGCAACATGGGTTCTGATTCGGCCACCGGTGTCGCGTTCACGCGCAGCCCGGCCACCGGCGAGCGCACGGTCTACGGCGAGTACCTCACCAATGCGCAGGGCGAGGACGTGGTCGCCGGCATCCGGACGCCCAAGCCGATCTCTGAGCTTGCCACGGAAATGCCCAAATCGTATACCGAGTTCCTGAACGTCTGCGCCTTGCTCGAGAAGCACTACCGCGACGTCCAGGACCTGGAGTTCACCATCGAGCGGGGCCGCCTGTGGATGCTGCAGACGCGCGCCGGCAAGCGGACCGCGCAGGCCGCGGTGAAAATCGCGGTGGACATGGCTGAGGAGGGCCTGATTACCAGGGACGAGGCGGTGCTGCGCATCGAGCCCCCCATGATCGATCAGTTACTGCATCCCCGGTTTGATCAGGCCGCTAAGGATGCTGCGGCCAAGAAGGGCCAGTTCCTCGCGAAGGGCCTGAACGCATCGCCTGGCGCCGCGGTGGGCATCGCGGTGTTCGACGCCGACACGGCCGAGGCCTGGGGCAAGGACGGCAAGCCGGTCATCCTGGTGCGTCCCGAGACCAACCCCGACGACGTGCACGGCATGCTGAACGCCAAGGGCATTCTGACGAGCCGCGGCGGCGCCACCAGCCACGCCGCGGTTGTGGCCCGGGGCCTGGGCGTGCCGTGCGTCGCCGGCTGCGAAGCGATCCGCGTGAATCCCCAGACGAAGCAGTTCTCCGTCAACGGCACGGTGGTGAGGCAAGGCGAGTACATCTCGATCGACGGCGGCTCCGGAGAGGTGTTCGCCGGCCGGCTGCCCGCCATCGAGCCGCGGCTGGAGGATCAGAAGGATCTCGTGGAGTTGCTCACGTGGGCCGACGGCGCGCGCCGGCTGGGGGTGTGGGCCAACGCCGACTACCCGCGCGACGCCGAGCGCGCCCGCGCGTTCGGCGCCCAGGGCATCGGGTTGTGCCGCACCGAGCACATGTTTTTCGAGGAGGAGCGGCTGCCGGTTGTCCGCCAGATGATTCTGAATGCCGGCGTGGCGCAGGCGGCCTACGACCGGATGCGCGACGCGCAACTGGCGCTCGCGCAGTCACCCGATGACAAGGCCCTCAAGGCCAGGGTTAGAGAGGCGCAGAAAGCCGTCAAGGCCTCGGCCGCGGTGAAGAAGTACGAGTCGGCGCTGGCCACCCTCCAGAAGCTGCAGCGCAAGGACTTCGAGGGTCTGTTCAAGGCCATGGACGGCCTGCCGGTGATCATCCGGCTGATCGACCCGCCGCTGCACGAGTTCCTGCCGTCGCACGATTCGCTGCTCGAACAGGTGAGCGCGCTGAAGGCCAGGATCGAAACCCTCGAATCGCTGCCGCATTACACGCCCAGGAAGGGCCATCCTCCCCTGAAGAAGCTGCGCGCGCAGTTGAAGCGCAGGGAGGCCGACCTGGCCACGGTCAACGCCATGCGCGAGGCCAACCCGATGCTGGGCCTGCGCGGCATCCGGTTGGGCCTGACCTATCCCGCGATCATCGGCATGCAGTGCCGCGCCATCCTCGAGGCGGCGGGCCGCGTGACAAAGAAGGGCGTCCACGCGATGCCCGAGATCATGATTCCGCTGGTAGGCCATGTGAACGAGCTGCGCGAGACCTATCGCGAGTTCAAGAAGGCGGTTGAAGCGGTCCTCTCGAAGGAGGGTGTGGATCTGCACTACAAGTTCGGCACCATGATCGAGATTCCGCGGGCCTGCTTCGTGGCAATGGAGATCGCAGAGGTGGCGGAGTTCTTCTCGTTCGGCACCAACGATCTGACCCAGACGATCTTCGGTATCTCGCGCGACGACGCGGAGGGCAAGTTCCTGCTGCAGTACGTCGAGCGGGGCATCCTCCCCGAGAACCCGTTCCAGACGATTGACCGGAACGGCGTGGGCGAGGCGATGCAGATCGCGGTCACGCGCGGCCGTGCGCAGCGGCCGGATCTCGAGGTCGGCATCTGCGGCGAGCACGGTGGTGATCCGTCGTCGGTCGAGTTCTGCCACACGATCGGGCTGAACTACGTGAGCTGCTCGCCCTACCGGGTTCCCGTCGCCCGGTTGGCGGCGGCGCAGGCTGCGCTCAAAGAAAAGATCAAGGCCACGAAGGACGTCTAAGCGGCACGGACGTGCGGCCGCGGGAGCGTACTGAACAGTGGGAAGACGCAGGGCTGCACCCGCTGGCAGCCCGTGCGAAGAACTCCCACGGCCGGGCCGAGGCTGAGCCCGAAGACGATCTCCGGACGCCCTTTCAGCGCGACCGCGACCGGATCGTGCATGCCAAGGCGTTCCGTCGGCTCATGCACAAGACGCAGGTGTTCCTGGCCCCGGAGGGCGACCACTATCGCACGCGCCTGACGCACACGCTCGAGGTGGCGCAGATCGCGCGCACTGTCGCGCGGGCCCTCCGGCTGAACGAGGACCTGACCGAAGCGATCGCGCTGGCCCACGACCTGGGCCACCCACCCTTCGGGCACGCGGGCGAAGCGGCGCTCGATGCGGCCATGGCGCCGTGGGGCGGGTTTCGCCACGACGCGCAGAGTCTTCGTGTCGTGGACCGTCTCGAACAACGCCGCCGCGCGGACGGCGGCGTCGTGGCGGGGTTGAATCTCACCTGGGAAGTGCGAGACGGGA
>Ga0154786_1140_pt1 | contig 12139 bp, 7 predicted proteins | sample Rifle2008BG16ft_FD_105794 | JGI IMG/M metagenome (GOLD analysis project Ga0154786, IMG submission 105794) | Armatimonadetes bacterium RBG_16_67_12
CGGCGCGATTCAGATCACCAGCACCGGCCGGGTGGGCGGGGTCACGCGCCGCCTGCGCGCCCGGGTCACGCTGGCGTCGCCCGCGCTGCTGGCGGCGCTGTATGGGACGACCGTCGTTCACCTTGAGCGGCCGCCGGCGGCGATCGTCCTTCTGCCATACGGGGCGGGCATCGGCGATCGGCCGTGGATCCAGATCGCCGTGGGGCGCGGCATCGCCTTCGCCACCGCCGACGTGTCGATCAACGATCCCGCTCAAACATTCGAGGCGGCGCCGGGTCCGGCGGACGGCTTCGATGCCGCGCGCGGTCCCACGGCACCACCGCGTCCGAGCCCCATCCGACTGCTGCTCGCCCGCGACGCCAGCCTGACGGTCGGGGCCGAGCATTACCGCGTGAACGTCCAGCAGCTGCGCTCGATGGGGGTCTACGTGGACGGGATCGTCGTTCACAGCCAGGCGCTGCCGGCGTTGCCAGAGGTAGACCGCGCCTACTATCAAGCACTGGCGACCGCCAATACCGCCAACGCCAGCCTGAACGAAGCCGCGGGGCGTTATTCCGGGAATGACGCGCTGGCCCGCAAGCGTGACAGCCTCTATGAGCACGTGGAGTTCGAGCAGGTCATGGCGTACCTCAGAACCGGGCGGCAGCCCGCAGCGCTGCGGGGCCTGGTATATCTGCGGGGCGGGCTGTCGCTCGTGGAGGACCAGCGCCTGCAGATTGTCGACGGCGGGTTGGTCGCGGAGAGCACCATCTATCTTGACCGGGGCGGCACGCTCGAGGTAACGCACAGCGCGGCCACGCGTACCCTGCCTGGAATCATCATCCTGGACGACGGTGCACTCGTCGTCACCCAGCAGGCGCGACTCCGCGTCCACGGTCTGGTCTACGTCAACCGGACGATCGACCTGGGCGTGGGCGCGCGCGTCGACATCGTTGGCGCGGTACTCGGCAACGATCCCGAGGTGAGCTTCCGCAGTTACGCCGCCTCGGTCGTGATTCGCTACGATCCCGCGGTCATGGGCACGCCCGGACTGCGCGTGCCCGATGACTCACCCGTCGCCACATGGGTAGCGGCGTGGGAGGAGTTGCCGTGAGCCAGGCCTGTGTGCCGGCGCGCGCCTAATCGAAGCCCTCGCCTGGCGGATCGCCGCCGGGTCCGATGTACTCCAATTTGAGAATCAGCGGCCCCCGGTATACGCTGGAGCCCGGGATTCCCAGCTTCTTGGTTTCGCCGTGGCAGATCAGGTCCAGCCGGCCGTCGCCGTTCACGTCCTGCCCCGAAGCGTTGCAGAACTTGATGCTGTTCTCGATACCCGTGAAGCCGAAGCGAATTGACGAGACGACCGTCTGCGTGAGGGCGTTGAAGATCGGGCTCGAGAGGATCGCGACGGGCACCGTTCCTTCACTCCTGGGGTTGATCGTGTGGGGGATGCTTCCCGGCTTCACGATGATCTTCAACAGCAGCGGCACAGTGCAGTCGGTGAACATCGAGCCCTCGTGCTTCCCGATGCTCGCATGGAACAGCGTGGGCACGATCGTGGCCCCGCCGGTGGACGTCAACAGGCCGATGCCCGCGTTCGTTCCACTCATGACCAGCGCCCGCCCGCTCTTGCCGGCAAATGCGGAGAGCGGGAACTTCACGATGGTGCCCGGCCCGTTGATGCCTTTGATCGCTGTGAAGAACGCCCCGCCCGAGGTCGCGACATCGCATTTCTGGTCGGGGATGAACCGCACGCCTTCGGCCCCGGGCCAGCTGGCGACTCTCTTCACCACCCCGGCGGGCGAGATCGCGAGGACCTTCCCCAACACTTCAGCCGCCACGAAGAGGTGACCGCCATAGGGGCTGAAGCCCATCGGCGCCACATCCGGGTTCTCGATGTGTACCGAGGCCAGCCCCAGGGCGGCGGCGACGTTGGCAACCAGCGTGGCGGTGCCGTCGGCGCTGACCTTCCATACCTTGCCGCCCACGCAGGTCACAAGCATTTTGTAGTCAAACGAGCCGATGCGGTCGAACGTGATCCCGGTATGGGACGAACCGCATGCGGCAATGGTCGTGAACGGAGAGACGACGCCGTCCGGCGTGATCTGAAGAATGCTGGGACCCTGCGTCACGTACACGAAGTTCGACGGAAAGCCACCCTTTGTGGGTGAGGGAAATCCGGGCTGCGAAAGATCCGCGGGGCCCGCGACGGCGATGTACTCTTCGTAGCAGCCATCGGGCCTCGCGGGAAGGGTGGCGAAGACGCTCACGGTGCCGCCGCTGTCGATCGACAGCACCTGTCGTGGGTTCCCGCAGAAGGGACTGGTTACGTACAGCCGGCCGGGCGTCGCGGCCACGCCGACCGGGCCGTTGAGCGAGGCAAACGGCGCCTCTCCAATATGCCCCGCGGCCGGCGGCACGGGTGGGCCGATCAGGAGGAAGATGGCGATCACAATGGAAGCCAGCGGCGCAAGGCGCCTGCTGGCGCATTCGGTGCGTACCATAGGGGTGTCCTCCGGTCTCTCGAGCCAGCCGGGTCCGGCACAACCCGGGTTCACGGACAGGCTCCGCAGAATGCTCGGCAGATTCCCCGCTGAGGCGGAGACTCCTTCAAGCCGTGGCTTCGGTGATGGCCTCGTCGGTGGCTATCGCGCGGCCCCGGGCCCAGGCGACCGCAAAGGCGTCCTCGCCGAGCCGCGAGCGGGCCTCGGAGACCGCCCGGTCGTAGTCCGCCCGGTCCGAGGGCGGCAGGGGGAGACGCTGCGCCTCGCGCAGTGCTGCGACCGCGGCGAGCAGGTGGGCAGACCGCTCTGCCTGTCCCCGGGCGAGCGCCACGCCGGCGAATCCCAGCAGGCAGTCAGCGACGCCGGACCAATGACCCAAGGCGCGATACAGGCGCACACTCTCGCTGTGCAGGGCCGCGGCACGCGCGTGTTCCCCCAGATGCTCCGCCACGAATCCCAAATTGCAGAGCGCCGCCGCCCGGTTCACCTTATCGCCGAGTTCCGCCGACAGCCCCAGACTTTCCTGGAGCAGCGTGGTCGCCCGCGCGGCGTCTCCCAGGCGGTGGACCACGAAGCCCAGACTGCAGAGGGTCGCGGCCATGTTCTGCTTGTCGCCTAGCTCACGGGAGAGCGCCATGCTTTCTTCGAGCATCGCAGCGGCCTGCGCGTAGTCGCCCAACTGCCACGCCACGACTCCAAGACTGTTCAGCGCCGCCGCGATGTACTGCCGGTCTCCCAACTGTCGGCGGAGGACGAGGCTCTCTTCATGCAGCGTGCGCGCCCGTTCATAGTCGCCCTGGTGCCGTGCGACGACGCCCAGATGGCCGAGCGAGACCGCCAGTCCCCAGCGGTCGCCCAACCGCCGCCACAGCTCCAAGCTCTCCTCGAACAGCGCGGTCGCCTGCGCATGGTCGCCCTGTCGCCTCAAGGTGACGCCCAGGACGTTGAGCCCCTCCGCAAGCGCCCACGTGTATCCGGACCGCCGGCTTATGGCCAGGCTCTCATCAAGAAGGGCGCGCGCCTGCGCGTAGTCGCCCCGGTTGCGCACGAGGGTTCCCAGTGTCGTCAGGGACAGGGCAGTGCCGAGAGGGTCATCCAGCACGCGGTACAGGTTCAGGCTCTCGACGCTCAGTGCTTCGGCACGGCTGACATCCCCCTGATGAAACGCGAGCACGCCGGCCGCGTAGGCGGCTTTCGCCCGAATGAGGTCTGTGGCGCCGTGGGCCCGTGACAGTCCTTCGAGCCAGTCCCGACCTTCGCGCAGATAGCCGCGCAGGATCCAGAACCGGTGGAGCGGGCCGGCCAGCCGCAGTCCGGTCTCGACGTGACTGCTGTCAGCCCCCGCCCATTCGAGGGCGGCGCGGAGGTTGTCGTGCTCGAGTTCCAGTCGGTCGAGCCAGATCAGTTGATCGCGGCCCTGGAGCGCGGACTCCGCCTGCTCGACCATCCCCAGGTGCCACTCGAGATGCCGGTGGCGCACGGCATCTGTCTCGCCCGACTCGAGCAGCCGCTCCCGGCTGTAGTGTCGGATCGTCTCCAGCATGCGGTAGCGAACGTCGTGCCCGAGGCTCTCGGTGGCGACCAGGGACTTGTCAACCAGGCGCGTCAGCAGGTCGAGGGCGGCTCCCGGATCGATCGTCTCGCCCGCGCCAATCCCCTCGCCCGCGCACACCGCCTCGAGGGCCTCCAGCGAGAACCCACCGGAGAACACCGAGAGCCTGCATAACAAGGTCCGCTCCTGGCCTGACAGCAGATCGTAGCTCCACGCCACCGCCGCCTGCAGCGTCTGGTGGTGCGGCAGGCCTCCGCGGCTCCCTCCGGTCAGTAGGCGAAAGCGGTCGTCGAGGCGCTTCGCGATCTGATCTGCGGTCAGCACCTTGACGCGCGCCGCCGCCAGTTCGATGGCCAGGGGAATGCCGTCGAGGCGGTGAACGATCTGCGCGATGGCGGGCGCATTCGCCTGGGTCACGACAAATCGGGGATTGCCGAGCGCCGCGCGTTCGAGGAACAGATGCGCCGCTTCCGAGCGCATCAACTGCTCGACCGACACGCCGGCGCGCGGATCAGGATGCGACAGCGGTGGCACCCCATAGGCCGCTTCTCCCGCCACGCCCAGCGCCTCGCGGCTCGTTGCCAGGATCCGCAGCTTCGTACAACTGCGGAGCAGGCTGCCGGCCAGCCGCGCCGCCGCTTCCACCAGATGCTCGCAGTTGTCGAGAACCAGCAGGAGCTCTCTCGCGCGCAGGTAGTCCACCAGAGTGTCGAGGACCGGCCGGCCCGGCACCTCGCGCACGCCGAAGACGGACGCCACGGTCTGCGGCACCAGAGCGGGGTCCGCGAGCGGCGTGAGTTCCACCAGCCAGACGCCATTGGGGAACTCCTCGAGCACGTCCGCGGCAACCTGAAGGGCCAGGCGTGTCTTGCCGGATCCGCCTGCTCCCGTGAGGGTGACGAGCCGCGATCCGGCGAGCAGGCGCCGGATCTCCGCCATTTCGCGCTCCCGGCCGATGAAACTTGTGAGTTGCAGCGACGGCAGGTTGGTCGTCAGGATATCGAGCGTCTTGAGCGGCGGATACTCCGTGGGGTGGCCCGGGATGTCGACCTGGAAGATATGCTCGGGGCGCGCCAGGTCCTTGAGCCGGTGCTCCCCCAGATCGCGCAGCGTCAGGTCATCGGGCAGGGCGCCACTGAGCAGGGCGTGCGTGCGCTCGGACAGCAGGATCTGGCCTCCGTATCCCGCCGAACAGATACGCGCGGCGCGATGGACGTCGAGCCCTACGTATCCGCCGGGGCCGAGGGTGGGCTCGCCGGTATGGATGCCCATGCGTACCCGGACCCGGGCGTCCGACGGCCAGGTGTGGGACGCGATCGCCCGCTGGGCGGCGGTCGCCGCTGAGACCGCGTCATGCGCCTCGGGGAATGCGACGAAGAACGCGTCGCCCTGCGTGTTGATCTCGCGTCCGCTTCGCGTCGCGAACTCCGCGCGTAGCACACGGTGATGCTCTTCCAGGACGTCGCGATACGTCTGATCGCCCACCTGCTGGAGGAGCTCGGTTGAGCCCTCGATGTCGGTGAACAGGAAGCTGACGGTTCCGGTGGGCAGGTTGTCGAAGTCAAGCGTGCTCATGCCCCGTCACAAGGACGAGAGATGGGGCGGAGTTCTATGCGGGACCACCTGGTTTCCTGCGGTCGGTGGGAGGTCTCGTTACAAGCACGCCCGAAGGATGATCAGCCATCGACCATGCTCTGTGAGGCGAGCGGCGACACGTCGATCAGCGGATACCGATTCGGTCTCCAGCCGCGAGACCTCGCGGACTACCTCGACATGTGTCACTTCCACCAGACCTCCCCGATGTCACACTTCACCGAGCGACGGATCTGCTCGCTGGCGACTCCTACGGGACGGATCACCCTGAGCGACATGACGCTGATCATCACCGATCGGGGAGACCGCCACGAATGGCAACTCACCAAGGAAGAATGGAAGCGCGCCCTGCAGGAGCGCTTCGGCTTCGACGCCGTGGGAGTCATGTCCGCGCCGGCGGCGGACTCCGGCCAGAACCTCGCCGGTGTTACCGCCGCCCGGATGCCCGTTCCACCCGCGCTACCCGCTGACCGCGTCCCAGAACCGGCGCACTGCCTCAATGTGGGCGTCCGGCGTCTGCAATCCCGCACGCATCGTCACCACGCACAGGTGCGTGGCCCCAAGATTCCGCCACTCGTCGGCCATCCGGCGCCACTCGTCAGGACCGCCGCGATCTATGGGCATGCGTCCTTCTATGCCGACCGTCGCCGGATCGCGGCCCACGGCCTTCACCTCGCGCCGCAGGCTCTCGACGAGTTCCCGCGGGCTGCGCGGCTGCGGCCGCATAAACGGGTTCGGCAGGCCTCCGCCGTAGATCCACCCATCGGCCATCTTCGCCACGCGGCGGAAGATCGAGTCCGCTGCGCCGCCCATCCAGATCGGGATCGGCCGCTGCACCGGCATCGGGTTGAGCCCGGCCTCCACGATCGTGTGCCACCGGCCGCGGAACGTGACGACTTCTTTGGTCCACAACGCGCGCAGCACCGCGATCTGCTCGGCGACCCGTGCCCCGCGATTGTGGAAGTCCATACCGAGCGCCTCGTACTCGACCGAGTTCCAGCCCAGGCCGATGCCCAGGCGCAGGCGCCCGCCGCTGAGCGCGTCCACCTGCGCGGCCTGTTTGGCCACGAGCGCGGTCTGCCGCTGCGGCAGGATGATGATTCCGGTCGTGAGTTCTAGCCGCGTCGTGCACGCGGCCAGGTAGCCGAACAACACGAAGGGCTCGTGGAACCTATCGTGCTGGTCATAACCGAGCCAGCCGGACCGATTGGTGGTGTCGGCGCCGAGGACATGATCGTAGACCAGGAGATGGTTGAAGCCCATGCCCTCGACGGCCTGGGCGAAATCGCGAATCACGTGGGGATCGTCGCCGATTTCGGTCTGCGGGAATACCACGCCGAGCCTCATGACGCCGAGCCTCCGGGAGATGCGAATCGAAGCGCTTTCAGTATAGCATCGGGGGTAGGCCCGACCTCCGGGTGCCCGATGGCTCCGAAAGGAAACCCGCGCGACATACAGAACCCCACCGATACCTCAACGGACGGCCACGGCCATGGCGAAGCGGACCCGGCGAGCGACGCAGGCAAGGCGGCGGGGGGATTCCCGCGGCCCCGAGGTCATTCTGGACGTGGTGTTCGAGGACGGGCTGCTGTTCCTGTCGCTGCGCAACATCGGCGTCCGGCCGGCAGTCAACGTCTCGGTGCGCTTCGACAGACCGATTGTAGGGTTGGAGGGCGAAAGGGAGATCTCGGCGCTCCCCCTGTTTACGGATCTGGAGTTTCTGGCGCCGGGGCGGGAAATCCGGACGTTCCTTGACCGCAGCGCTTCGTACTTCGGCCGGGGCCAGCCCGAGCGGATCGCCGCGACGATACGCTACCGCGACACCGCGGGGCGGCGCCACGCCGCCGTGATCCATCACGACCTGGGCATCTATCGAGAGATCGGATACGTGCGGAGGATCGCCGAGTAGACAGGAGGACGACCATGTCACCAGCGCGCCAGGATCCCTACCGGAACTTCAACTTCGTGGTGGAGATCGACGGCATCGTCGCCGCCGGATTCAGCGAGGTGAGCATGCCCGCGGCGTCGGCCGACGTGATTGAGTATCGAGAGGGCGGCAATCCCAGCGTTGTGCGGAAGTTGCCCGGGCGGATCCACTTCGGGAACCTGATGCTCCGGCGCGGCATTACCGCCTCGGACGAACTCTACAATTGGTGGAAGACGGTACTCGACGGGCAGACCAGCCGGCGGAACATGGCGGTAATCCTGATGGACGAGGCGCGCAACCCGGTGAAACGCTGGGTCTTTCGTGAGGCCTGGCCGGCGCGGTACCAGCCGTCAGGGCTGGACGCGCGGGGCCGCGAGGTCGCGCTGGAGACCGTCGAGATCGTCTTTGAGGGCATGGAACTGGCGCAATAACGGACGGTACCGACCGCGCCCCGCGCCTCAACTCGACCCACCGCTACGACCTGACGCGCCAGTCCGCTATTTCGGCTCGATGGCCACTGACGCCGTCATGTTCCAGTAGAGCCGCGCATCTTGCTTGTCGAGGGCGATGGTCACCGTATAGGTGATGTCGCCCTGCCGGTTCTCCCCGAAGGCTTTGATCTGCTTCACCGTGCCGCCCAGCGTGAGGTTCGGAATCCCGTCAAACGTCACCCTGGCTCGGCTGCCCTCGCGAACGCTCACGATGTTGAGCTCGGTGAGATCGGTCGTCTCAACCTGCCAGACCGACAGGTCGCCGATCCGCACGATCGGCGAGCCCGGTGATGCGAACTCGCCGGTCTTCGGTCCCAGCCAGGCCACGGTGCCGTCGAATGGCGCCCGCAGCTCGGCCTGGTCGAGCGTGACCTTTGTCTGTTTCAGTGCCGCGGCAGCTGACGCCACATCGGCCTCGGCGCCCGCGATGGTCTCGGGCCGGGTTCCCGCCCGGAGCAGATCAAGCTGCGCCTTCGCGCGGCGCACCTCGGCCGCCGCAGCGTCGAGTTCTTCCTTTCGAGGCCCGGCCTGCACCAGACTCAACTGCTGGCGCGACGATGCCGCCGCGGCATCGGCCGCCGCCTGCTCGGCGCGGGCGGCGGCCAGATCGGCCCGCGCCGTGGTCACGGCCGTCCGGGCCTGGTCCACCGATTGCTGTGACGTCGCGCGCTGGGCGAGCAGCTGCTCGAACCGCCGCAGGTCGTCCTCGGCCTGCCGCAGCACCGACTCAGCCTGCACCCCGCGCTGCCGGGTCGATGCCGCCCGGTTCTCGGCCTGTTCCACAGCGGACTTCGCCTGGGCGCGCTCCTGATCGCGCGCGCCGGCGGACAGTTGATGGTAGCGTGCTTCCGCGGCCTGCACGGTTGCGCGCGCGGCCTCGATGTCCTGCGCCCGCGCGCCGGCCCGTAGTTCAGCCAACCGCGCCTGGGCCCGCCGCAGCGACGCCTCAGCCTGCGCCACCGCCGCGTCGGCCTGCCGCGCGGCCTCGGTGCGCACGAGGAGTTGCCCCGCCTTGACCCTGTCGCCTTCCTTCACCAGCACGTGGGCGATCGTCCCGCCCGACGGCAGGCTCAATGTGACGCCCCGCACCGGCACCACCCGGCCCTCTGCCACCACCTCGCTGGGCGCCTTGACCGCCGGCAGGGTCTGCGTCGCGGGCTGGGCGTCGGGGTTTGACCGGCGGCCCACGAGCATGTAGGCTGCTGCCGCGATGGCGGCGATGACCGCCAGACCGATCAACACCTTCCTCATGCCATCCTCCTCAAAGCGCTGCCGGAGACCCGATCGGTGCCGTAAGGGCATCGCACATTGCGCCGTCACCGGCTACTCGTACGCCAGCACATCCCGCACCGTCAGCCGCGACGCGTTCCAGGCGGGCAGGAAACTGGCCACCGCCGCCAGGACGATCACGATCGCCAGCCACAGACCCACACCCATGTACGAGAACTTGAACGGCGGCGGGACGTTCAGGAACGCCCGTCCCACCGCGTTGCTGAGCGCATAGCCGAGCGGGAAGGCCAGGATGACGCCGATGGTCCAACTGATGACGCCGATCAGAATGCCCTCCACCAGCACGATCTGGATGACCGCCCGATCCGCGGCGCCGATGGCTCGCATCACGCCGATCTCCCGCGTGCGCTCCAGGACGTTGATGCTCATGGTGCCCATCAACCCCAGCCCGCCGACCACCGCCAGCAGCACCGCCATGATCAGCAGGAAGACGATGATGACGTTGAACTGCGCCGCGACCTGCTTGCGCAGTTCGACAATAGTCGTGTTCGAACTGAGGCGCAGGCCCAGGCGCCGGAATTGCGCCTCGAGGGCCTGAGAGATCCGGGTCGTGGAAGGGCCATCGTGCCGGTCGGTCACCACCTGCACCCGGTCGGCCTTCCCGTACGTGCGGATCACCTTCGCCGCGTAGGGATAGTTGGCGTAGGCGAACGGCCCGGAGAGTACGCCCTGGACCAGCCCCACGACCTTCCAGGTCGCCTCGCGCGTGCCGATCTTCAGGACGATATCGTCCCCCATGAGGACGTTGAACTGAGCCGCGACCTGCTTGCGCAGTTCGACAATAGTCGTGTTCGAACTGAGGCGCAGGCCCAGGCGCCGGAATTGCGCCTCGAGGGCCTGAGAGATCCGGGTCGTGGAAGGGCCATCGTGCCGGTCGGTCACCACCTGCACCCGGTCGGCCTTCCCGTACGTTCGGATCACCTTCGCCGCGTAGGGATAGTTGGCGTAGGCGAACGGCCCGGAGAGTACGCCCTGGACCAGCCCCACGACCTTCCAGGTCGCCTCGCGCGTGCCGATCTTCAGGACGATATCGTCCCCCACCTTGACGTCGGGTTCTTCTTTCGTGAAGTCGGTGTTGATGACCACGGCGTTCTCGTCTTCGGGGAGCAGCCACCGCCCCTCCAGGACGATGGGCTGCAGCATCTTCGAAGCCGCGGGCAGCGCGATCAGGAAGACGCTGACGCTCTCGGTGTCGCCGGTGCGGATCCGGCGCGAGGACCGGAACGCCCAGCTCTCGGCCGCGGTCACTCCGGGGACCCCCAGGGACTCGCGTTCGAGTTGCTCGATGGGATACGATCGGCTGAACTCGATCTGCACGTCGTAGTTCCAGTACCGGAACAGGCCGTCGAGAAGCCCGAGCAGCGAGTTCTGGACGCTCAGGATGCCGATGAAGATCGCGCCGGCTAGGGTCAGCGTGGTGAGGGTCAACAGCAGGCGGCCCTTCCGGCGAAACGTGTTGCGCAGTGAGAGCAGCGTCGGCCGCGACAGCCCGCGCACGCGCTCGACGAAGCGGTCGATGCGACCCCCGCCCTGGCCCTCCTCGCCCAATCCGTAGGAGCCGATCGCCTGGCGCACCGTGATGCGCACGCCGTTGATCACTGGGTACAGGGCGGCGAGCACGGGAACGATCAGGCCGGTGGCCGCCTGCAAGGCCAGGACGCGTGGGGACAGGGAGTAGCCGCCGATATCGAAGTTGAGCAGTCGCGCCGTGAATCCCGCCAGGGCCTGCGCGCCCACTACTCCCAGCGGCACCGCCAGAAACAGGGCCAGGACGCCGAAGGCTACGATCGTGGTCATGTACATCCCCATGATCTGTCTGGCCCGCGCGCCGACCGCCTTCATGATGCCCACCTGACGGATCTGCTGGGTGAGCAGGGCCGTGACGGTGTTGATGACCAGGAAGCCGGACAGGAGCAACGAGAGCGCGCCGAGCGCCCCCAGGATGATGGTCATGGCCCGCAGCGAGTCGTCGGCCCAGTGCCGGCCGGGCTTGTCGAAGATCAACGTGAAGAACACGGCGCGACCGCTGTTCTCGATCTTGTTCCGGATCAGCCCGGCGACGTGCTCCACGCGAGCCTTGGTCGGCGGCTCCTCGGCCATCGTGAAGTTCAGTTGGTTGAAGTCCCGTGTTTCCCCCAACCACTCCAGGGTGTCCATGCTCACATAGCCATACGCCAGCCCCCGGAAGAACGAGGAGATCTGGCTGAGGTCGTGGACGACGCCGGCCACCCGCATCCGGCGCTGTTTGCCGTCAGGGGTCTCGATCAGCAAGACATCGCCGATCTTCGCGCCCACCACGCCCACGGCAGACTGCTCGAGCAGCAGTTCCTTGTCGGGCGGCGGCCACGCGCCAGCCTTCGACCAGATCTTGTTCACGCGGATGTCTTTGTAGTCGCGCAGCGCGATGAGCAGGATCTCCCGCCACTGCTGAGGCCCCACGTTGTAGCGCGCCGACACCGTGCGCCGGCCCTCGGCTTCACCCACGGTCCGCATCCGGCGGATGGCCTCGACCAGGTCGTCGTCAAACGAGTCGCGGGTGAAGATCTGCGCGGCCGACGGGCTGGTCCTGGCGTACTGCTCCCGCAGGTCGCGGGTCATGATCTGACCCGAGCCGGCGATCATCCCCACGGCGAAGACGCCAACCGCGATGGATAACACGACCAGTACCGTGCGGGTCTTGTTGCCCCACAGGTCGGCGAGGACCTTGCGCCAGCGCGGGCTGATCACGGTTGGCCTCGCGCCGCCGCCCGCCGGTGCTCGTCTTCGCGCTGGCGGGCCACCTGCTCAATGGCCTGCCGTACCG
>Ga0154786_1034_pt2 | contig 11888 bp, 11 predicted proteins | sample Rifle2008BG16ft_FD_105794 | JGI IMG/M metagenome (GOLD analysis project Ga0154786, IMG submission 105794) | Armatimonadetes bacterium RBG_16_67_12
AGGCACCAGCAGAGCTCGAAGAGACTTCGCCCGCCTCTTCGACGTGGCCAGCAAGGGTACTCCTGTCACGATCGTCGCGGGCGAGCGGCAAGTCACCATGGTCGACCGCGACGTCTGGCTGGCCCTCCTGCGGCGCGCCGCTGTGCTCGATGACACCGCTTCCCTGCTCGCTGACTCGAAGGCTCTGCAGAAACTCAAGAAGAGTGAGGCCGACATCCGCGCCGGCCGCGGCATGAGCATTGAAGAGGCCAGGCGCATGCTCCGCCTTGAGCGCTAGTGGATGGTCACCGTCCGCTTCACGCGTCGATGCTTCAGGGAAGATCTGAAGCGTCTTACCAGGCACGTCGCGGCGGGAGCGCTGGATGCCGCCGACGCTCTGAAGAAGAATCCTGGGTTGGGTGACCGGCTTGATCCGCCGCTCGACCGATACTGGCGTCTTCGCATAGCAGGCCGCTACCGGCTCATCTACACGCACGAGCCTGCCGACGATACGTGGTGGATTGTTCTGGTGTGGGAGCGGAAGCCTGGGAAGACGGATGACGTGTACCAGATCCTCCGGCTCCTGGCAGGGGGGCTTGAGCTGCGCTAACTCTGCCAGCCCGCACCAAACCGCGCAAAACGATAGACATCGTCAAACGTGCTCACGATCCCCAGCGAAACCCGCACGGCCCCGGACCCTTTCGGCGTGATGCACTGGCGGAAGTCGTCTATCGTCAACCGGCTCTGCGCGCCCGTGAAGCACGCCGCGAGTTCATCCTGCGAGAGCCCGAGCGCCGTCTCGCCTCCGCCCGGGTTGCAGAAGCAGCCGGTCCGCAGCGAGATGCCGGCCCCGTTGGCCTTCGCCTCGACGGCGCGGTGGTCGATCGGGTTGCCGAGCGGATCATAGACGTTGAACGTGATCGTGCCTCCCCGCATCGCTGTGTTCACCGGACCATACGCCCGTATGAGCGTTGCGCCGTTGCCGTGCCGGAGCCCGGTGAGGCTGTCGAGCAGCCAGCCGGTCAGACACCGGACACGCTCGTGGATCACATCCATCCCGATGCGCTCCAGATGCCGCAGGCCAATCTCCACGGCCGGGATGCCGAGATAGTTGAGCGTCCCGTCCTCGAACGCGGCGGGCGGTTCGGCGAAATAGTAGCGGTCGCCCTGCACCGAGGCGACGGTGATGGTGCCGCCCGCAAACCACGGCCGGCGGAGTTTCGACAGCGCTTCACGTCGTCCGATCAGGCACCCGATGCCGGTCGGGTACCCGAACATCTTGTAGAACGACAGGCTGACGAAATCGGGTTTGACCCGGCTCAGATCGAGGCGGTTCGTCGGCACGAAGGCCGCCGCATCGAGCAGGACGTCGAACCCCCGTGCCTGCGCCAGCGCGATCCATTCCAGCGGATGCTGGACGCCGGAGAAGTTCGACTGGGCCGGGTAGGCGAACAGCCCGGGTCCGCCGCGGTCGAGTTCCGCGAGCAGGCGGGACTCATCCACACGCATGTCCGGAGGCGCCAGCGGGACGTAGGCCACCGTCGCGCCGCGGGCGCGCGCGTACTCGCGGATGCCGTTGACCGAGTTGTGGTTGTCGAAGGTGAGCACGTACCGGCACTTCGCGTCGAAGGGGTACGCCTCGCCCACGAGTTTGAGCGCGCCAGTGGCGTTGAGCGTGAAGATCGCCGCGTATTCATCGGACGGCGCGTTGAAGAAGCGGAGCACCGCCGCCCGCCCCCGTTCGACCAGTTCAGTGGCGGCCAGCGAGGTGGGATTGGTCGAGTGGGGATTCCCCAGGACGTGCGAGGCCAGCAGGTCGGCGTGCGCCCTGATCTGGCTCTCCGCGTAGAGACTGCCGCCTGTGTAGTCCAGGTAGACGTGTCCGAGATCATCCAGACGGCGGTAGTCGCGGGCACGCAGGTCGTCGAGCAAGCGCGTCAAGGCGTAGGCAGGATAGGCCGCGAGGAACACATCCGCGGCCTCCTGAAGCTGCGTCATCCCTTTGCGGGATGACGTAGACCGGCCACCGACCACGTCTCGCTAGGCGTCCTTCACCATAGCGTTGACCTGCTCCCGAGAGATCCCTTGCGGGAAGTCAGTCTTGTGCACCGTCGCCGCGTGGATCTGGGCGATCTCGTACAATTCGTCGACCGAATGCGTCTTGAACTCCGCGCCGCACGGGCACGTGATCTTCTTCATCACAGCTCCCCCTCTACAACGTGATCGAGTGCGGTGGGCTTCGAGGAGGTCGCAAGGATTCCCTTTGGGGCGGTGGCCGGCCGGGTTGGTGGATAGGGAAAGGGGCCGCCGTGCCTGAATCCCTCCGCGAGGGAGGTGGACTGGATGCGCTACCTGGTGATCCTCGGCCTGCTGCTCGCGTCCCTCATATTCGGATACGACATCCGTGTCATCGTGGTCGCCGGAGGGTTCAACTACAGGCTCCTCTTGACGACCGCCGTCATTCTCTTTGGCATCGCATTGCTCGATTTGTACCGGGGGCGGCGATAGACCACATCCCCTTGAAGTTCCTGAGTTCCCCCGCGGTTCTCGACGCCGCATGACGATAGAAGATGATGAAGGGAGTAGCGGAGTCACCATTGATTGGTGTATATTAGACACACCAATGAGAGGTGACTCCTCATGACACGCATGACGGTGACCCTCGACGAGGAATTGCTCGCGGAAGCCCGGCGGTTGAGCGGGGCGCGCACAAAACGGGAAGCCCTCGAGACCGCCCTGCGCGAGTTCGTCGTGCGCATGCGGCGGAGCCGGGTGGCGTCACACGCAGGCACGCTTGAGCTTACTTTGACCCACGAACGCCTCAGGCGATGGCGGGACGAGCGCTGATGAAGGTCCTGGCTGACACCTCGGTCTGGATCGAGTTCTACCACCCCCGGGGATCCTCCGCGGTCAAGCAGGCGCTTCGCGAGGCCCTCGAGTCGCACGAGGTAGCGGTGGTCGCGCCTATCATCGGCGAACTGCTCGTGGGCGCAAAGGACGAGCGCACCCTCAAGCGATTGCAGGAAGACATGGGAGCGCTCTCGATCCTCCCCTTGGGAGGGGAGGAGGGTATGACCGCCGGGGTTCTTGGGGGGGCGTTGGCGCGGGCCGGGCGGCGCGTGCCCATGGTCGACCTGCTGGTCGCCGCCGCGGCGCACGGGCACGGATTCGAAGTGTGGCACTACGGCGACGAGCACTACGCCCTGATCGCATCCTCAGGCGGCCCTCCCCAGCGCAATCTCAAAGGATAGTTCACGCGGCGTCCCGTCCACGCGCGCCGCGCCGGGCGACCCCGGCACGTCTACCTCAAGACCGACAATCCCAGCTTGATATACTCCAGCACCACGGTCTCGGTGTCCGACTCCCGTGTCCACCAGTTCACCGGGTTGAAGAAATCCTGCTGGACCGGGTAGACGCGGATCTCGACCGCCGAGCCGTCGAACGCCCTGTGGAACAGGTAGCGCGCGCGGCGGGGATGAAACGACGACGTCACCACGATCGCCCGCCGGAACCCGTGCTGCTCGAGGATCGGCCGCAGGAACTTCGCCTGCTCGGCCGTGCTGGTGGAAGCCGCCTCGAAGAGCAGCGCCGACTCGGGGATGCCGTGCTTGCGCGCCTGCAACTTCAGTAGATCGGGGGTCGGCAGGTCCATCAGGGCCTCGCCGCCTGACAGCAGGACCCTGGGCGCGTACCCCGCCCGATAGAGATCGGCGGCCTGCCGCACGCGTTCATCTCGCCGGCCGCCCGACAGCACGACAATCACGTCAGCCTTCTCGAGCGGATCCGCGACGATGAGATAGCGCCCCGCGGCGTTCAGCAGGGGACGGTGGAACACCACGAGGACCACCGCGAGCGCGATGAGCGCGAGGAGGGTCCTGAGGACGCGGAGCATGCCTTACAGATGAGCCGTGACGTCCACGGAGACGTCCGTGGGATCGAGGGCGCGCACGATCTGCACCTCGGGCGCCTCCTCGAGGTTCACCGTGCGCGGGGTCACAGGCTGGGAGTCGCGGTCGGCGACGATCTTCACCACCGGCCGGCTGGTGTCGCGATCGCCGGGCCGCGTGACCACAGCGACCTCGCCGTTTGTCAACTCAACCACCGATCCCACCGGATACCGGCCGAGCACCTGCGCGAAGACCCGCGCGAGACTGGGATCGAACGCCCCGCCTGCCCGCTCGAGCACGAACGTCATGGCCTCGGAGGGGAGCATCGACCGCCGATCAGGCCGCAACGACGCGGTGGCCGCGTCGAAGAAGTCGGCCATCTGGATGATACGGGTCAGGGGATGCGGTGCCTTCTTCATGGTGATCTCCGGGTAGCCGGAGAGGTTGTAGTTGGCATGGTGCTCGAACGCTACGACCATCGCCAGCCGGGACGGTCCGGGCAGGGTGCGCAGAAGGTGCGCGCCGTAGAGCGGGTGGCGTCTCACCTGATCACGCTCGTCGCTCGTGGGCGGATCCTGTTTGGTAAGCACCTCATGCGGGATCCGAACCTTGCCGATGTCGTGCAGCAGCGCAGCCAGCCCCAGCGTGTTCATGGCCGGCCGGTCAAGCTGCAGGTGCAGGCCGACCAGCAAGGATAGTGCGGCGACATTGACCGAGTGGTGGGCCGTTTCCTCGTCGTAAAGCTTGAGCGCCGCGATCCCCAGCAGCGCCGCGCGGTCCTCGGTCAGGACATCGATCAGCGAGGAAACGATCATGGCCGCCGTCTTCAGGTCGAGCGGCCGGTCGCGCGAGGCCTGGTGGTAGAGGTTGTCAACCACGCGCAGCCCGGCCCGGTAGACGTCCCGCGGGTCGACGCGGAACTGAACCAGCTCGTCGGCCAGCATCGGCCGCGTCCTGGACACAATAATGTGGCGCACCTCACGCCGCTGCAGCGCGGCCGCCGCGCCCCCGTGCCGCTCGAGTTCGGCCGGCCGGAGGCTGAGCACCTCGATCAACCGCCGCAGTTCCCAGGGTTCGATGCCCGGTTGGAATTCAATGGTGCCGACCTGGCGGTCGACGAACTCGGCCAGGAGCGCCCCCCAGTGCAGGCTCTCTTCCAGCAGCACGGTCCTGCCCATGTAGAACGTGTCCTCGTGGATGAACAGGCGCAGCGAGGGACGGGTGGCCAGTTTGTCTGCTATGGTCCCGAAGGCTTCCTCGACCGCCCTGCCCGCGACCGGGTGGTCACCGCCGTAGAGGCTTACGGATCGCCAGGCGCGCGCAATCCCGGTTACCACTCCGCCGGGACGGCGCCGGTCAATCACAACGGGGCCCTTTTGTCGTCACCGATCCGCCGGGGGCCCTCGTGCATCGGCGCGCGGCCCTCGATGATGGCCGCGGCATCGGCGGCAATGCGGCGCAGCTCCCTCCCACGCCTTCCCCACAGGAACCACGAACCGGCGATTCTCTTCAACGCGGGCAGGCTCTGCTTCGCGCCCAGGCGCGCCAGGGCTTCGAGCGCGGCGGCCTTGAGTTCATACCGCCTGACGAGGGGATCGCGCTGCTCCAGGATCGCGAGCAGCCTGGGTATCGCCCGCCACACCTCCCAGGTATCGATGGATTGGATCGCCCGCAGGCGCAGCCGCTCGTCGGTGTCGTCGAGGAAGCTTCCCAGCGCGGCCTGCGCGTCCTCGGTGCCAATGGACGCCAGCGCATTCAGTGTCTCGCGCCGCACGCGGTAATCCGGGTGCGTCACGAGGCGGCTCAGGTAGGTCACGGCCTCAGGATTCCGCAGGCGGCCCAGGATGTTCGCGATGTTGCGGACCAGGTACCACCGCGGGTCTGACACGAACCTGGCCAGGTCATCGGTCCTGTCGCCGTAGAGATGGATGATCAGGTCACAGAGCATCGCCCGGACGCCGCTGCGCTGCTCGTTCCCGAGGGCCCGCACGAGCGGGTTGACCAGATCATCGGCCAGCGGCTCCAGGCAGGCCCCAATCTCCCGCTCGGTGGTCGTGCCTCTGGCCGCCCACAGTGCCGTCAACATCCCTTCCGCCACCGGGCCCTCCGCGGTCTTCTTGAGGATTCCGGCGGCAAGGGTGCGCCGGATGCCGCCTTCCGACGCGGCGATGTTCCTGATCCCCGCGAGAACGACGGCCAGGAGCGCGTATTCCTGCTGATCGGCCAGCCAGCCGAGATAGCCCGCCAGGGCGTCGGTGATGTCGTGAATCTCCTTGAGGTCCCGCTCATCGCGCTCGTGCCGGAGGATGTCCACCAGCGTAAGCCCGACCGCGCGATTGGCGGATGCTTCATCGGCCACGCGCGCGCTCCGCAACTGAAGGTCGGTCTCGCCCGCGTCCGCGGCGGCTTTGCCGTCGCCGAATTCAAACTCCGCCGGGATATGGGCCTCCCGATGGCCCGGCGAGGGCCTAAGTTGGGGCCAGACCGTGTTGGTCAGCCAGTCGGGTCCGGCGTCCGGGGGGCGGAGCCTGGCATCGAGGATGGCCAGCGTCGCGCGGATCTTCTGCTGGTCGGTGCACAGGGCCCTGAGAAAGGTCATCACCTGCTGCGCCACATCCTTGTCGGAGATCGAGCCTTGCACAACCTGCGCAAGCTGTTCGCTGGAGAGATGCTGGCCCAGCCACCTCACCGCGCCGTTGCCGCCCTCCCTGCGGATCAACATCTGGATCAACGCCGTGCGAAGCGGCTCGCGCAGGGCGAGGTGGGCACCTGCCAGGCTGGCGTAGAGCTGCGGCCGGTCCTCGAAGGGTTCGTCGAGCACCAGCCGGTCGAGGCTCCGGATCAGCTGGTAGACCTGCTCAACCTGCTCCTCGTCGTCCGGCCTCTCGCCCGTTCCGCCCGCCATCGCCGAGACGTTCTCAAGCAACAGCCGCGCCTGCCCGGGCCCGCCGCGCAGGATCTCGATCACGCCCTCCCGCTCCTGCGGGGAGGCCCGGCCCCGGCCCAGCACCTCGAAGATGCCCGACAGGTCGAGCGCTTCGGATTCCTCTTCGGCCTGCTCAAGGACGAGCTCGATGACCTGGATGTTGCCCACCCCGGCCTGCCGGAGGAGATGGCGAACTCCGCCGGCGGCCTCGAGGCTCGCGCGGTCCATCCCCACCGCCGAGACGAACGCGCTGAGGGCCTGATCGCTCACGGCCGGCATGATCTTGAACTGGGCGATCTTGCGCGTGAAGAAGTACAGCGCCAGGTTCGCGTGGGCGCCGCCCTTGAACGGAATCCCGTCGACGGTGAACGTGTACTTCGCAACCCGCGCGGAGAACGGCCCGTATGCGTCCGTGTACTGGCGGAGGGAGGCGAGCAACGTGTCAATGGCTCCAGACGTGACAGCATGCGGGAGCGGGTAGAGGGCGAAGGTCTTGACGGCAACGCCAAGACCTCGCAACAGCCGCTCCGCAGCCTGCGCTTTCGGCTCCATCGCGCGCTCCGTCGAGTTAGACGCGGCCGGCGCCGGATCCGGCTCTGGGTAGAATCCTATTCGTCGGGGAAGGCTTTTCCTCCCCTGGGCTCCATGCCCCGTCCGGCCGGGATTCACGCCCCAGACGGGCCGCGCGCGAGCTGAAGTTCCTGTAACACCGGCGGAAGGGTACGCCGCTCCTCTGGACGAACGTGAAGTACCTATCATGACTGGCACGTCCCTCGATTTCCTTGCCCTGGCCCGCGCTGGGCTGCAGCCCAAGGCTACGCGCCCCAGGAAGGTGGTGGTCGTCGGCGCCGGGATCGCCGGCCTGGTGGCCGCCTACGAACTGCTCCGGGCCGGTCACGACCCTGTGATCATCGAGGCCCGGCAGAGGGTCGGCGGCCGCATCTACACTATGCGCGACCCGTTCGCGCCTGGGCTCTACGCCGAGGCCGGCGCCATGCGCATCCCGAAGGCCCATTCGCTCACGCTCGCCTATCTGGACAAGTTCGGACTCACCACCTCGCCGTTCACCATGAACAACCCGAAGGCGTTCTACTACCTTGGCGGCCGGCGGCGCAGAATTGAGGAAGTCGAACTCGATCCCGAGGGGATAGACTTCGACTTCGCCGAGCACGAGCGTGGCCAGACCGTCGGGCAACTGTGGGGCGCGGCACTGCGGCCCATCGTCCAGCAGATTGAAGCGAAGGGTGACGCCGCCTGGCCCGAGATCGTTGCCGAGCACGACGACTACTCGGTGCGCGAGTTCCTCGAGGCCAACCGCTGGTCCGAGGGCGCCATCGAGTTGTTCGGCCTGCTCTTCAACTACGAAGCGCTGATGAACTCGTCGTTCCTTGAGTTGTTGCGCGAAGAGGTCGGGAACTACTACACCAACATGGTGCAGATCAACGGCGGCACAGACCGGCTGCCGCTGGCGATCTTCGAGCCGCTTCGCGATCGCGTGCGCTTCAGCGCCCGGATGATCGCCATAGATCAGACGCCCGACGAGGTCATCGTCCACTACCAGACCATGGCCGGCCGGTCGCAGGTCGCCGGGGACTACGCTATCATTACGGTCCCATTCCCGGTATTGCGGCACATCGAGGCGCTCAAGCCGTTCTCGCACGCCAAGCAGCGGGCCATCCGTCAGTTGCACTACGATGCATCCGCGAAGATCTTCTTCCAGTGCCGGCGGCGCTTCTGGGAGGAGGACGACGGCATCTACGGCGGCGGCACCGTGACCGATCTCCCGGTGCGGAACATCTACTATCCCGAGCACGGCCGCGAGACCGGCCGCGGGGTGCTCCTGGCCAGCTACACCTGGTCTGAGGATGCGCAGCGGTGGGGTTCGCTGTCCCCCAGCGACCGGATCGCGCAGGCCCTGGAGAACGTCGCCCTGATCCATCCCCAGGTGGTCGAGTGCTTCGAGGTCGGCGCCTCCAAGATGTGGCACGACGACGAGTTCGCCGGGGGCGCGTTCGCGCTCTTCGATCCCGGCCAGCAGACGCTGCTCCACGAGCACATCATCGCGCCCGAGGGCCGCATCCACTTCGCCGGCGAGCACGCCTCGCTCACGCACGCCTGGATCCAGGGCTCAATCGAATCAGGCCTGCGGGCGGCCCACGAAATTCATCACGCGCCGCCAAAGATGGCGTAGGCACCGGTCTCCACGCGGTACAGACGTTCGAGTTGACACCATCCCGCGGCCGGGTGTAGGCTGAGCCTGCCGGAAGAAGGGATGGTTCACGACTGTGCAGTTGCACAGTGAGCCCTTCGCTGGCTCACGTGTTGTTAACTGGTTTGTAGATGATCCGACGCGGGCTCGATCGCGGGCCCGCGCTTGCGTTTCTGCACGTTACGGTCACCGCAACACCGCGCCCCACGTACCGTCTCCTCGCCCTGCCGGACCGGATAGACCCCGCGTGCCAGCAACGCGACACGGCGGCGAAGGCGAGCCACACAAGGGGGGATGAGCATGGCTCGAACCGCATGCAAGGGCAATGAAGGTAAGGGACAGTCTTGCAGGAGGGGGATCGTGAGAGGCGAACGGCGCCGTTCACAGCGAACCTGAGATTCTGTCCCTGGAGTGAGGGCTGACAATGCCTTTCATGATTCCCATAACTCAAGAGGAGGTCTAGACGATGGCCATTCCGATGCAAGGCTCGTGGACCGTCTCGGTCAAATCAAAGAGCGCTGCCTTTCTGCAGCGCTTCGTCATTGCCGGAGCGGATTCCGGAAACGGTACCTACACCGGCGAAGTCGCAACGCCTGCCGTTTCTGTGACCGGAGCCAACTGGCGCATCCAGATTCAAAATAATCCTGGAAGCGGGTTCATTGACTCGGCGGACCAGATCAAGTTCCCGACCGTCTCTGGCCTGCAGTACCACTTCGATATCGAAAGCAACGACGCCGGCGGCGACGAGGACTTCAATGACCTGATCCTCACGTGCTCTACTCCGGTCACCGATACCGACTTCATCGTCTACGGAAACGCGACCTCGTACAGCGGGCGGTGCTTCTTCCCGTGCTGGCGCGGCTGGTTCGTCATCGACTCCCCTGCCGCGCTCGCCCGCGCCCTGGGCTACCCGGCCATGCGCAAGGCGATCGAGACCGTCTATCCCGAGCGGGTGCGCATCAAGCCGATCCCTCAACCCGACCCACCGCCGTTCGTGCCGATGCTCATTCCCCTGAACGACGACAGGCTGATCCCCGCGAAGCGCGTGCAGCTCATCCGCCTGCCCAAAGAGGAGCCGAAACTGACACGCGCGTCGAAAGCGACGGACGTGGCGGGGCAGGCGTTCTCTGTACGGACAGCGGCGATTACCAGCTTTGCCGAAAAGTCCGGCGCCACCATCGATCGCATCGGCATCGGTTCTATCCTCGACAAGATCTTTCCGCTGTGCAGCACGGAAACGCTCGCCGGATTTCCCATCAGCTTTGAAGAATACGATCGCACAAGCGCCGAGCTCGGCGGCGGCGCATACACCGGCACCGGCACGAGAGAGGCTCTCGGCCAGGCCGCTACGGACCGCAACGGCAACTACGTCTTCCGGTTCTCGCGGTCGATCGCCGAGTTCATTGAGGAGAGCAACATCGACGTCGGCGTGGCGGAAGACGAGGTCGTGCAATCGATGCCGGATCTCATCGCGAAGCTCCTGGACGCGATGGCCCCCGGGGGCGTGGCCTTCGAAAGCGCGCCTTACTGGAACGTCCCCGTGCTCAAGCGCATCGATCTCTGCTTCCCGAAGCCGGCACGAACGGGATGTCAGGGAGGCCGCAACATCCAGGCCCTGGGCGCCATCCGCCTGGGCATCTCCGATACGGTCTTCGATGGTGACGGACGAATCACGTGCACGGATACCACGCTCTCGGACGTGCCGCAGGCCCGCTGCGCCGCTTGGTTCAGCAGGGTTCGTCTCTTCGGCTGCTTCATCGGCAGCGGAACCGCGGTGACGCAGTACACGATCCGCCATCGGCGCAAGAACATGGTCACGGGTGTCTTCGGCCCCTGGGAGTTCTATCAGGAAGGCATGTTCCTCCAGAAGATCGGCTTCCTGATCCCGCAGCAGATTGGGCCGTTCGACCGGATGCTCGAGGTCGTCAATGGTGGAGGCCTGGTCGCGGCGAAGGCGTATGACAACATCGAACAGAATCTGGCCTGGGCTGCGTCGGACTGGTTCCTCAAGGCAGTGATCAGCACGGGCGGCGGTACGCCGGCCTACGCGCCCTCGCCGGGCACCGTCCAGTTCCGGATTCAGGGATACGACGCCGCCGGGAACTTTGTCGTCGGCGCCACCGACACGGTGACGATGTACATCGACAACACCGTGCCTGACCTCGATCTGCCGTCGGTGCAGATGGGTGCGCAGACGGGAGGCGACTGTGCGCTGTTCAGTCTTACCGGCGAGCCGGACCCCGCGAAGCTCACTGTGGTCTTCAAGGCCGTTCAGAACCAGGGATTTCTTGGCCGGTACGACCTGACTGTGCGCAAGGGCAACATCGGCGGGTTCGCCATCGCGACCACGACGGGACCGGCAGGCGAGACGAGCGGTGCACTCTCGGGGGCTTACACGCACACAAGCGCCATCAACTGCGGGCAACTGTTCGGCACGCGGCCGCCCGACGAGCCGCTGGCCGATGCTGCCGACTACGTGACGGCGTACATCATTCCAGCCAGCGGCAACTGGCTGGCGCCGGGACAGCCGTTCTGCACGTTTTCGGTGAATGTCGGCGCAACGATGCGCCGGACCAACGGCTACAACTCGGCCGAAGATCCGTTTGGGCCGGTGCAGTACCTGCTTGGCATCCAACAGTGAGGTGCGTTTCTACTGGCTGATTCTCGGGACGCTCTCAGTCTGGAGGGTCACGCATCTGTTCGCCGCCGAGGACGGACCGTGGCGGTTGCTGGCCCGCCTCAGGCGGCGAGCAGGTGCAGGGTTCTTTGCAGAACTGCTCGATTGTTTCTATTGCTTGAGTCTCTGGATCGCGGCGCCGGTCGCCTGGCTGATCGGCGAAGGCTGGAAAGAGCGCGCATTACTATGGCTCGCCCTTTCGGGTGGCGC
>Ga0154786_1009_pt7 | contig 11848 bp, 14 predicted proteins | sample Rifle2008BG16ft_FD_105794 | JGI IMG/M metagenome (GOLD analysis project Ga0154786, IMG submission 105794) | Armatimonadetes bacterium RBG_16_67_12
GTGGCCACGCGCACGCTGCTGGCGCGTCCCCTGCCCGCGCTCAGTCTGCTGTTCTCCGGCCTGCTGCTCATCGAGGAGATCTTCAACTGGCCGGGCGTCGGCCGCAGCTTCACCCGGGCGCTGGTGCAACGCGACATTCCCGTCATGCAGGCGGCGCTCTTTCTGATGGCCGTGGTGACCGTGGCCGCCGAGCTCGCCATCCGGTTGGCCCTGGGCCGGACCGGCGTGGAGCCCGACGCCTACGCGTCCGCGGCGGCCCGGGTGTCGTCCGGCGGCCGGCCATCGCGCCTCGCGCCCCCGGGGCTGCGCGCGCGTGTTGCCATCGGTGCCGCGGTGCTGTTGGTCGCGGCCTCGATCGCCGCGCCGTTCGTCGCGCGGTTCCCACCGGATCAGGTCATCCTGGATGAGATCAACTTGATGCCTTCGCTCCGGCACTGGATGGGCACCGACTCGTCGGGCCGCGATCTCTTCAGCCGCCTGCTCTTCGCCGGGCGGACGACGCTGGGCATCTCGATCGGCGCTGCGGTCGTAGCGGTGCTCTGCGGCGTGGTGGTGACGTCAGGTGTGGGTGAGACCGCCCACCTTCGATGGCGGCGCCTGCGGCTGGCGGTTGTGCACGGTGCCGGCCGGGTGATCATGGCGATTCCGGTGATGGGGCTCGCGCTGGCGGTCATCGCCACCGCGGGCCGGGAGCCGGTGGTGATCGCGGCCGCCTTTGCCGCGATCGGCCTGGCGTCGGTGGTCAGGGGCATGAGGGCGCTACAGGTTCAGGCGTGGGGCTGGCCGTTTGTCGTCGCCGCGCAGGCCGCCGGCGTTCCGGCGCTCCGGATCGGCGAGCGGCACCTGATGCCGCACCTGACCCGGCCGCTGATCGCGGCCGCTGCCGGGCTGGTGCCTGGATTCCTCATCCTGGAAGCGACGATGGGATTCCTCGGCTTCAGCGTGACACCGACCACCCCGAGTTGGGGTACGCTCCTGTGGCGCGCGCGCGAAGCGTTGCACCGCGGGGACTGGTGGTTGATTGTATTTCCGGCCGCGTTCGTGGCGCTGGCAGCCTGGGCATTCACCGCTGCCTCTGAGACGCTGGGTCGGCCCCAACCGCCGACCTACATTCCGGCGGCCCGGCTGCGCCTCGGACGGGAATGGGAGAGGGTCAGCGCGCCCGCAGGACGGTACCTCCCTGGGAGCGTGCTACCGACGAGCCGCGCGGCGTCCCGTTCGCTGCCGATGGCCGGAGGCGCCGCCGCCGAAGCCGCGTCCGGTACCGACGCTAGCGGCGGGTCCTCCGCGTAAGCACGCGCCGCGCGGCGGCCGCGATGGCCTCGGACGTCAACCCGTACTTCTCCATCAGTGCTTTGGGCACTCCCGACTCGCCGTAGCAGTCCTGGATGCCCACGCGCTCGACCGGCACCGGGTGGTGCGCCGCGGTGACCTCGCACACGGCGCCGCCCAGCCCGCCGAAGATCGTATGCTCCTCCGCGGTGACGATCGCGCCGGTTTCGACCGCGGCGGCAAAGAGGGCCTGTTCATCCAGCGGTTTCAGGGTCGCGACGTTGAGGACGCGCGCGCTGATCCCCTCGGCGGCCAGGACCTCGGCCGCGGCCAGCGCTTCGGCCACCATGATGCCGCAGGCGGCGATGGTCAGGTCGGCGCCGTCGCGCAGCACCGGCGCGCTGCCGATCGCGAACTGGTACGACTCGTCGCAGAGCACCGGCACGCCGGAGCGGCCCAGACGCATGTAGGCCGGCCCCGCATGCCTCACGAGGGCCTGCACCGCCTTCGCCGTCTCGACCGCGTCGGCCGGCACGATGACGGTCATGTTGGCCAGCGCGCGCATCATGGCCAGTTCCTCCACGGCCTGCGCGCTCATGCCGTCCTCGCCGACGGTGATGCCGCCGTGCGTGCTCACGAGCTTGACATTCAACCCGGGCTGCGCCACCAGCACGCGGATCTGGTCGTAGCACCGCCCGGGCGAGAACGCCGCGAACGAACTGACGAACGGGATCTTGCCGCACGTGGCCAGTCCGGCGGCCACGCCGATCATGTTCTGCTCGGCGATGCCGCACTCGAAGAATCGGTCGGGGTAGGCGGCCGCGAACGCCTCCAGGCGGTTCGAGTCGCGCAGGTCGCCCGTGAGCGCCACGATGCGCGGGTCGGCACGCGCCGCCTCGATCAGGGCTTCGCCATAGGCGTCGCGAGTCGCCCGGGATGCGCTGGTCTGTGCGAGTCGAATAGCCATCCCGCTACCTCCGTCCGCCGGCAGACGCTCTGTCGAGTTCCGCCAACGCCCGCTCAAGTTCCTCGGGCGCCAGCGCCTTGCCGTGGAACCCGACGACCCCCTCGACAAACGAGACGCCTTTGCCTTTGACCGTCCGCGCGACGATAACCTGTGGCCGGCCGGTGATGCTCTTCGCACGCTCGATCGCCGCCACGACCGTCCCCATATCGTGCCCGTCAATCTCCTGGACGTCCCAGTTGAACGCGCGCCACTTATCCGACAGGGGATCGAGGCGGATGCGCTCCTCGGTCCTGCCGGTCTGCTGCAATCCGTTGCGGTCCACGATGGCGGTCAGGTTGTCCAGGCCGTAGTGCGCCGCGAACATCGCACCTTCCCAGATCGAGCCTTCCTGCGATTCGCCGTCGCCCAGCAGCGTGTACACGCGGTAGGGCCGGCCGTCGCGCCTGCCCGCCAGCGCCATGCCGATGGCCGCCGAGAAGCCGAGGCCCAGCGATCCGGTGGACATATCCACGCCCGGCGTCCGCATCATGTCCGGGTGCCCCTGCAGTAGGCTGCCGAGTTCGCGCAGCGTCCACAGGTGTGCCGCATCGAAATAGCCGCACGCGGCGAGGACGGTGTACCAGGCCGGGCACGCGTGTCCCTTGCTCAACACAAACCGGTCCCGGTCGGGCCACAACGGTTTCGTGGGATCATGGCGCATGTGATGGAAGTAGAGCGCGGTTATGATATCGATGGCGGATAGTGATCCGCCGGGATGGCCGGACCCGGCCTTGGTGATCATCTTCAGGATCGTCTTACGGAACTCCAGGGCACGCGTCTCAAGCGCGCGGATGTCTGCGGTCATCGACGACTCCTCGGGTACCGTATCCGTGGGTAGTGCACGCTTTCTCTCCCAGGCAGGGGTTACCCTGCCGGGGTCGAATTCCACGATAAGGGCAGTTCGTCCGCTGAATGGACAACCGCAGGAGATCCGGGGCGTGCCACAGGGATCGGTGCAGTCGGTCGATCGGGTCATCGGGTTGCTGGACGCGTTGGGACAGGCCGGCCGTCCGCTCAACGTCCGCGAGTTGAGCACGCAGGTGCACCTGCCGCGGCCCACCATCTACCGCCTGATGCAGACGCTGGCCAGCCACGGCCTGGTGTCGCCCGCTGGGGGCGGCTTCGTCCTGGGGCCGCGCATCCTCTCGCTTGCCGCCCAGCGCCTGGAGCAGATCGAGCTCCGCGCGGTCGGCCATGGGCGGCTCCGCGAGCTGCGCGACCAGACCGCGGAGACCGTGCACCTCGCCGTGCTCGAGCAGGGCCATGTTGTCTACATCGACAAGATCGAGTCACCGGGCCCGCTGCGCATGGCGTCGGCGGTCGGCAAGATCATGCCGGCGCACTGCACCGCGCTCGGCAAGGCGATGCTGGCATGCCTGCCTGCCGACACCGCCCGCCGCATTCTGCACGCGTACGGCATGCCGCGCCGCACCGCCAACACGATCACTGATGTCCCCCGGCTCACGGAAGAACTCAACGCGATTCGGGCCAGGGGATTCGCGATCGACAACGTCGAGAACGAAGACGGCATCCGCTGCGTCGCCGCGGCCATCCTGGACCACGGGGGTCAGGTGGCGGGCGCGGTGAGCCTGTCGGGCGCGATCAGTAGCATCACGCTCGACCGGGCGCGCCGCGATCTGGGCCCCCGCGTGCGCGCGGCCGCGCAGCAAATTTCCCGCGCGCTCGGGTGGACCGGGCCGCGGGTGTCCGAGGAGGCGTAGTTCGATGCAGGACATCCAGGCGCTCATCGAGGGGTTCCGCGGGATCACCACGGCATCGGTCGCCGACGCCGTGGATCGGGTGGTCAAACGTCCTGGGTTCATGACGCACGAGATCAAGCCGATTTCCGCCGCGAAGATCGTCGGCCCGGCGGTGACGGTCCTGGAACGCCGGGCGCTCGCCTCGCAGCCTCCGACCCATGCCCTGCAGGCCATCGACGCTGCGGCCGCAGGCGCGGTCCTCGTCATCGGCATGGAGGATCCCGAGGGCAGCCGCAACGTGGCGTGCTTCGGCGGGCTGATGGCTACCGCAGCGGACGCGCGTCGACTCGGCGGCGCGGTGCTGGACGCCGGGTGCCGCGATGTGGAAGAAATCCGGCAGATGGGCTTCCCGGTATTCTCGCGGACCGTCATTCCTTCCACCACCGTCGGGCGGTATATCACCGTCGACCGCGACGTGCCGGTGGTTTGCGGCGGCGTGCGGGTACACCCCGGCGACCTGGTCGTCGGCGACACCGACGGCGTCGTCGTCGTGCCCAGGGAGGCCGCGGCGGAGGTCCTCAAGGTCGCGCTCGAGATCGAGGAGACCGAGCGGCGCATGACCGAGGCGATTCGCCGCACCGGCTCCATCATGAAGGCGCTCGACGAGTTCGCACGGATCTAGCGTTTCAAGGCGAGGGGAAAACGCACGTGCCGGAGATACTCGCGCTGGGCGAGCCGATGGCGGAGTTCGCGGCCACGGAGCGGGGCCGCCTCTCCAACGTGGCGACGTTCCGCCGCGGCTGGGGAGGTGACACGTCCAACTTCATCGTCGCCGCCGCCAGGCTTGGCGCTGGGGCCGGATACATCGCCCGCCTCGGGGGCGACGAGTTCGGGCGGTCGTTCCTGGATCTCTGGCGGCAGGAGGGCGTCGACGCCTCGCACGTCATCGTGGAGCCCGACGCGTTCACCGCCGTGTACTTCATCTCACTGGACGAGGACGGTCGGCACAGCTTCACCTACTATCGCGCCGGATCTGCGGCCAGCCGGCTGTCGCCCGCCGACCTGGACGCCGGGTACCTGAGCGCGGCGCGCGTGCTCCACACGAGCGGCATCACACAGGCGATCTCCGGGTCGGCCCGGGAGACCGCGGTGGAGGCGATGCGGGTGGCCCGCGCGCAGGGTGTGACCGTGAGCTACGACGCCAACGTGCGGCCCAGGCTGATGCCGCTCGACGGCCTGCGGGCGACTATCAGCGATGCGTTCGAGCGCGCCGACGTCGTGTTCCTGAGCGTCGAGGACGCCGGGCATCTCTATGGATCCCTGCCGGCAGGCGCGGTAGTGGATCGCGTGCTGGCGCGGGGCCCGAAGGCCGCTGTGTTGCGGCAGGGCGCGGCCGGGTGTCTGGTGGCCGCGGCCGACGGGCGACGGGTCGCGGTCCCGGGCTGGCCGGTGGAGGCCGTGGACGCCACCGGCGCAGGCGACGCGTTCAACGCCGGGTTTCTGGTCCAGTGGTTGGGCGGCGCCGACCTGGAGCAGGCGGGCCGATTCGCCAACGCTGTTGGGGCACTGACCACACGCGGGATCGGCGCGGTGGCGCCGATCCCGCGTCGAGCGCAAGTGGAGGCATTCATCGAAGGGAGGGGGAGACTGTGACGCAGAACGTGCGAGCAGAATGGGCGTGGCGGTGGATCGCCCTGACGACCGCCGTGGCCTTGATGGTGGGTGCCGTGGTGCCCTCCGGACAGGCCGGGCCGGCCCCGGCGCGACTTCCCGTGGGAATCGTGGGTGCCATCGATCAGCTCGGGACCCCGGTCGCGCTCGACCGGGGGTTCTTCGAGAAGTGGGGCGTGGACGTGACCATCGCTTCCCCCTTTCCCACCGGCGTGGATCTGCTCAACGCGCTGCAGGCCGGTGAGATCCAGATGGGCCAGGTCGGCGTCCCGATGATCGGCGCCGTGCTCCGCGGGATGGATCTGGTTATCCTCGGCAACTATAGCGGCAGCTCGGTCAAGGTGGGCGGCGACGACACGATGGCGCTTGTCTCCCGCCAGGACACCAACATCCGCCGGATCCAGGATCTCCGTGGAAAGCGAGTGGCGGTGTCGTTCGGAACGATCAGCCATCTCTACATCCTCGGAATTCTAGAGAAGGCCAGGCTTGCGGTGAGCGATGTCACCCTGGTCAACACTCCGCCCGGTGAGATGCCCGTGGCGCTGCGCGGCGGCGCGGTGGACGCATTCGCCACGTGGGACCCGTTCCCGGTGATCGCACTGAAGGAAGTGCCCAATGCCTATGAGGTCGTGCGCGGCGGCGGGTTCATCGGGTTCATGGGATTCATCGTGGCGTTGCGGTCGTGGGCGGAGCGCAATCCAGACACCGTGGAGCGCTTCCTCGCGTCGCGCGCGGAGGCGGACAAGTTCATGCGGGCCAACCCGGTGAGGACGGCGGAGATCGCTGTGCGCTGGCTGCCGGGTCTACAGCGGACGCCGGACGTTGCCCTGCAGGGCGTGCGCAACAACCTGCCCACGCTGGACATCAGAATCTCGTCCTTCAACTACCTGGCACTGCACAACGCCGTGACCACGCTCAACCGTCTCGGATTCCTGCCCGGGGTCTTCGACGTGAACAAGGTCTTCATGCCGGGTCCCATGAACGACGTGATCAGGAAGCACCCCGACCTGTTCTCTGATTTGCCGCCGATCCCGCGGAACGCGGTGGCCGGGCCAGGGTTCACCTTCACGCCTCCGCGATAGGCGAGGCGCGGTTGGGGACGCGGTGATGGACGCCGACGCGCTGTCCCGTCCGGGGCGGACAGCCCAGCGCGTCGGCGGCGCCCTCGGGGCGGCGGCCTGGTTCGTCGCCCCCTTCGTCACGCTCGTGCTGGCGTGGGCTGGCGCCGTGTGGCTGTTTGATGTGCCGGTCCGTGTCTTCCCGTCGCCCGCCGACGTGGCCGGCGCCTTCGTCCAACAGGTCGACTCGGGCGTGCTCGGCAACCACGTCTGGCAGAGCGTGCGCCGCGTGTTTGTCGGCGGATCGCTGGCGATGCTCACCAGCATCCCGCTTGGGGTCGCGATCAGCACCAACCGCGCGGTCTCCGGGTTCTTCACGCCCGTCCTGCGGTTCTTCTCGGTCCTGGCCGGCATCGCGTGGATCCCCCTGGCCACGCTGTGGTTCGGGTACGGCTTCGGGGCGATCACGTTCATCGTCTTCAACGCGGTCTTCTTCGTGGTCGTCTACAACACGATTCTCGGCGTGAACCGCATCCCGGGCGTTCTGCGCGACGCGGCGCTGTCGCTGGGCGCAGGCCGGTGGCAGGTGCTGACCGAGGTCCTCCTGCCTGGCGCGCTGCCCAACATCGTCACCGGCATCCGCACCGGCATGGGATTTGCCTGGCGCGGGCTCATCGCCGCAGAGATCATTGCCACCAATGCGGGATTGGGCTACATGGTCTTCCTGGCCCGCGATTTCTACCGCACCGAGGTAATCGTGCTCGGGATGATCATGATCGGGGCGATCTGGGTGGCGATAGACCGTCTGGTCCTGGCGCCCATCGAGCGCCGCACGATCGAGCGGTGGGGCCTGACCCGGAGAACGGCGTGACGCGCGCGGGCGCCGTGGCGCGGCATCTCATCGCCACGCCGGCGGCGCGGACGCTGGGTCCCTTCGTGCCCATCGTGGCTGCCTGGGCGATGGTAGTGGAACTGGGCGTCTTCCCGCGGGCGTTCTTCCCCGGTCCCCTGGAGGTCGTACGCGCGTTCGGCGATCTGGTGTACAAGGGGATCTTGCCCGCATACCTGCAGGACAGCGTAACCCGGCTGGCCGTTGGCGCCGCAGCCGGCATCGCGCTTGGTGTTCCCTTCGGCCTGCTCGTCGGCTTGCACGCAGCGAGCTACCGGTTCTTCTGGCCCATCGTGATCTTCTTCCAGGCCATCGGCGACATCGCGTGGTTGCCGATCCTGCTCATCTGGTTCGGCTTCACGCTCACCACGATGACGTTCGTCATCGTGTACACTGTGATCTTCCCGGTGATCTTCAACACCGCGCTGGGCGTGCGCACCATCGCACCCGACATGGTGCGTGCGGCGCAGAGCCTGGGCGCCGGGTCCCACCGGATCTTGTGGGAGGTGTTGGTGCCAGGCGCGCTGCCGAACATCATCACGGGCCTGCGCAACGGCCTGGGCTATGGGTGGCGCGCACTGATCGCGGCGGAGATTATCGTGGGCACCAGCGGCATCGGCTTCATGATGTTCGATGCGCGCCGGGCCGGCAGCGTGGTGGAGATGATCCTGGGCATGATCGTGCTCGGCATCCTGTGGTACGTGGTTGATGCCGGGATCGTGGCGCCGCTGGAGCGGGCCACGATCGAGCGCTGGGGCCTCACGAAGAGGGAGGCGTAGCCGCCGATGGGCGACGGCCTGATCATCCGCGACCTGAGCAAGGTCTATTACGACGTCTACGCGGGGCAGCACGTCGCCGCGGTGGATCGGGTTTCGCTGCAGATCGCCACGGGGGAGTTTGTCTCGATCCTGGGCCCCAGCGGCTGCGGCAAGACCACACTGCTGAACATAGTGGCCGGGTTCATCCCGCCTACGCACGGAGAGATCACCCTCAACGGCCGCCGCATTCAGGGACCGGGGCCCGACCGGGGGGTCGTCTTCCAGAGCTTTGCGCTGTTCCCGTGGAAGACGGTGCTCGACAACGTCGCCTTCGGCCTGAAGATGCGGGGGATGCCCAGGGACGATCGGGACCGGATCGCGCGAGAGTATATCGCGCTCGTGGGGCTGGCCGGTTCCGAGTCGCGTTTCCCGCACGAGCTGTCCGGCGGCATGCAGCAGCGCGTCGGCGTCGCGCGCGTGCTGGCCAACGATCCTGAGTTGATGCTGATGGACGAACCGTTCGCCAGCGTCGACGCACAGACGCGCATGACGCTGCAGGAAGAGCTTACCCGCATCTGGGAGGCGCGCCAGCCCACGATCTTGTTCGTCACGCACGACGTCGAGGAGGCCGTCTTCCTGGCGAACCGCGTGATCGTGCTCTCGGCCCGTCCGGGGAGGATTCGCGAGACCCTTCAGGTCGATCTCCCGCGTCCCCGGGCGTGGCGCGATCTGGTGGAGGACGCGGCCTACAAGGCGCTGGTCGCCCGCGTGCTGTCCCTGGTGAGGACGACACCCTCGTGACCCTCCGTGGGTTTGTCGCGACACGCCAGGGCCGCTGGCTGGTGGCGGCGGTGGTCGTGGTCGTCGCCTGGCAGGGTTGGATCGCGTCGCAGGCGTCGGCGAAGATGCCGGCCGATCTGGCGGTGCACGTGTCGCCCCGCGGCACCGTGGATCTCAGAGTCACGCTGCGGTTTCCTCCCGAGCGGTTTCACACCCTCATGCTTCAGCGCTTCGGCCGGGTCTCCGGGACCGAAGGAAATACCATTGAAGTGCGTGGGGTACCGGCGGAGCGGGTGAGGGGGATCGCCCGGTTCTACTGGGTCAGGCAGATCACCCCATTCCGCGACTGAGCCCGGGCGGATCTCGGGCAGAGGTGCTGGAATACCAAGCGCTTCTGAAGCGTATTGACGGCTGAACAGCGCAAGGACGTTCCCCAGGGCCCGTCGTACTTGTTGTGAGAGACGCCGGCCGCCAGACCCACGGAGGAAGCCATGAGCACCCAACAGCCCACGTCCCCCACGCCCACACGCATCGCGCCCATTCACTCGGCCGTGGATATCCTCGATACGTTGCCGGGCGGCGCTGCAGTCCTGACCAAGATCGAGTACCTGCTGAACTGGAGCCGCGCCGCGAGCATCTGGCCCCTGACCTTCGGGCTGGCCTGCTGCGCCATCGAGATGATGGCGGCGTGGGCCGGCCGGTTTGACCTGGACCGGATGGGGATCATTCCCCGCGCGACCCCGCGGCAGGCCGACTGCATGATCGTGGCCGGCCGCTGCACGATCAAGATGGCGCCGATCGTCCGGCGCCTGTGGGAGCAGATGCCCGAGCCCAAGTACGTGATCTCGATGGGCTCGTGCGCCACCTGCGGCGGCCCGTTCTACTACGACAACTACTCGATCCTCAAGGGCATCGATCAGGTGGTCCCGGTGGACGTCTACGTGCCCGGCTGCCCGCCGCGGCCCGAGGCTCTGATCGAGGGCATCCTAAAACTGCAGGAGAAGATTAAGGTCGAGCCGTTCCTTCGCCGCGGCGCGGCCACCAGGGCCTGAGCCGGCAAAGGAGCCTCCAGCGTGGCGCTTCGTACCGAAGAACTGATGCTGAACATGGGGCCGCAGCACCCCAGCACTCACGGCGTGCTGCGCCTGGTGGTTACCCTCGACGGCGAGAACATCGTGGATGTGCAGCCCGACATCGGCTATCTTCACTCGTCGGTCGAGAAGATGATGGAGTACCGCACCTATCTCCAGAACGTCGCCCTTACCGACCGCGGCATGGACTACCTGGCCGCGCTGGCCAACGAGGAAGGCTACCTGCTGGCGGTGGAGAAGGTCGGCGGCATCGAGGTGCCGCCGCGCGCGAAGTACCTGCGCACGATCATGCTCGAGTTTCAGAGGCTCGCCAGCCACCTGGTCTGGCTGGGGACCTTCGGCAACGACATCGGCGCGACCACGGTCTTCCTATACTGCTTCCGCGAGCGCGAGCGGATCCTCGATCTGTTCGAGGAGGTCACGGGCGGCCGGCTGCACCATGTGTACTTCCGGCCGGGGGGCGTCTATGAGGATCTGCCCGCGGGCTGGACAGACCGCGCGCAGGCGTTCCTCGAGGAGTTTCTCGACCGCCTGAAGGAGTACCACGAACTGGTGACCGGTAACCCCATCTTCCTGGCGCGTGTCGAGGGCGTGGGCGTCCTGCCGCGCGACGCCGCGATCAACCTGGGTGCGTGCGGCCCGGTGGCGCGCGGCTCGGGCGTCGATTTTGACGTCCGCAAGGCCTTCCCGTACGAGGCCTACGGCGAGCTCGACTTCGACGTGCCGATCTATCCTGAAGGCGACTGCTTCGCGCGCTACAACGTGCGCATGGAGGAGATGCGCCAAAGCGTCCGGCTCATCCGGCAGGCGATCGCGAAGCTCCCGTCCGGCGAGATCCGATCGAAGGTCCCCGTCAACGTGAAGTTACCCAAAGGGGAGGCTTACGCCCGCACCGAATCCCCGCGCGGTGATCTCGGGGTCTACCTGGTCAGCGAGGGCGACGACACGCCCTACCGCGTGAAGATCCGGGCGCCGTCGTTTTCCAACCTGTACGCGATGGTAGAGATGATGCGTGGCTGGAAGGTTGCCGACGTCATCGCGATCCTCGGGAGCGTGGACATCGTGCTCTCGGACGTTGACCGGTAGGAGGGCACGGGGATGTGGGCGCGGCTCGAGCGCACGTGGCGGGCGATCTCAGGGTTGTACGCCGGCCTCATGGTCACCTGGCGGGCGCTGCTGGGCAGGAAGAACACCGTCATGTACCCGATCGAGAAGGTAAACGTGGCGCCGCGCTGGCACGGCCTGCTGGCGCTACCCATCGATCCCGAGATCGGCAGCGACAAGTGTATCATCTGCTTCCAGTGCGAGCGCGTCTGCCCGGACCGGTGCATCCACATCGAGGCCACCGGTAAGGGCAAGGACCGTCTGCTCTCGCGCTTTGACATCGAGATGGACAAGTGCTGCTACTGCGGCCTGTGCGTCGAGGTGTGCCCCACCGAGGCGATTGTCTTCGTGCCACACTACGAGACCAGCACCTACAACCGGGCCAATCTGCTCTATGATTTGGACGATCTGCGCCGCGCCGCGCCCAAAGAGCCCATCGCGACCGGTGTCATTCGCATGCGAGGCCAGTCATGAGTTGGGACCTGGTCGAGCGACTGCAGCAGCGCTTTCCCGAGATCG
>Ga0154786_1097_pt3 | contig 11797 bp, 7 predicted proteins | sample Rifle2008BG16ft_FD_105794 | JGI IMG/M metagenome (GOLD analysis project Ga0154786, IMG submission 105794) | Armatimonadetes bacterium RBG_16_67_12
GCTGGTCGTGGAAGACCGCCGCGGTGGCCGCCGCCGTGGCGATGATCGGTATCTTCGCCGCCAACCTGGTCCGCGACACCGCGCCGGTCTACCGGCGATATGGGGTACTCCAAGACGAGCGCGTCGGCCGCGACGTGTCAAAGATCGACGCCTCACGACCGGCTGCAGCTCCCGCCCAGACCGGCGGGCGCGAGGGCCAGGCGCAAAACCAGCCCGTCGCCCAGCCGCCCGGTGATGTGGCGGCCTTCCGCCGCGTCATCCGCACGGGCCTCGTGGCCATCGAGGTCGAGAAGTTTGACGACGCGGCCCGCCGCCTGCTCGCCGTCGCCGAAGGTGCCGGCGGGTTCATTGCCGATTCATCCTACGCCGATGACGGTGGGACACCGCGTGGCACGTTCGTGATCCGCGTGCCCGCGGCCCGCTTCGCCGACGTGATGCGCCAGGTCGAGGGGCTGGGGACCGTGCAGCGCCGCCAGGTGAGCGGGCAGGACGTCACCGAGGAGTTCGTGGACCTCGAGGCGCGCGTCCGCAACCTCGAGCGGCAGGAGGCGCGGCTGCTCTCGTTCATGGACCGCGCCACCAAGATCCCCGACCTGATGGCGATCGAGAACGAGGTCGCCCGTGTGCGCGGCGAGATCGAGCGCCTGACCGGTCGGCTGCGGTTCCTGGCGAACAAGGTGGAGCTCGCCACGGTCCAGGCCGAAGTGTATCAGAAGCCGAAGAAGCAGCCCGGCGGGTTCTGGGACTTCGATCAGACGATCGCTCGCCTCCAGGCCGCGTTCCTGAACACGGTTCGACAACTGCTCGCCGCGGTGGAAGGGCTGGCGGCATTTGCCGCGGCGGTGCTGCCGCTGATCCTGCTCGGTGGGCTCGGGTGGATCGTGATCCGCCGGTGGCTGCGGGGGAGCGGTCGCGCCGAGGTGTGAGTACTGTGGGAGCGGGCCCGGGGCGAGCAGCAGGGGTAGCCTGCGCTCGCCCCGGGAGGAGCGATCGGCGGCGCCTGCTATACTACGACCGGTGATGCCCGTGCCCGGCAAGCTCGTCCTCCTCGACACCAACGGCCTCATCTACCGCGCGTTCTTTGCTCTTCCGTATCTCACCACCTCGACCGGCCGGCCGACCAACGCGGTCTACGGCTTCACCACCATGCTCCTCAAGGTGCTCGAGGAGGAGCAACCCGACTACATCGCCGCCGCCCTCGACCGTCCCGAACCCACGTTCCGCCACCAGGAGTTCACGGAATACAAGGCGCACCGTGAGGCGATGCCCGACGATCTGCGGCCGCAGATCGGGCTCAGCAGGCGGGTGCTCGAGGCGCTGGGCATTCCGGCGCTTGATGCGCCCGGGTTCGAGGCCGACGACGTCATCGCAACCGTAGCGCGCAAGGCCGAAGCCCAGGGGCTCGAGGTCGTTATCGTGAGCGGCGATCTGGATACCCTGCAGTTAGTGGGCGGCCATGTACGCGTCGTGGTTACGAGCCGGGGCAGCACCGAGGCCGTTGTCTACGACGAGGCAAAGGTCCGCGAACGCTTTGGCTTCGCTGCGGATCAACTGCCCGACTACAAGAGCCTGCACGGCGATCCGAGTGACAACATCCCCGGCGTGCCGGGCGTGGGTGAGAAGACCGCCGGCGCGCTGGTCAGACAGTTCGGCCGCGTCGAAGTGCTCCTGGAGCAACTCGACGGCGCGCCGCCCCGCAACCGCGCTGCGCTGGCCGCGGCCCGCGACCAGGTGCTCCAGAGCAAGCGCCTGGCCACGCTCGTCACCGATGTCCCTCTGGATCTCGACCTGGAGGCGCTGCGGCGCCGGCCGCCCGACCAGCAGCGCGTGGAGGTCCTGTTTAGCGAGTTGGAGTTCCGGGGTCTGATCGAGCGGATCCGGTCGTTCGACGCCCAGGGGTCGGCGGCCCTGGACGCGGCCGCCCCGCGCGCGACGGTCTCCACCGTACACGCGCAGGGCCTCGACGCTGTGGTGGAGTGTGCACAGGGTGCCACGGATCTCGGCGTGGCGTTCCTACGAGGGGAGGGGCATCCATTGATGGCTCCTGTCCTGGCGCTGGGCATCGCGGCGCCTGGCCGCACCGCCTGGATGCCCCTGCCGGGCGGCTCGGTCCCGGCGTCGCTGCGGGCCGTCTTCGAAGACTCCGCGATCCGAAAGGTGAGCGGCGACCTCAAGTCTGACCTGCTGACGCTTCGGCGCGAGGGCGTGATGCCGGCCGGCTTCGACTTCGACGTGGGGATCGCGTCGTATCTACTGAACCCGGGCAAACGCACCCACACGCTGGCGACCGCCGCGCGAGAGTTCCTGGGACAAGATCTCGATCAGAACGGCGCCGGTGGCGACGGTGATCGTGCTGCCGTGCCTGTCGCCGGCGAGGCTGAAGCCCTGTTCCGCCTGCGTCCGATCCTTGAGGAGCGCATGTGCCAGCGCGGGGTTGACGGACTCTTCCGCGACGTGGAGATCCCGCTGGCCGCCATTCTCGCCGTGATGGAAGAGGCCGGCGTGGCCGTGGATATTCCATACCTGACCACGCTCGGCGATGAAATGGCCACGCGGCTGCAGGCCCTGGAAGTCGAGATCTATCGCCTGGCCGGCACCGAGTTCAACATCGGTTCGCCCAAGCAACTGGCATTCGTTCTCTTCGAGAAATTGCAGTTGCCGCCGCTCAAGCGGACGAAGACCGGTTTCTCTACCGACGCCGAGGTGTTGGAAAGCCTGGTCCCGCGCCATGAGGTCGTGGCGAAGATCGTGGCACACCGCGAACTGAGCAAGCTGAAATCCACTTACGTGGATGTGCTGCCGCGCATGGCTGATCCCCGCACCGGTCGCGTCCACACCACCTTTAATCAGACGCTGGCCGCCACCGGGCGGGTCATCACCGAGCAGCCGAACCTCCAGAACCTGCCGGTCCGCTCCGAGGAAGGCCGCAGGATTCGGCGCAGCATCATCGCGCCGCCGGGCGCGACGCTCCTGAGCGTGGACTACTCCCAGATTGATCTGCGCGTGCTGGCCCACATCACCCGGGATCCGGGTCTGGTGGGCGCCTTCGAGCGGGGCGAGGACATCCACACCGTCACGGCGGCGCAGGTCTTCGGCGTGGCGACCGGGGCTGTGACGCCCGAACTCCGCCGCCGCGCCAAAGCCATCGTGTTCGGCGTGGCCTACGGCATGAGCGAGCACGGCCTGGCGGGCCAGCTCGGCATCTCCCGCGAGGAAGCGCGCGCGTTCATCGAGCAGTACTACCTGCGGTTCCCCGGGGTCCGTGAGTACATGCTCAGCGTGGTGGAGGAGGCGCGGCGTGACGGCTACGTGACCACTGTGCTCAACCGCCGGCGGTACCTGCCCGACCTGATGAGCCGCAACCGCCAGGTGCGCGAGGCGGCCGAGCGCACCGCGATCAACACGCCGATCCAGGGGTCGAGCGCCGATATCATCAAGCTGGCCATGCTCGCCATCGCCCGTGACGTGCTGCCCGCCGTTCCCGGCGTCCGCATGACGCTGCAGATTCACGACGAGCTGCTCTTTGAGGTGCCCGAGGCCGCGGCCGCCGGCGTTGCCGGCAAGATCCGCGCCCTCATGGAGCAGGCGTTCCCGCTCTCCGTGCCGCTGGTCGCCGACGCGAAGGCGGGTCCCAACTGGGACGAGATGCGACCGGTGGACACCTGAGGCCAGGGCGGCTGGAGCGCGGGGATGAAGGTCATCGGTCTCACCGGAGGGATCGCCAGCGGCAAAAGCTTGGTGTACGGGTTCTTGCGCGACCTTGGCGCCCATGTGATTGACGCCGACGCCGTGGCGCGCGAGGTGGTGACGCCTGGGAGCGAGGCGCTGGCCGAGATCGCCGCCGCGTTTGGCTCTTCGGTTCTGCGCCCCGACGGTACACTTGACCGCAAGGCCGTGGCCGACCGGATCTTCCGCGACCCGAACGCGCGATTGACGCTGAACACCATCACGCACCCGCGGATCCGGCGGCGCATCGCCGAGGAGATCGAGCAGATCGGCGCGCGATCACCTGCAGCCGTGGTCGTGGTTGACATCCCATTGCTGCTGGATGTGGCGCCGCGCGATGCCTACCCGCTCGACGGAATCGTTGTGGTCTTTACCGAGGAATCCACGCAGCGGGCCCGTGTGATGGCCCGCGACGGTCTCACCGAGGACGAAGCCCGGCAGCGCCTGGCCTCGCAGCGACCGCTCCACGAGAAGGTGGCAGAGGCCACCTGGGTCATCGACAACTCGGGACCGCCCGAGGCGACGCGACGTCAGGTGGAGGCGCTGTGGCACGAACTCCAGCACGGGCTCGACCGTATTCGAGGGTAGACTACTCGCGGAGGCTCGTCGTGCGAAGAGGCATCATCGCAGTCCTGCTGGGCTCGGTCATCTCCCTGGCGATTCCGCCGGCGCCCGCCGCCGCGCAGGCGGTCACCGTCCTGGTGGACGGCGCGCCTGTGCCGTTCGACCAGCCGCCGCTCATCCTCGGCGGGCGGGTGCTCATCCCGCTGCGGGGCGTGTTCGAGCGGCTGGGCGCGCTGGTAGAATGGCAGGCCGAGTCACGTACGGTCATCGCCCGGCGGGGCACCACAGTGATTGTGCTCCAGCCCGGCGTGCCATCGGCTCGTGTCAACGACCGCACTGTCAGCCTGGATGTCCCGGCGATGATCGCGGGCGGCCGCATCCTGGTGCCCCTGCGCTTCATCGGCGAGGCGCTGGGCGCGGCCGTGGATTGGGACGGTGTCCGGCGGATCGTGTACGTCGCATCACCCCGCGTCGGGCAGCCGCCCGCGCCGCCACCCTTGACACCTCGACCGCTTCCGCCGCCCGAGCCGATCCAGCCCCCGCCGGCTCTCCCGCCGACGCCACCTGAAACCGTGCTGCCACCGCAACTACCGCCGATCATCATCCTGCCGCCGCCCCCACCGGCACCGGTGCAGCCGGTCCCGGCGCGCATTGATGGGACGGTTATCCGCGTCGAGGCGTACCAGTCGCGCCTGCTTATCAGGAGCGACGGGTTCATCTACCGGATCTCGGTCGGCCCCGGCACCGCGATCTTCCTCACCGAGGCCTCGACCGGGCGTGGCGGCGCCGCCGGTCTTGATGACATCCGCCGCGGCGATCTTGCGCGCGTCACCGTTGACGCGCAGGGCCGGGCGCTCTCGATCCGCGCGTCGTACCGCGAACTGCGTGGCCGCCTGGAGGATCTCATCGGCCGCACCATTTACCTTCGCGACGGGCGGGCGGTCCGGCTGGGCGATGAACCGTTGTTCTTCCTGGACGGCCGCGGGGTCACCAGAGATCGCCTTCGCCCCAGCATGGATGTGGTGTTGCGAGTGAGCCCGCAGACGGGTGAGGCATGGGAGATCCGGGCCCGCAGTGGGCCCGAGACCCCGCGACCGCCTCTGGGGCCGCCCCGCATCGAGAGTCTCAGCGTCAGCCCGGACAGGCCGCTGGGCATCGGCGATACTCTGGTTGTCACGATGGACGGGACGCCGGGCGGGGTCGCGCGGTTCGAGATCGCGCGCGTGGACGATGCCGTCCTAATGACCGAGGGACCCGCGGGACAATACACAGGCCGCCGCACCATCCGCGCCGGCGAGTCGGCACAGAGAGCCATCGTCACCGTGCGCCTCCGGATCGGCGGGATCGAGGCTTCGCGGGTCGCCGGGGAGTTGGTCACGGTGGACGGATTCCCGCCGGAGATCACGCGCCGCGCACCCGAACCGAACAGCGTGACCACCGACACCCGCCCGACCATCGTCGTGGGGTTTGCGGATCGCGGACCGGCGGGGATCGATCGGGCCAGCTTCCGGCTGTGGATCAACGGTCAGGAGATCCGGCGCGCCGTGGTGTCCGATACCGCGGCAACGTACGAGTCAGCATCGCCGCTGCCGTCCGGGCGCATCAGGGTGCAGGCGCGGATCGCCGACCAGGCCGGCAACGAGGCGACCACCGCCTGGACCTTCGAGATCGAGCGCGCCGCGCCGCCCACCCGGACACCCATGCCAACAGTCGCGCCGACGGCGACACCGACCTTGCCTCCTTCCACGCCGTCGCCCACTATTCGGCCCACACCGACACCTCCGCCGGTGACCCAGACGCCCACCATCCGGCCAACGCCGCCTCCGGTGGCAACTCCCTCCCCGCCGCCGCCCCAGCCTCCGGTGCTGGCAACTCCCTCCCCGACGCCGCCGACCCCGACGCCGGCTTCGCGGCCGATCCAACCGCCAGGCACCCCGACGCCGGCGGTGACCTCGACCGGGCGCGTCGCGCCGCCCGTCATCCTGGAGCCCAGGCCTCAGGACAACATCCGGGTGCCGCTGGTCGTCAGGGGAACCGCGGCTGCGGGCCACAGGGTCGAAGTGACCGTCGAGTACCAGACGCCGCCGGACGGACCCGCCGCGACCATCGGTCCGGTGACCGACGATGTGGACAAGAACGGGCGGTGGACCGTCCGCATCCGGTTGCCATCGCCGCTGCCGCGGTCGGGACGAGTGACGATCATCGCCCTCATCGTGAGCCCATCCGGGGCACGCTCCGAGCCGGTCCGCTTGGTCCTTACCTGGCCGCGCGAGTAGGCCCGGCCGGTACAGGCTGGCGCATTCCCAGCAAGACATGACCGGGACCCGTGGAGCGACGCCACGGGTCCCTGGTATACTATCCTTATGCCCGTGCTCCAGATGGTCACCGACATGCCGCCGAGCGGCGACCAGCCGCAGGCGATCGCCGGTCTCGTGGAAAGCCTCAGCGCCGGCCACCGGTACCAGACGCTCCTGGGGGTGACAGGCAGCGGGAAGACCCTCACTGTTGCGAAGGTCATCGAGCAGGTGCAGCGGCCGACCCTGGTACTGGCCCACAACAAGACCCTGGCGGCCCAGCTGTACGGTGAGTTCCGGGAGTTCTTCCCCAACAACGCAGTGCGGTACTTCGTCTCATACTACGACTACTACCAGCCCGAGGCCTACGTCCCGCAGACAGATCTGTACATCGCCAAAGACGCCTCGATCAACGACGAGATCGACCGGCTGCGTCACGCGACCACGAAGGCGCTCATGGAGCGCCGCGACGTCATTGTGGTGGCCTCGGTCTCGTGCATCTACGGGTTGGGACGACCCGAGGACTACAAGGAAGTGATGCTGCTCATCCGCAAGGGCGAGCGGCGAACCCGGGAGGAGATCGTCCGCCGGCTGGTGGACATCCAGTACGAGCGCAACGACATCGATTTCGCGCGGGGCCGGTTTCGCGTGCGGGGTGACGTGATCGAGGTGTTCCCGGCCTACGAGGAGCGGGCGGTCCGCGTCGATCTGCTCGGCGACGAGGTCGAGCGCCTCGTGGAGCTCGACCCGCTCACCGGCGAGATCTTCGAGAACAAGGACACCGTGGCGCTCTGGCCGGCGAAGCACTGGGTCACCACCGAGGAACGGCTGGAGCGGGCCCTGGGTACCGTCGAAGACGAACTGCAGGACCGCCTGGCGTGGTTCCGGGATCATGGGAAACTGCTCGAAGCCCAGCGGCTGGAGTTCCGCACGCGTTACGACATGGAGCTGCTGCGCGAGGCGGGTACATGCCCGGGCATCGAGAACTACTCGCGTCACCTCGACGGCCGCAATCCCGGCGAGCGGCCGGGCTGTCTCCTCGACTACTTCCCGATGGATTTCCTGCTGGTCGTGGATGAGAGCCACGTCACGATTCCTCAAGTGAGGGGGATGCTCGAGGGTGACCGGTCGCGCAAGAAGAACCTGGTGGAGTTCGGATTCCGCCTGCCGTCGGCGTGCGACAACCGGCCGCTGGCCTGGGACGAGTTCGAGGCGCTCGTGCACCAGGCGATCTTCGTCTCGGCCACGCCGGCGCCGTTTGAGTTCGAAGTCAGCACGAAGGTCGTCGAGCAGGTCGTCCGGCCCACCGGGCTCGTGGACCCGCTCGTTGAGGTGCGGCCGGCCAAGGGCCAGGTGGACGACCTGATCGCTGAGATCAAGACGCAGGTCGGGCGGGGCGAGCGGTCGCTGGTCACGACGCTCACGAAACGCATGGCCGAGGACCTGAGCGCCTACCTGCAGGAGCTGGACTTCAAAGTGCACTACCTGCACGCGGAGATTGACACGCTGCAGCGCGTACAGATCCTCAAAGACCTGCGCCTCGGCACCTACGATGTCATTGTCGGGATCAACCTGCTGCGCGAAGGCCTCGACCTGCCCGAGGTGTCGCTGGTCGCGATCCTGGACGCCGACCGCGAGGGCTTCCTCCGGTCCGAAACCGCGCTGATCCAGACTATGGGCCGCGCTGCACGGCACATTTTGGGACGGGTGATCCTCTACGCCGATGAGGTCACCGACTCGATGCGCCGCGCGATCGAGGAGACGAACCGCCGTCGCGCGATCCAGGTCAGGTATAACGAAGAGCACGGCATCACCCCCGAGTCCATCCAGAAACCGATCAGAGACCAGATCGACCTGCTGGGTGTGGCCGAGGAGATCGAGACGTATCAGCCTTCGGGTGAGATCCTGACCGCCGAGGAACTCATCAAACTCGCCGAGACCCAGCGCGCTAAGGTCCCGTGGGATGTGGCGCGGCTGCTGATGCTCTCGCCGGCCGAGTTGGAGCAGACGATCGAGGCGCTGGAGCGCGCGATGCGGAAGGCCGCGGCGGAGCTGCAGTTCGAGAAGGCCGCGGTCCTGCGTGATCAGGTCAATGAACTGCGCAAGGGGCTTGGCGAGCCGTTCTTCGCGTCGGCGGGAGGGCGGGGTCGCGGGGCGGCGCGTGGAGCCCGGTACCGCGGCGGACCCGGCGGTACGGGCCGCCCCACGGCCGGGGGTAGAGGAGGACGTCGCGGCGCACACAAGCGCCGGTAGCTGGCTGTCGGAATGGTAGGATCAAGAACTGGCGGGGTCAGATAGTCGCGGATCGCGGCCGGGAGGAATCGGACGCCGAACGCCGCGTAGTTGACAGGCACGGGATACGGATGGGAGGGGCGGCTGTGGCCAACGAACGGGAAGTCTCCCTGGATGATCTCGCAGTCATGGTATCCGCCGGGTTCAGCGAGGTACAGACCCAGATCTCCGGCTTGCGGGATGACGTCGAACGACGGTTTGACCGCGTGGAGCGGGATCTTGCCGAGGTAAAGTACCTTCTCACCGATGTCGTGCGCCGCGACGAGTTCCTTGACTTGAAGCAGCGGGTGGAGGAAGTGGAGCGGCGCCTCGGTTCGAAGGCCTGACGCCGGGCGAATCTGTCGTAGGATACTAACATGCCCCTTGATCGCATCGTCGTCCGCGGAGCCCGTGAGCACAACCTCAAGAGCATCACCGTCGAAATCCCGCGCGACCGGCTGGTGGTGCTGACCGGCATCTCGGGCTCGGGCAAGTCGTCGCTGGCCTTCGACACCATCTACGCGGAGGGACAGCGGAAGTACGTGGAGTCGCTGTCGGCCTACGCGCGGCAGTTCCTCGGCCTGATGGAGAAGCCCGACGTGGATGGGATCGACGGGCTCTCGCCAGCGGTCTCGATCGATCAGAAGGGCGCGCCGCGCAATCCCCGGTCCACGGTGGGTACCGTCACCGAGGTGTACGATTACCTGCGGCTGCTCTACGCGCGCATCGGGCAACCGCACTGCCCCAAGTGTGGCCGGCCGATCAGCCGGCAGACGCGCGAGCAGATCGTCGATCAGGTGTTGGAGCTCGGCGACGGGACGCGCGTACAGGTGCTCGGCCCGATCGTGCGCGGCCGCAAAGGCGAGTACCGGCAGTTGTTCGACGACTTACGCCGCCAGGGCTTCGCCCGCGTGCGTTCCGACGGGCTGGTGTACGATCTCTCCGAGGACATTCCCCTCGACAAGAACCGCAAGCACAACATCGAGGTCGTCGTCGATCGACTTGTGGTCAATCCCGATGTGCGCTCGCGCCTGGCCGACTCTGTCGAGACCGCCCTCAAACTTGGGCAGGGACTGGTCTATGTGGACATTGTGTCCAACGGCGATCGGGCCGCGGGTCCAGTGGCGCGGCCGACGCCCCGGCAGGCCGGCAGGGCGGCGGGCGGCAACGGTGCGGACGGCAGCCTGCTGGTGTTCAGTCAGCAGTTCGCCTGTCTCGAGCACGGGACGGTACTGCCCGAGATCGAGCCGCGCATCTTTTCGTTCAACAGCCCCTACGGCGCCTGCCCGACCTGCACCGGCCTCGGGTTCAGGCAGGAGATCGACGAAGACCTGGTGCTCGACCGCGACAAGAGCCTGCTCGACGGCGCGGTGGTGCCCTGGGCGGCCTCGACGAGCGACTACTATCAGGAACTCCTGCAGTCGCTGGCCGCGCACTACAAGGCCGACATGAAGACGCCGGTGCGCCGGCTGCCCAAGGCGTTCGTTGAGGTTCTGTTGCATGGGTCCGGGGAGCCGATCCGCATCCGCTACCACAACAAGTGGGGCGTGCTGCGCAACTATGACACCACCTTCGAGGGTGTTGTGCCACAACTCGATCGCCGCTACAAGGAGACCGACTCGGACTACGTCCGGGAAGAGATCGAGCAGTACATGACTAGCGCGCCCTGCCCGGATTGCAGGGGCACGCGTCTCAAGCCCGAGTCGCTGAGCGTCAAGGTGGGCGGTTTGAACATCGCCGAACTGACCGCACTGACCGTCCGGCAGTCGTTGCAGTTCTTTACCGACCTGACGCTCCTGGAGCGCGACCAGTTGATCGCGCACCAGATTCTGAAGGAGATTCGGGCGCGGCTGGGCTTCATGGTCAACGTCGGTTTAGATTACCTCTCGTTGGACCGCACCGCGACCACGCTCTCCGGTGGTGAGGCCCAGCGCATCCGGCTGGCCACGCAGATCGGCAGCGGCCTGATGGGGGTGCTCTACGTCCTCGACGAGCCCAGCATCGGTCTGCACCAGCGGGACAACCGGCGGCTGATCAACACCCTGGTAGGCATGCGCGACCTGGGGAACACCATCCTGGTCGTCGAGCACGACGAGGAGACCATCCGCTCGGCCGACTGGGTGGTGGACATCGGCCCCGGCGCGGGCGCCGACGGCGGACACGTGATGGTGACGGGCCCGCCTGAGGCCATCGCAAAGCATCCGGACTCCGTCACCGGCCAGTATCTGTCCGGCCGCCGCCGGATCGCCGTGCCGGAGCGCCGCCGCCCCGGCACGGGGGAAACCCTGATCGTGCGGGGCGCGCGGCAGCACAACTTGAAGAGCATCGACGTGCGCATCCCCCTGAGCGAGTTTGTCGCCGTTACGGGCGTATCAGGGTCCGGGAAGTCTACGCTGATCGACGAGATCCTGTACCGGGCGCTCACCAGTAAGATCTACGGCAGCCGCGTGCGGCCGGGCGCGCACGACCGCGTGGACGGCGTCGAGCACGTGGACAAGGTGATCGAGATCGACCAGTCGCCGATCGGCCGGACACCGCGCAGCAACCCGGCGACCTACACGAAAACGTTCGACCTGATCCGTGATCTATTCGCGCAGACCTCGGAGGCGAAGGTCAGAGGCTACGGCCCGGGCCGGTTCTCGTTCAACGTCCGCGGCGGCCGGTGTGAGGCGTGCGAGGGCGATGGGATCGTCCGCATCGAGATGCACTTCCTGCCCGACGTGTACGTCCCGTGCGAGGTGTGCAAGGGCAAGCGTTACAACCGCGAAACGCTTGAAGTGACGTATCGTGGAAGGAACATCAGCGAGGTCCTGGCGATGACCGTCAGCGAGGGGCTGACGTTTTTCGAGGCGATCCCACGCATCCGCCGCAAACTGCAGACGCTCGACGACGTGGGGCTGGGCTACATCAAACTGGGGCAGCCGGCGACGACGCTGTCCGGC
>Ga0154786_1125_pt2 | contig 11612 bp, 14 predicted proteins | sample Rifle2008BG16ft_FD_105794 | JGI IMG/M metagenome (GOLD analysis project Ga0154786, IMG submission 105794) | Armatimonadetes bacterium RBG_16_67_12
CGCCGCCCGCCGGGATGGAGGTGGTCCTCGCGGCACCGCTGCTCTCCAAGGATCGCCGCCTCGGGGTGCTGGTGGTCGGCCGCGACACGGCATGGCCGTTCGGCGACGCCGACGCCAGCCTGCTGGCCACCCTGTCGGATCAACTGGCGATCGTCATGGAGAATGTCCGGCTGTTCCAGGAGGTGCGGGCCAAGGAGGCGGCCCGAGGTGAGCTACTCAGCAAGATCATCACCGCTCACGAAGACGAGCGTCGGCGGATCGCCCGGGAGCTGCACGACGAGGTGAGCCAGTCGCTGACCGTGTTGATGATCAGCATCACCGCGGCAGAGGGGATGCGCGATCCGGACGCCCTGCGGAAGAAGCTGGACAGCCTCTACGCGTCGGCGGAAGCTACCCTGGCCGAGGTGGGGAAGATCGTCCATGACCTCCGGCCGACCGCGCTCGACGATCTCGGGCTCGTGTCCGCGGTGCGACTGCATGCGCGGAACCTGCTCGAGGCCTCCGGCGTGCGCCTGGCGTTCGATGCCGCGGGTTTCGGGCACCGCCGCCTGCCGCAGGCCGTGGAGGCGACCGCGTTCCGGGTGGCGCAGGAAGCGCTCACGAACATCGCGCGTCACGCTCGGGCCTCGGCGGCCACCGTGTCGCTGCGACTGCGTGATGGGATCCTGACGGTACTGGTCGAAGACAACGGCGTGGGCTTCGACCCGGCGCAGACGTCTCGAACGGGCCGGCGGGTCGGCATCCTGGGCATGGAGGAGCGTGCCAGTCTGATCGGCGGGACGCTGCGGATCCACTCGCAGCCCGGTCAGGGCACCCGGGTCGAGCTCACGGTGCCGGTGGAGGAGATGGGGTAACATGTCTGGACCGATCCGCGTTCTGGTGGTGGACGATCACGCCCTCGTGCGCGAGGGCATCAAGTCGCTGCTCCAGGGGATTGCCGAGATCAATGTCATCGGTGAGGCTGAGGACGGCCTTGACGCCATCGAGAAGGCCCGCAAGCTGCGGCCCGACATCGTGCTGATGGATATCGGGATGCCGCGGATGACCGGCGTGGAAGCCGCGCGGCACATCCGGGAAGAGATGCCCGCCGTGCAGGTGGTGGCGCTCACGATCCACGAGAGCGAGGAGTACCTGTTCCAGATGCTCCGTGCGGGCGCTTCGGGTTATGTGCTCAAGAAGGCCCATCCGTCCGAGATGCTGGCGGCCATCGAGGCCGCGATGCGGCAGGAGACCTATCTGACCCCGTCCATGGCCAAGGGACTGGTGACCGACTACCTGCGGCGGATGGGTGAGGGGGGGGACGAAACGACCTACCGGGAACTGACCGACCGGGAGCGGGAGGTTCTCAAACTCATCGCCGAGGGCTACACCAATCCCGAGATCGCCAGCCTGCTCAACATCAGCGTCAAAACCGTCCAGGCCCACCGCGGCCACATCATGGAGAAGCTCGACCTGCATCGGCCGGCGGCCCTGGTCCGCTACGCCATCCGCAAGGGACTGGTCGAGGCCGAAGGCTAAGGCGCTTTCCGCGCACGTCTAGGGTCTCTTTTCCCGCCAGATCAGGCGTTCCCGCCCTCACCTCTGGGGGTCTCACCCCGTCCCAGGGGTAGCCTGCCCGATGCCACCGCCACGCCTGCCGGATACGGTAAGGGTGGAGGTGATCTCCATGATCCGCCTGAACGCTGGGCATCCCGACGCGGCAAGCGGCGGCAGAGTGCTCCCGAGGGCAGCCGTCTTGAGCTTCACCCTTGGCATGATCGCCCTGCGCGTCTGCTGGCTGCCGGGCGTGAACTGCGCGCTGGCCGTCGCGTCCGTTGGGCTGGGGATTGTGGCGCTCTTCCAGATCCTCCACGCGCACGGCACGGTGGCCGGCATCGAGGAGGCGATCACCGGGGTGGTCCTGGGGATCGTGGTCCTCGGGCTGTCGGTGTTCTTTGTCTCGGCGCTGATCGCGGCCTACCACTAGGAGCCCTCGGATGCGTCTCACCCGACGGCAGTTCCTACAGATCGTCGGCGCAAGCAGCCTGGGGGTCACCTACCTGTCAGGTTCGCCGTACGCGCACGCGACGACCACCGCGGCTTTCTCCACGCTGATCGACGTCGCCCGCTGCCTGGGCTGTAGGTCTTGTGAGGCGGCATGCAAGCAGACCCATGGCTTCCCGGCCGGCGAGTCCTCCGACCTGTCGCCAACGGCCTGGACCGTGGTGCGCGCACGGGCGCTGCGCACGCCCCGGCCGCACCTCACGCTGGGCGACGCCATGGCCGGCCAGCGGACCATCAAGGTCCAGTGCATGCACTGCCTCGCGCCTGCGTGCGCTTCAGCCTGCCCGGTCGGCGCCCTGCGCAAGACCGCGGCGGGACCGGTGACCTACGACGCCGGTCGGTGCATCGGCTGCCGGTACTGCATGGTGGCGTGCCCGTTCGGGATTCCCACGTACGAGTGGGACAGGCCGCTGCCGGCCATCGCGAAGTGCAACATGTGCGCCGAGCGCGTGGCGAAGGGCCAGGAACCGGCGTGCGTGGGCGCCTGTCCGGTGCAGGCGCTGACGTTCGGGCGGTGGACGGCGATGCTGGCCGAAGCCGCCAGACGGATCAACGAGACACCCGGCCGGTATGTCCCGGCCATCTACGGGAGGACGGAGGCCGGCGGCACCTCCATCCTGTACGTCTCGGATGTGCCCTTCGAAGATCTCGGGTTCCCCGTGGTCGTGAAGGAGCCTCTGCCCGCCTACACCTGGAAGGCGCTGGGGAAGATCCCAGGCCTGGTGATCGGGCTCGGCGCCACGCTCACCGCGCTGGAGGTCGTGATGCGCCGGCGCCAGGAACGCCTCAACGAGGGGGGTGACACGCCATGCGCCTGATCCGCCTGACGCCCTGGCGCGTGCTCCTGTGGCTGATGGTGGGGGTGGGTGGGGTGATCACCGTTCTGCGCTATGCGCGTGGCCTGGGCGCGGTCACGAACCTGTCTGACCGCTTCCCCTGGGGTCTGTGGGTGGGCTTCGACATCATGTGCGGCGTGGCACTGGCTGCGGGCGGGTTCACCGTGGCCGGGCTCGTGTACGTCCTCCACCTAGAGCGCTACCATCCGCTGGTGCGGCCGGCCATCGTCACCGGGTTCCTGGGGTACCTGCTGGTGATCGCCGCGCTGCTCGTGGACCTGGGCCGGCCGTACCGCATCTGGCACGCTCTCATCATGTGGAACCCGCACTCGGTGATGTTCGAAGTGGCCTGGTGCGTCATGCTCTACACCCTGGTCCTGAGCCTGGAGTTCGGGCAGGTGGTGCTCGACCGCCTCGGCCGCACCTCGCTGCTGCGGATGACGCGGATGGCGCTGCCGCCGCTGGTGATCGCGGGTGTCATCCTCTCCACGCTACACCAGTCGTCGCTGGGCGCGCTGTTTCTGATCGTGCCCGGCAAGCTGCACGCGCTGTGGTACACACCGATGCTGCCGGTGCTGTTCTTTCTTTCGGCGCTGGCGGTGGGCCTGGCGATGGTAACCGTGGAGTCATCGGTCTCGTCCCGGGTCTTCGGGCGCTCGCTGGAACTGCCACAACTGCGCGGCCTGGGGACGGGCACGGCCCATGCGCTGACACTCTACCTGGTGGTGAAGGTCGCCGATCTGGTGGCCCGGGGTGCCTGGCCCCTGGCGTTTCAGGCCACCGTGGAGGCGGCGATGTTTGCCCTCGAGGTCGGGGTAGGGGTCGTGGTTCCCCTCGTGCTCCTCTCGCACCCACACACCCGCCGCAGCGCCCGCACGATCGGCATCGCCGCCGGACTCGCCGTGCTCGGCGTGGTGCTGAACCGCCTGAATGTGGGGGTCACCGGCATGCTGGCCTCCAGCGGTGCCCGCTACGTGCCGTCGTGGATGGAGGTGCAGATCACGCTGGCGATCGTGGCCGCGGGGGTACTTGCCTACCTGTGGATCTCCGAGCACCTGCCGATTTTCCGCACGGAGGGGCGCGCCGCGGAGTTCGCTGACGAGGGGCTGATTGGCGTCGGGCCGCCGGGGCCGGTCCCGGTCGCGGGCACGGCCGCCGAATAGCGCCCGAGGGGCCCCGCGGGGCAGAGTCGCCACAGGCGTCTGAGCCAGCCTGCCTGGGTGTGCGGGTCTAGGCGGCCACCTCGTGCCGCGACCACCCGCGGACGATATCGCGGGCGCGGTGGATGAGCGCCGGCAGCGCCGCCCGCACCGAGTCAGACAGACCCGCGCCGATGTTGGTCGCGCCCGTCCGCTCCACGGCCAGCACGCGGATCTCGTCGGGGAGATCGAGCCCCACGGCCCGTCCGACCGCGAGCGCCTCGCCATACCCCAGGTAGTGCGGCGAGGGGCTGCGGACCACCGAGGGGGTCAGCACAAACTCCTCGATCTCCCCCGGCGCGCCGCCCGTGTCGCTGACGAGGGGCTGATTGGCGTCGGGCCGCCGGGGCCGGTCCCGGTCGCGGGCACGGCCGCCGAATAGCGCCCGAGGGGCCCCGCGGGGCAGAGTCGCCACAGGCGTCTGAGCCAGCCTGCCTGGGTGTGCGGGTCTAGGCGGCCACCTCGTGCCGCGACCACCCGCGGACGATATCGCGGGCGCGGTGGATGAGCGCCGGCAGCGCCGCCCGCACCGAGTCAGACAGACCCGCGCCGATGTTGGTCGCGCCCGTCCGCTCCACGGCCAGCACGCGGATCTCGTCGGGGAGATCGAGCCCCACGGCCCGTCCGACCGCGAGCGCCTCGCCATACCCCAGGTAGTGCGGCGAGGGGCTGCGGACCACCGAGGGGGTCAGCACAAACTCCTCGATCTCCCCCGGCGCGCCGCCCGTGGTCTGGCTATCGATCAGCAGGACCTTCCCGACGCCCTCGATGTGATCCAGGAGCGCCAACCCCGACCGGACTGAGATCTCGACCGGCAGGCCTTCTGCCTTCAGGGCGAGACCGGCCACCACCCCGACGGCGTCATCGCCCAGCAGATCGTTGCCGACCGCGACGATCAGGATTTCACGCTGCGTGGGCATCAGCGGCGGATCTGCCGCACGAGCCGGCCCTCGCTGTCGTAGATCGAGGCCACCAGCGGCATGTCGCCGGGCAGGGAGTGGGTGGCGCAGCCGTGGCACGGGTCGTACGCCCGGAAGGCCATCTCCACCATGTTCAGCAATCCGTCGTCCACCTGGCCCTTGTGGATCAGCGACTTCGCCGCGCGGTCCACCGACATCGCGATGCGGGCGGCGTTGTTCTGGGTGGCGACGATCAGGTTGGCCTTCGTGATCAATCCCTGCTCGTCGGTCTCATAATGATGGAACAGCGTGCCGCGGGGCGCCTCGACCACACCGATGCCCTTGGCGGGGGTCTTCGTGGGGAGGACGCGGAGGTCACGGCTCGTGATCTCCGGATCGTTGGCCAGTTCCTGCAACCGCTCGGCCGCGTAGAGCAGTTCGATGACCCGGGCCCAGTGGTTGGCCAGCGTGTGGTGCACCGGCTTCCCGCCCAGCGTCTTGAAGAACTCCTCGTAGGCCTCCTGTGCCAGCGGCGTGGCCATGCCGTCGGCGGCGTTCAGCCGTGCCAGCGGCGCGACGGCGTAGATGCCGCTGTCCTGCCCCTCGACGAAGCCCTTCCAGCCGACAGGCTTGAGGTAGCAGAACTTGACGTAGCTCCAGGGCTCGACATGCTCAGCCACATAGTCCAGGTAGTCCTGCGCGCGGAACTTCGCGTACTCCTTGCCCTCCGCGTTCACCACGCGCAGCATGCCGTCGTAGAAGTTCACCCGGTTGTTGGCGTCCACCAAGCCCATGTAGTAGGTCTTGTGGGTGTACGCCTCGGACGTGATCAGCGCCACGTAGTCAGGATTCCCGAGGACCACGTTCCGGAACACGTCGAGGGTGAACTTCGCAAACCCCACCGCGCGGTCGGCCACCTGCTGGAACTGCGGCAGGTCATCGGGCGCGATGCCCTTGGCGACGCCACCCGGGAGGCCGAGCACCGGATGAATCGTCTTGCCGCCCAGATAGGTCTCAAGATCGCGCAGCTCCTTCCGCGTCTCGATGACGCGCTTGCCGACCTCGAGGCCCACCTTCGCCAGCACGCCCAGCACGTTGCGCTGCTCCTTCGGCGCGGTGGGACCCACCACGAAGTCCGGGCCGCCGAGGAAGTAGAAGTGGAGGGCGTGGTCTTCCACCATGAACAGCGAGTAGTCCAGCTCACGGATCTTCTTGGCCGCCGGCGGCGGATCAACGCCGTAGAGATCGTCCAGCGCCCTGGTGGCGGCCATGTGGTGAGCCAGCGGGCAGACCCCGCAGATGCGCGAGGTGATCTGCGGCATGTCCTCGGCCGGCCGGCCCCGCGCGAACGCCTCGAAGCCGCGCAGTTCGGGCACCTGGAAGTAGGCCCGTTCGACCTCGCCGGCCGCGTCGAGGAAGATATCGATCTTGCCGTGGCCTTCCAGGCGGGTGATGGGATCGATCGTGACCCGGCGCTGACGCATGTACGCTTCGTTGCTGCGCTGCTGCGCCTCGTTCCACACCTGCTGCATCGGCTTGTCCATGGTTGTTGCCGCCTCCCTCAGGACACTGCCAGGGCCGGGGAAATCAGTTCGGTGCCGATCCCCAGGCGCTGCGCGGGAACACCCAGCGCCAGGCCCATCAGTTGGGTGAAGTAGAGGATGGGCACCGAGAATCCGGTCCCGAACACGCGGTTCACGTGCCGTTGGTAGCACTCCAGGTTGAGCTGGCAGAGCGGGCAGACCGTAGTGATGACCTGGGCCTTCTGGTCGACGGCGCTCTGGAGCAGGTCGCGGACCATCGCCAGCGCCGCCTTCCGGTTCGTCACGATCAACGATCCACCGCAGCACCGCAGGCGCGGCGGGTAGTCGACCGGTGTCGCACCGATCGCGGACAGCAGGTCTTCGAAGAACCGCGGCTGCTCGACATCTTCGTGGTTCTTCTGCGGCCGCAGGACCTGGCAGCCGTAGTATGGGGCGACGCGCAGGCCCGCCAGCGGTTTCGTGACACGCTTCTTGATCTCCGGCAGCCCCACGTCCTCGACGAAGACGTTGATGAGGTGCCGCACCTCGATGGTGCCCGAGAATGTCAGGCCGTCGGCCTCGAGGGCCGCGTTGATGTGTTCGGCCAGGTCGGGTTCCTTCTTGAGATGGGCGTTCGTGAAGTACATGTTCTTGAAGCAACCGCTGCAGGGCGCGATCAGGTCGTGCCCCTCCCGCTCGGCCATGGCCAGATTGCGCGCGCACAGGGTGTAGGCCAGGAGCTCGTCGACGTGGAAGTAGGCCGTAGCCCCGCAGCAGTTCCAGTCCTCCAGTTCCTTGAGCTCAACGTCCAGCCTGCGCGCGGTCTCCAGGGTTGAAACGTGATAGGAGAGCGCCATCCGCTCCAGCGAGCAGCCCGGGAAATAGGAGTAGGTTTTCATGTGACTCTCCCCACTGGAACGATCCGCATGAGTACCCTCCTCAGGCGCTCGGCGTCCTTGACCCGGCGGGGGACCAGCGGCAGCCGATGCTTGCGCAGCAGGCCCAGCGCGACGAAGGCTTCATCGAGCAGGCCCCGTAGCCCGTGCCGGAACACATACGGGGCTGCGAGCTCCGGCTCGAATGAGCGCCCGTATTTCAGGATCATCTGCACAAACCGTCTGGAGAAGTCCGCCCCCAGCACGCCGCGCGGCACCTTGTTCTGCCACAAGGTGTAGCGCTTGAGCCCGTACATCATGTAGGCGATGTCGATGCCCTTGGGACACCGCACCGTGCACTGGTAGCAGGAGGCGCAGGTCCAGAAGGCGTTGCTGGCCAGCACCTGCTTCTTGAGACCCAGCCGGATCATCGCGATGAGCTCGCGCGGTGAGTGATCCATGAATTCCGTAGCCGGACAGGTCGCCGCACACGTGCCGCACTGAATGCAGGCGTGGAGAGGGTTGCCCTCCGTCGCGTACAGCACGTTGACGACCTCGTCGGCGAATGTCGGTCTGGTAGCCATCGAGTCGCTCCTACCGGCTTTCTACCTCGCGTTTCTGGGCTGCCTGCAGCAGGGCGCCCACCCGCTCAAGCAGAAGCGCGGGCTCAACGGGTTTTTCCATCAGCTCATCCACCGGCAGCAGGTGCGGATGGACGGGCTGGCCGGGGAAGAGAAATGCAATCTGCTCCCGCAGGCCGGTGATGATCAACACCGGCATCTGGTTCAACTGGGGATCCCTGCGCATCTTCCGCGCCAGCATGATGCCTTCGGCGCCCCGGCCCATGAGGATGTCCAGCAGGAGCAGGTCGTACGCCTTGGCCTTCAGGGCGTCGAACCCATCCTTGGGATTGTAGGCCGCGTCCACCGCGTACCCCGCGGGCTCCAGAATACCCTTGAGACCGTCCACAAAGTCGGGGTCGTCGTCAATGATCAGCAACTGCGCTCTCGGACTCATGGTGCACCTCCCTAAGGCGATTTCTGCAAGACCCTCTCGTCCGACGGCGACGGAATCCCGGCGCTGGCTTCTAGCGCCGGGAGGGCAATCACGAATCTGCTCCCCTGTCCAGGGGTGCTCTCCGCCGTGATCACGCCGTCGTGCGCCTCGACGATCCGGCGCGTGAGGGCCAGGCCCAGACCGGAGCCGCCCTCCTCGGCTCGCCCACCCCGACCCCGGTAGAAGTCCCCGAAGATGTGCGGCAGTTCGTCCGGCGGGATCCCCACGCCGGTATCCCGAACCGCGATCATGATCCGGCCATCCTGCTCCTCCGCGGCCACCTCCACCCGGCTCCCGGCGAAGGAATACTTGACCGCGTTGCCGACGATGTTCACCAGCGCTTCCACCAGCAGGCCCTCGTCCCCGTGGACCGGGCTGAGCGGTTCGCGGACGGTGGTGGCGATCTCAATGTCCTTGCGCTGGGCGTAGGGTTGCACGCTCTCGACAGCCTTGGCGACGGCTACGGGGATGGCCGTCGGCTTGAAGCTTTCCTTGATCTTCTCGAAGTTTGTAGCAAACGCCCTCAGCCAGGCCTGTGTTATTTTGAGCAGGTCGTCCATCCGGACCCGCATGCGATCCAGGCGGGCCTTCTGGCCATCGGTGAGCACCCCGGACAACTCGGCCGACAGCAGCATGAGATTCTGCTGGACGGCCGCCAGCGGCGCCTTCAGTTCGTGCGACACGATCCCCGCGAAGTTCTCGCGCAGCATGTCCCGCTCGCGCCGCAGGGCGGCCGTCTCCAGCGCGAGCCGCCGTCGCTCCAGACCCCGGTGGGTCACCAGGCGGAACTCCTCGGGGGTGAAGGGTTTGGGGACGAAGTCGTAGGCCCCTTTTTGCATCGCTTCCACGGCCGAGTTCAACGTCGCGTACCCGGTGATCACGATGGTCACGATCGTGGGATCGAGGGTGCGGATGCGCTCGATGACCTCCATGCCCGAGATGCCGGGCATCTTCAGGTCCACGAAGACCAGGTCGGGGTGGAAATCCGCCAGGCGCTGCAGCCCCAGTGTGCCGTCGCTGGCCGTCGCGATCGTCACGCCTTCGCCCTCGAGGATCTCGGCGCAGGAGTCCAGCACGACCTCTTCGTCGTCGATGATGAGGATCTTGGACGGCTGCACAGCCACTTACGCATCCACCTGTGTGGTGACCGGCAGCCGGATGACGAAGGTTGTCCCCTTCCCGGTCTGGCTGGTCACCGCGATCGTGCCCTTGTGCTTCTCGATAATCCCCTTGCTGATTGCCAGGCCCAGGCCGGTGCCATGCCCGGGATCCTTCGTCGTGAAGAAGGGATCGAAGATACACCCGAGGTCCTCGGGCCGAATGCCGTACCCGGTATCGGTGAAATCCACCTCGATGAAGTTCTGACTCGCGTCGAGCCGCGTCGCCAGCACCAGCCGCCCGACGCCGTCCATGGCCTCGGCCGCGTTGATGATGATGTTGATGAAGACCTCCTGCATCTGGGAGGGATCGATGACGGTGGGCGGGAGATCGGGTTGGAACTCGGCGGCAATCCTGATGTTGTGGAATGAAGCCTGCTTTTCCAGTAGCGAGACGCACTCACGCAAGATCGCGTTGACGCTCGACAGCTTCATCTGGGGTGCTCGTGGCCGCGAGAAGTCCAGCAACCCCCGGACAATCTCCCGGCACCGGTCGGCCTGGTTGGCGATCTTCTGGAGCGACGAGCGGATCGGGCTGTCGGCGGGCACCTTCTCCAGGAGCAGGTGGGAGTACGTCACGATGCCCTGGAGCGGGTTGTTGATCTCATGCGCCACGCCGGCGGCGAGCTGTCCGGTGATCGCCAGGCGCTCAGACTCCATGATCTTCGACCGGGCATACTCCTTGAGCAGGTCGTCACGGCGCTTCAGCGCGACGGCCATGGTGTTGAACGCGTCGGCCAGGTCCTCGAGCTCGTCGCGCGTCTTGATATCCACGCGCACGTCCAGGTTGCCGCGCGCCATGTCCCCTGACGCCGAAACCAATTGGGTAACGGTTCCGGAGACCTGTTGAGAGATGCGGTAGGAGAGACCCAGAGAGAGAAGTCCCCCGGCGAGCGTGAGGGCCAGAAACGCGGCGATGGCGCTCCTCCGCATGTCCACGTACTTCTCTTCTAGCACGCCGACGTATAGGATGCCGATGATCTTGCCGCCGATGGTCCTGATAGGCTCATACGCGGTGATGTACCACTCGTTCACCACGAACGCCCGGTCGACCCAGGGCTTCCCTTCCAGGACCACCTGGCGGTACACGTCCTCCGCGATGCGCGTCCCGATCGCCCGGGAGCCGTCGGCGTTCATGACGTTGGTTGAAATCCTGACGTCGTCCAGGAAGATGGTCGCGGTGCCGATGTCCTTGCCCTTGTACCTGACGTCCTGGAAGACGGTGCGCTTGATCCTGTCAACCATCTCGAAGTCTTGGTTCAGGAGCACTCCGCCGTAGAGGAGACCGATCAGACCGTGACCCGGGCTCACGATCGGAGCGACGGCTTTCAAGACCATCCCGGCCCCGAGTTCCGTCTCCACCCGGGGCCGCGCCCTGGGTGTGGGAATCAACGTGAGATACGCGCGATCCGCCAGGACGGGAGATTCCCGGCGCAGGTCGTCCGCGGTCATGATGGCGACGCCCGCGACGGGCAGTTTCGCCTTCCGGGCCGCGGCGATGAGTTCATCCTGGCTCCGATCGTCACCGGCAAGCCCCGGGGTGGTGGTGTGCAGGAGAACCCGCCCGGACGGGTCGGTGACCGCGAGGAAGTCGAGCCGCTCGTTCTTCCTGACCCCCTGCAACTCGATGGCGGCCTGGTCGAGCCTCCCGGCGAGCAGGGCATCCTTCAAGAAGAACCGGTCGGCCGTGAGCCGGACGACGTCGTTGATGTCGTCCAGCCTGCCCGTGAAGATCTCGCGGGCGGCATTTAAGTTGGTGCGCACGGCGGTCTGGGCTTCCGAGACAATCAGCCGGCCGACAAGCTGCGTCCCAACGATCCCCGCCGCGGCCAGGGCGACGGCGATGATCAGCACATAGCTGAGGACCAGCTTGGTCGCGATCGGCACCCTGGCCGAGCGCTCACGCCGCAACATCCTCGCCATCCGGCGGCCCAGGCCCAGCGGCCTGGGTGTGCCCGCCAGCCTGGCGGAATGCGGGTGGGTCGCGGCGCTCATGATCCTCACACCGTCACATCGTCACGGGG
>Ga0154786_1149_pt1 | contig 11590 bp, 10 predicted proteins | sample Rifle2008BG16ft_FD_105794 | JGI IMG/M metagenome (GOLD analysis project Ga0154786, IMG submission 105794) | Armatimonadetes bacterium RBG_16_67_12
GTGAGCCAGTCGCGGCTGGGCCCGGGGCTGGGCTTATTGGTAACGATCTCGACGATGTCGCCGCTCTGCAGCTTCTGTGAGAGCGGAACCAACCGGCCGTTGACCTTGGCGCCAACGCAGTGGTGCCCGACATCGGTGTGAATCCGATACGCGAAGTCCACGGGCGTGGCGCCGGCCGGCAGATCGATCACGTCGCCTCTGGGTGTGAAGACAAAGACCTCGTTCTGAAACAGATCGAGCCGCACCGACTGCACAAACTCCCGGGCGTCGGCCAGATCTTTCTGCCACTCAAGCAACTGCCGCAGCCAGGCCAACTTCTGGTCAGCCTCTGGCGCCTGAGTCTTCGCCTGCTTGTACTTCCAGTGGGCCGCGATGCCGCGCTCGGCCTCCTCGTGCATCTGGTGCGTGCGGATTTGGATCTCCAGCGGCTCGCCTTCATGGATGACCGCCGTGTGGAGGGACTGATAGCCGCTGGTCTTGGGGTTGGCGATGTAGTCGTCGAACTCACCAGGAATCGGCTTCCAGACCGCGTGCACCACGCCCAGGGCGGCGTAGCAGTCCTTCATGTCCTCGAGCAGCACCCGCACGCCCAGCCGGTCGTAGATGCGCGCGACCGGCTCCCCCGCGTACTTGGGCCGCTGCATCTTCCTCCAGATGCTGTAGATGTGCTTGGGCCGGCCGGTGATGTTCTTGGGATCCACCTTGATGCCGGCGCGGGTGAGCTCGCGGTGCAACACGGCGCACACCCGGTCCACGACCGCCTGCCTTGCCTCCTCGGCCTGCGCCAGATCGCGGGTCAGCGCGAGGGAGGTCTCGGGCTGCAGTTCGCGAAAGGCCAGGTCCTCGAGTTCCTTCTGCAGACTCCCGATGCCCAGGCGCTCGGCCAGCGGCGCGTAGATATCCAGAGTTTCCTGGGAGGTTCGCTGCCGCTTCCACTCGGGCAGCGGCGCGATCGTCCGCATGTTGTGCAGGCGGTCGGCCAGCTTGATGAGCACGATGCGGATGTCGTTGGCCATGGCCAGGAACATCTTGCGTAGGTTCTCGGCCTGGCGCTGCTCCCGCGTCTGCCACTCGATCCTGCCGAGCTTGGTGACGCCGTCTACCAGCGCAGCGATCTCGGCGCCGAACCGCTCACGCAGTTCTTCCGGCTCCACGCCCGTGTCCTCGAGCACGTCGTGCAGGAGCGCCGCCGCCACCGTCGTGGGGTCGAGATACAGATCGGCTAGGATCTTCGCGACGGATACGGCATGGGTCACGTAGGGCTCGCCGGACGCCCGGGTTTGGCCCTCGTGCGCCCGGGCGGCCGCCAGGTAGGCCTCGCGCACCTGGTCCAGATCGGCTTTCGGGAAGCGTGTCCGCAGCGTCGCAATCAGGCCCTGGACCTCAGGAGGCAGGTCCTGGAAACTCGCCTGGTGTCGGCGCAGATCAAGCCACTTCACGGCACGGTCCCGCTGGTGACGGTGTTCCTGCAACAGTTCGGTAACGTGGTGCCCGGCCCTCCTGTTCAGGCCCTGGCCAAATCGGCCAGGATAGTCGCCGCGGGGCCTTCGGCCCACGCGCGAAGATCGGTCCAGGCCGCGCGTTCTCTTGTGCCCTCTCGATAGCGGAGCGACCGGTCGAGATCGGCGCGACCCGCGGGGTCGGTCACCGTATATCGCACGGCACCTTCGCCTCCGCCCTCGGCCGTGATGACCCCCGCCTCCACGAAGATCTCGAGGGCCGCGCTCAGCGTGTCAATCGGGAGGCTCGCCAGGGCGGATTCCTCTCGATCGCCGGGCGGCCACACCCAGGACCCGCGCCGGCCACGGTCCTTGAGGTAATGGTAGCACTGCACCAGCGCCTCCCGCGGGGGATGACGCCGGTCCAACACCGCCGCGGCCGCATCCAGGGCCTCGCGGCCGTACCGGAGGTCGAGGATCGCTCCTTGCCCGCCGGCCCCCGCGGCCCCAAGGGCCTCGCCGCCGAGCATCCGGGTCGGCAGCAATCCCAGCGCTACGGCCCGGGCGATGTCGGGCGGCGCCCCCGGCGGCACCAGGAGCGATCCGACGACCAGCACCTGGATGGCCCCCGCTCCGTAGAGATCTTCGATCGTGCGTCGCAGCGCTGCCGGAAGGCCGTCGTGGTAGTACGCGATACGGTCCGCTGAGGCCGGTGCGTCCTGCCGCAGGCGCCGGCCGACATCAACGGCGGCCGCGGCCCCGGAGACCAGCACCAGCACCTTCTCCGGTCGCAGATGGGTGAGGTCAGAGAGAGCCATGCCGGCCGCGCCGCGGTGGTCCGTGACGCGGAGGTGTGTGCGAGGGCCGGACGGCAGCTCCAGTCGTTCCACCGCGAGCGTCGCGGCCGCCAGCCGCATCCGGTCGTGAGAGGCCGGTCCGGCCACGAGCCGGACGCGATCACCGTACCGCCCGGCCAGCGCCCGGAGATCATCGGCGGGCGACACATCATCGACGATCACGATCACCGCGCCGGCGTCAGGACCGCTGGCCAGCATCCACGAAGCCGACGCCACCAGCAGATCCACCTCCCGGCGCCTAAACGCACCATCCACCCGGCTCCGTGGCGTCGCCGAAAGGGCGCCGTGAACGGCCCGCGTACGCACGCCGATTCCGCGAAGCCAGGGCCCAAGCGCCCGTGCGCAGGCGTCGGCCTCGCACGCGCGGGGGAGCACAACCGCGACCGGCCCGGAGCCGCCGGTGATCAGCGCGGCGGAGACAGACGCCACGACGGCCAGCAACCCACGGCCTGGCCCCAGGCGCACCGCCACCCTGCGCCCGGCCCGGATCATCTCGACCGTCTGGCGGTGGACCTCGTGAAGCGGCCGGCCGCGCCCCAGGCGCGCCGCGATCCATCCCGCGAAGTCTGCGCCGGCCGGAGGCCTGGCCGCGACCTCACCCGTGAGGCCGGCCTCCCCTCCCCATACCGCCTCGCGCTCGACGAAAATGTTGAGACCCTGCGCTCGTTCCCCACCACCGGTGAGCGCGGCGGCGGTGGCCGCGTACCGCGCGCCCGCGTCGATTGCCGGCGCCAGCCGGGCCGCCAGCGTCGCGCGCAGGAAGCCGAGCTGTCGGCCATCAGGCAGGCAGACCTTGATCGCGTGTGGGTCGCGCGGGTTTGCGGGCTCACGGACCAGCCGCAGCCGCTCCCCGGTCCGGACCTCCGCCAGGAGCCCCTGGCGCCCCTCAAACGTCACGCCCACGACCTTGGTGTGGAACGCGGGCGCCTCGTCAATCTCGTGGTGGCGCACGTCAAGATATTCGCCCGCACGATCGAACAGGCGCGCCAGGAGCAGGCCCGCGTCGGCGGTGACGGCGGTGGGGTCCACGTCGGGCGTCCAAAGGCGCTCGACCACCATCTGAACGGATTGACCTTCGCGCCACTGGTCGACCTCGACCGAGTACGTCAGGTCGATCCGCGCCTGGGTGAAGGCCAGCAGCTCGGCCAAGTCGCCGAGCCGGAATCCGATCGCGTCCGCGGTGCGCGCGCCGTCGCTCACCACCAGTCGCAGGTGTGCACCGCTGCCCACCATCCGCGTGCCGGCCGCGCGCAGCCCCCGGCTGAGAAACACCGGCTGCGGGTTGCCGGCTCCGAAGGGCGCCAACCGGGCCACCTCACCCGCCAGCTCAAGCGTGACCTGCTCGAGTGTGATTTCCGCATCCACCTCGGTGACGGGCTCGAGGTCCTCGGCGGTGAGCGCGCCGGCGACAGATTCGACGAACGCCGAGCGAAAGCGCGGGATGGCATCGGCCTGAACGCTCAGGCCCGCGGCCATCGCGTGCCCACCGAAGGCGTCCAGCGCCGAGGACGCGCGTGCCAGGGCGTCCACCAGGTGCAGCGGTGGAATGCTCCGCGCCGACCCCTTCCCGACGCCTTCGCGTACCGCGATCAGCACGGCCGGCCGGTAGTAACGATCCACGATCTGCGAGGCCACGATCCCGACGACGCCCTGGTGCCAGCCTTCCCGGGCCAGCACGATCGCCGGTGACGCGGCCAGACCCTGCGTCTCGATGTCTTCGATGGCATCGGCCAGCACCTGGCCGCACAACGCGCGGCGCTCCGCGTTCAACCGGTCGAGGTCCTTGGCAATCGTCTTCACTTCCGCCGGATCGTCGCTGATCAGCAGGCGGACCGCCATCGCCGCGTGCGCGAGCCGGCCCGCGGCGTTGAGGCGTGGGGCCAGGCCGTGGGAGAGGTCGCGGGCGCCGAACGGCGAGCGGAGTTCAGCCACTTCGATCAGTGCGCGCACCCCCGGGATGGCCGATCGTTCGAGTTGCCCGATGCCGCGGGCGACGATCACGCGGTTGTCACGCAGGAGTTCGACCGCGTCGGCGACGGTGCCCAGCGCCGCCAGCTCGAGCAGGTCCCGGGCGCCGTCGCCCAAACCCATGGCCGCCAGCGTCCCCCTCGCGGCCTGCCACGCCAGACCCGCGGCGCAGTAGTCCGTGGCACTGCCGCTGATCTTGGGATTCACCAGGGCGTACGCCGAGGGGAGAGCGCCCTGCGGCATGTGATGGTCGAGGACGATCAGGTCGAGGCCGGCGCTCCTGGCGACGTCGGCCGCATCGCATGCCGCAATGCCACAGTCCACCGCGACCAGCAGGCCGGCGCGCATCGCCAGCCGCGCCACCGCCGCAGTGTGCAGCCCGTAGCCTTCGGCCTGCCGATCCGGCACATAGAAGTCTACCGTCCCGCCGGCGCGGCGCAGCGCCCGCACGAGAATGGCAGTGGCGGTCACGCCATCGGCGTCGTAGTCGCCGTAGACGATCACCGGCGTCCGTTCTCTGACGGCGCGGACCATTCGCTCAACCGTCTGATCCATGCCGGGAAGGTCGAAAGGAGACGAGGGCTCGGCGGATCGCGCATCGAGGAAGGCGCGGGCGGACGCCTCGTCACGCAGACCTCGGTTGATCAGCACCTGCGCCGCGACGGGACTCACCCCGAGCGTCAGCGCGAGCCTCTGCCGGCCCCTCGGATCCTGTGGGAACAGGCGCCAGCGGGCATTGAGCGGCCCGCCCATGGCCTACGGTTTGTGTTCGGGACGAGTGTCGTCGAGTTCGTGCAGGCGGGCCTCGAGCTCTCGCACGCGCGCCTGCATCTCACGCAGGCGGGCACGGAGATGCTGCTGGCCGAGCACGCTGCTCACGAGGACCAGGAAGCCGCCGACGACCGCCGCGCCGATCACCGCCAGCGCCAGCGTCGTCTGGGCCTGCCAGGCCAGGAAGCGCACCGTCACCGGCGCAGGGTTGGTCAGCGCGAACGCGGTGACCACCGCGAGCAGCAACAGTGCGAAGAGGCTGAATCCTGACATGATCCTAGCGCCGCCTGGATCGCCGCCGGCGGCGGCCCGATCCTGCGGGCGACCGGGAGGTGCCCGAGCTCCGCGCCTCTGAGGGACCAACCGGCGAGGGCATCGCGGGCCCCGTCGGTAGGACGGATACCTCGGCTGTACGATTCCGTCCCGAACGCCGATCAGACCACAGGTCCCAGTCCACGAGGAGGGCCCCGGCGTTGAAGACCGACGAGTATGCACTGATCGCAACGCCCACGGTCAGGCCGAACGCGAGGTCGCGGACGGTGACGCCGCCAAAGAAGTAGACCGCCGCAATCGCCAGGATGACCGTCACCGAGGTGTTGATCGACCGGACGAGAGATTCCAGCAGACTCCGGTTAACCAGCCTCTCGAAGACCTCGCGTGTCCGCATCGCCAGGTTCTCGCGAATGCGGTCAAAGAGGACAATCTTGTCGTTGATCGAGTAGCCGACGACCGTCAGCAGGACCGCGACGAATGACGAGTTGACCTCCGTGCGCGTGATCGCGAAGACCCCCACGACGATGAGCAGGTCATGCAGGAGCGCCAGGTCCATCGTCACGGCGTATCGGACTGATTTGAACCGGACCGAGACGTAGATGAGCTGGAGCAGGAGCCCGATGATGAGCCCAATAATCGCCGTGTTGCGCAGCTCGCGGCCGATGGTCGGACCCACTTCGTCCTCGCGGAGGACCGTCACGCCGCCAAACTCCTGCCGGAGCGCCGACATGAAAGCAGCCTTTTCCTGCGCGGTCAATGGCCTTGTACGGATGAACACGTCCTGCTCGGCCGCCTGGATGATGCTCTGACCGGTGGCAAACCTGTCGACCATCTCGCGGATCTGCCCGATCGACGCCACCCGCTCCAGTTTGAAGTGGAAGTAGTTGCCGCCGGTGAAGTCGACACCCCAGTTCAACGCGCCGCGATCGGCCATGGAGTTCGTCACGAGCGCGACCACGCCGGGGATAATCAGCAGGACCGAGAAGACGTACCCCAGCCAGCGCTTCCCGATGACATCCCAGAGGGGCTTCACGTCTCGATCCTCCCGGCGACACGCGCGATCTGCCGGCCAAGCCCGGCGGCGGCCGCTCCATCGACAAGCGCCCGGGTCACGAAGACCGCCGTGAACATGCTGATGAGCACGCCGATGCTCAGCGTGACGGCGAATCCGCGAATCGGCCCGGTACCAAGGAAGAACAGAATCACCGCCGCAATCACCGCGGTCACATTGGAGTCAATGATGGCGCTCATGGCGCGGTGCCAACCGGTCTCGACCGCTACCCGCAGGCTTTTGCCGGACCGGATCTCCTCTTTCATCTTCTCGAAGATGATGACGTTGGCATCCACGGCCAGGCCGACCGAGAGTACGAGCCCGGCGATTCCGGGCAGGGTGAGCGTTGCGTTCAGCGCCGCCAGGGCCGCCAGAACCAGGAGCAGGTAGAGCCCCAGAGCCACGTCGGCCAGCGCGCCGGGCAGCCCGTAGTACAGCAGCATAAAGAGCCCCACCGCAGTGAAGGCGACCCAGGAGGCCCTGAGGCTTGAATCGATCGAGTCACGGCCGAGCTGCGGCCCGACGGTACGGTTCTCCACCACCTGCACAGGAATGGGCAGCGCGCCGCCGCGCAGCAGCACCGCCAGATCGCGCGCCTCTTCGATCGTACCGAATCCTCCGCTGATCTGGCCCGAGCCGCCCGGGATGCGGTCGCGAATCACCGGCGATGAGATCACTACGTTGTCGAGAACGATCGTCAGGTACTTGCCGATGTTCTTGCCCGTGTAGTCCTCAAACTGCCTGGCGGCCTTCCCTTTGAACGTGAAGCTGACGATAGGATCGGTGGTCTGCTGGTTGAACGACGCCTGGGCGGTCCCCAGGTCGGCACCGGTGAGAACCACTTTCTTCACCAGTGGGATCCTCTGCCCGACGGGCGCCTGGCCGGACGGGCCCGGCGTAATCACCGGCGCCGGGAGCATCACCGTGGTGCCGTCCGCGCTCCACTTCGCGCCCTCACGCAGCTGCTGCGTGCCGGTGTCCACGAACTCCAGCAGCGCGGTCTTCCCGATCAAAGCAATGGCGCGCTGCGGATCGCTGATCCCGGGGAGTTCCACGATGATGCGGTTGGCGCCCTGGCGCTGAATCGTCGGCTCGGTGACGCCGAGCTGGTCAATCCGCCGCTCGATGACGCGCATCGCCGCGTCCATCGCTTCGGGCGTCACCTTGATCGTCGGGGTGTCCTGCCCTTCGAGCACGAGCATGCTCCCGCCCTTCAGGTCCAACCCCAGGTTTACGTGGAGCTGCGGCGCCTGAAACACGGGCCGGCGCCCGACGAAGGTCACCGGGCGAAACGCAAATTCAAAAGCGACGATCACCAGGATCAGAATGAGGATCCATCGCCAGCCAACGCGCGATCCCAAGGGCGTTCCCCTTCCAAGCGGTGGGCTCTTCTAGGCGCAAAAAAAGAAGGCCCAGCCCAAGCCCGATCTATTATAGGCGCCGGCAAAACGGACTGTCAAACCGCCCGCCGGGCCGTCAGGGCCCGCACGGAGGGGATCGCCCTCAGGACTCGGGCGGAGTGCGCCCCGGTAGGGGTACAGGTCGATTGCCCCCATCAAGCGCTCCCCGCGGATCTCTTCTTGTCCTTCATCCCACACCCCGCCGTGGTGAGTCGGCCGCAGGGAGCGCCGCCGCGCGGGCGAACCGATGCATCGTGGTTCTCTTCTCTGACGACGCCAGGGAGCATACGGCCGCGGCGATCCGCCTGGGCGGCTGCCAGGTGTTCATCGGCACCTGCTCATGGGCCGACCGCGGGGTGGTACAGAGCGCGTTCTACCCTCGCGGCGCAAAGACGGAACCTAGGCCCCGACTGCAGCACTACGCGAGCATCTTTCCTACGGTTGAAGTGGACGCCAGTTATCACGCGCTGCAGCCGGCAGCGCGTGCGCACCAGTGGCTCGCGTGGACCGCGCCCACGTTCACGTTCAACGTGAAGGCGTTTGCGTGGCTCACGCGGCACGAGAGCGATCCGAGGCGGCTTCCGCCGGAAATCGCCGCGCTGCTGCCGCCGGATTTGCGGGCAGGCGGGCCGGTCCGAGGCGACCGGGTTCCCGAGGAGGCCCTCGCCTCGGCGTGGGATCATTTCGCGGCCTTTACCGACGTGTTCGCGCGCGCCGGCCGGCTGGGATATGTGCTGTTCCAGTTTCCCAAAGGACTCGGCTTCACCCGCGACCTGTTCGCCTATCTCGACGCGTGGGAACCGTATCTGCGCACATGGCGGGTGGCCGTCGAGATCCGGCACAAGGACTGGCTCCACCACAAGAACCGCGAGGCTTTTCTCGGCGTTCTGCGCGAGCACAAGTACGCCTACGTCATCCCCGACATCGTCCAGGCGCAGTACCTGCCGCCGCCGGATGTCGAGGTCACCACGGACTGGTCGGTGGTGCGCTTCCACGGCCGCAACGCGGCGCTGCTGGAGCGCCGGGCGTCGACGGAGCGCGCGTATGACTATCTGTACTCGCAGGAAGAACTGCAGCAGTGGGCGGGCACGGTCCGGCGGCTCACGGACCGGATCGGGTCGCTCTACCTTATGTTCAACAACCACGCCCGCGGGCAGGCGGCGCAGAACGGGCAGGAGATGATCGGACTGCTCAGGTCCTGACCGATCCCCGGGGCCTATACTTCAGATCCCCGTCCGTGGGCGACCCTGGCCGCACCCGATCATCCCCCGATAGGGGGGACAGAAATCACCTCCCAATTCATGTGGGCGTTCGACCCGTCGAGGCGGAGGCCACAATTCAGGCAGCGCCGACCGAACACGTTCACATTAAAGCCCATGCCGCTACGCCGCATTCTGGGTTCGGGACCGCGCGGACGCCAGTCGCTGCGGATGAAGAACCCTTGTCCACAGCGCGGGCACGCTCGCGCCCTATTAAGAAACGTGAGAAGCACCCCCGCCACCATTAGATAGAAGAGCGCAGACCAGAAACGATGCGTCCACGGGGCCCCGCTCACCAGGAAGCTCATCCGCCCCCCGCTCACCTTGTGGACAAGCACGATTACCGCCGTCAGCAGCATCGGAGAAAAGAGGCAAAACATGGTAGCCGAGCGCAGCCAGCGTACAGGACGCAACTCGCGTTGAATCTTCTCCGAGGATTTGACTGGAACTGGAGAGGACATGCCCGGCATAGGGCTAGAGTATACTCAAGAGTCTTTCCGCAACAAGTCTCTCAATGGAATCACAGAACCTCCACATCAAAGGCGCGCGCCAGCACAATATCAAAAACATCGACGTCGAGATGCCGCGCGGGCGTAGGGACAGGCCGGCCGCGTCAGGACGAGCGGCGCACAGCGCCTCAGGCCGGCTGCCCGCTGAGCGCTCGCCTGACCGATTCGTAGATGCTCACGTCGTCCCTGCCCCGACCTTCGCTGACAAGGTGCATGTCTCCCGGTCCAATCCATCGGAATTCCGTGAAATGCCCGCACTCCATCAAAGGATGCTCAAGATCCCCGGCCACCTCAACGAGGAAATCGAACTCGCGCTTCTTTGCGACGCGCCCGTCGTGTCCGGCATCCCAGTCGAATACATGGACGAGGGCCCCGATACGGGCCAGCTCCCAGCCGGTCTCTTCTCGGATCTCCCTGCGAAGCGCCTGGAACAGCGACTCGCCAAGCTCGACGTGTCCGCCCGGAAGATCCCAGCAGCCCGGAAGCAGTTCAAGCGTCGGCGCCCGCTTCTGCACGAAGACACGGCCCTGAGGATCCATGATGAGCGCGCCGACCACACACTGCCGGCCGTCGGCCTCCGCCCTCGCCTGCATGATGGAGAGGGCCTCGGAATCCGGGACCATCTCTCGCGATGTCATCAGCGCCTCCTCAGACTCTTCATCGGGGTTCGAGGGCGGCTCTGGTGTGCACCTCCTCCCGCAGGCGCGCCGCAGGATAGCCCAACGGCTCCAGCAGCGTCTCGGTCGCGCGCACCAGCAGTTCGACATAGTGCTCGACGTCGTACGACCAATCTGCGCCCAGCAGCCCCAGCGGCCGCACGCGGTCGTCGGGCAGCCGCGCGCCGGCATGCGTGATGATGTACTGGATCCGCTCGCCCGGATGCAGTCGCACGCCGGCGCGGGCCATCTGGCGGGCGGCCACGGCCACCATGGCGTTGTTCTTGTAGCCTTCAGGCGCGCGAGAGATGGTGGTCGTGATCGCCAGTTCAGAGGCCGAGATCTCCCCGTCGCGCAACCGGAGCACTGCCTCGGCCAAGATGTCCAGCACGTGCGGAATCCGCCGGCGCACCTCGTCCAGCGTCGGGGCCTCGAAGAGCACGTCGAGCATGCGCTGCTGCATCCGCTCGACAATCGCCGGGACATCGGAGCGCCGCACCTCGATCCCCCGCACCTTCGACGCCCCATCGTCGAAGCGGCCCAGGTAGCGGTTGGGAACACCGACGCCCGGGTGCGTGCGCGACGGCAGGAACGCGATCCAGTCATAGATGCCCTCGACGAAGATCGGCAGGCCGGTCTCGCGCTCGATGGCCAAGGCCAGGGCATCGTAGTCCTCGCGCGCCGCGCCGGTCCGGTGCAGCCACATCGAATCCACCAGGGCGTGGAGCATACGGTAGCCATATCCCTCGGCGATCTCCTTGGCGCGCAGGAGCATCTCACGGGAGAAGGCGGTGGTCGCCTCGTGGGCCTCGATGCGGCCGAAGCGGGCGTTGCGATAGCCAAGGTACCCGAATGAATTGCCCGTCAGGATGCCTCCTTCCGCAAAGAAAGCCGCCGGCTCGTCGGCAAGTCTGAAGCAATACACATACCGATCATTGTATGGGACTTCCTCAACCGAGGTTATCGGGCTGAAGATCAGGGGCGATTCGAGGGCGCGAACGAGGTCGATCTCACGGGCATCTTCTGCCACAAGACCCTCTAGCGAGACCGCCAGCGGGATCCAATCCCCTGGCACTAGCTGATCGGCCCGTTTGACCTGGAGTCGACCGTGCCGAAGGACATAGCACTGGTGGTTGGGTGTCATCAGCAACTTGCGACCCCACCGCAGCCGCATCCGGATCATTTTCGGGGGAGCAGGAGTCTTCATTGCCGATGCCACAGGCTTCACGCACCCTCGTAGCTCCCCGTCGATGCCCGTCACGGCGAGCCCCTCCACCGGTTGCTCGCCCCACTGGGCTCCAGGAAGATAGGCTTCCACAATGTCTCGGATCGGGGCAATCGTCCAGCGGCCGTTGACCCGGTGAAGCACCTGAGTGGCGCCGTCGAGGCAGCAGACCAGGCACCATT
>Ga0154786_1135_pt13 | contig 11567 bp, 13 predicted proteins | sample Rifle2008BG16ft_FD_105794 | JGI IMG/M metagenome (GOLD analysis project Ga0154786, IMG submission 105794) | Armatimonadetes bacterium RBG_16_67_12
CCGCCGCGGGCGGGGACCCGCGGATTCTGGACCGGCTGGCCGCCGCCGAACGCGAACTCGGCGCGGCTGCCAGCCGCCTCGAGCACCTAAGTACGCGCTCCGACCGGCTCGGCGAGCAGACGGGGCGGTGCCTGCAGCGCGTCGGCCTGGTGCGGTACGACGCGTTCAAGGAACTGGGTGGGCACCTGAGTTTCAGCGTCGCCCTGCTGGACGCCAAGCAGGACGGTGTGGTGGTCAGCGTGCTCAACGACCGCGATGGTGCCCGGGCCTACGCCAAGCCGGTGGCCGGCGGGAGATCGACGTTTACGTTGTCGGAGGAAGAGCAGCGCGCCATCTCGCAGGCCTAGGCGCGACCATGGTCTTCTCGGATCGGCATGACGCAGGCCGCCGTCTGGCCGCGGCCCTGATGCATCTGCGCGACCGGCGCCCCTTTGTGCTGGCAGTCCCCCGGGGAGGTGTGGTCGTCGGGCGCGAGGTAGCTGATATCCTGTGTGCGCCGATTGACGTGGTGATTCCCCGCAAGCTGCGTTCGCCGTTCAACCCGGAACTGGCGATCGGCGCCGTGGCCGAAGGAGGCGCCGTATTCGTGGACCAGGAGACCGCCTACGGCGTGGACCAGGCCTATATAGACGGCGAAGTCTCCGCCCAGCGCCACGAGATCGCCAGACGGGTGCAGGTCTATCGCGAAGGGCGGCCGCTGCCGGACCTGACCGGGCAGGCCGCGATCGTTGTGGATGACGGTATCGCCACCGGCGCCACGCTGGTGGCCGCGCTACGCGCGGCCCGCACGCTGGGCCCGGCGCGGCTGGTGGCGGCGGTTCCCGTGGCGCCGCCGGAGGGCGTGGCGCGCCTGGCCAACGAGGCTGATGAGGTGGTGTGCTTGGCCGCGCCCGCGGCCTTCCACGCCGTGGGGCAGTTCTACGAGGACTTCCGCCAGGTCGAAGACGACGAGGTCCTGCGGCTGCTCGCCGCCCGGGGCGCCTCGCAGCCGCGGGAGATGTGATGACTGCCTACGACGCCCACGTGGCCGCGGCCAGCCGGCGCCCGCGCGGGAGGTCCGGCTGCCGTTCTACCGCCGCCCGAAGACATGATCATGGTGAGGTGAGGCATGTACCCGGACGACCGACGGTATACGCGAGAGCATGAATGGGCCAGGCGGGAGAATGGACGTGTGCGCATCGGGGTCACCAAGTTCGCGGCCGACCGGCTGAGCGATGTGGTGTTCATCGAGCTCCCCAAGGCGGGCGCCCAGGTGAAGGCGATGGACCCGTTCGGCGTCATCGAGTCGGTGAAGGCGGCCAGCGATCTCTATGCGCCGGTCTCCGGGCGCGTGGTCGAGGTCAACCAGCAGCTCATGGACAGCCCCGAGACGATCAACCAGGACCCGCACGGCGCGGCCTGGATGATCGTGATCGAGACCGGGGCCGTTGGCGACGCCGAGTGGGAGCAACTGCTTGACTCCCGGGCCTACGAAGATCTGGTGGGAAAGGAACAATAGATGACACGAACCACGGAGTGGCACCCGCACAAATACCTCCCGATGACCGCCGCAGAGCGCGACGCGATGCTGCGCGCCGTCGGTCGCGGCTCCGCGGAAGAGCTCTTCACGGACATTCCGACCGAGGTGCGCCTGCGGCGGCCGCTCTCGCTGCCACCGGCGCTGGCCGACGGCGACCTGCTGGCCCACCTGCGCGACCTGTCCGAGCGCAACGGCCACGCCGACCGCTTGACCTGCTTCCTCGGCGGCGGCGCCTATGACCATCTGATTCCCAGCGTCGTGTGGCACCTGGCGGGCCGCGCCGAGTTCGTCACCGCCTACACGCCCTATCAGGCAGAGGTGATGCAGGGCGAGCTGCAGGCGGGCTACGAGTACCAGTCGATGCTGTGCGAGCTCACCGCCATGGACGTGGCCAACGCCTCGATGTACGATGGCGCCAGCGCGCTGGGTGAGGCCGCGGTCATGGCGCGCGATCTGACGAAGCGCGACGAGGTGGTGGTGTCCACCGCGGTGCACCCGCACTACCGCGAGACGCTGCGTACCTTCGTTCAGCACCTGGGCATCGTGGTGCGCGAGGTCGGGTACGAGGACGGCGTCACCCTACCCGGCCGGGTGCGTGCGCTGATCACCGAGCGAACCGCGGCGGTCATTGTGCAGTCGCCCAACGCCTTCGGATGTGTCGAGGACGGCGCGGTGCTGGCGCAGACCGCGCACGCCGTGGGCGCGCTGCTGGTGACGGCCATCGCTGAGCCGATCAGCCTGGGCGTGCTGCAGCCGCCCGGCGCCTACGGCGCGGACATCGTCGCCGGCGAGGGCCAGCCGCTCGGCAGCCACCTCAGCTTCGGCGGTCCTTATCTCGGCATGCTGGCCACGCGCGACGCCTTCGTGCGGCGGATGCCGGGCCGGCTGGTGGGCGTGGCGGCCGATCACGACGGCCGCCGCGGGTTCGTGCTGACGCTGCAGACCCGCGAACAGCACATCCGGCGCGAGAAGGCCACCAGTAACATCTGCACCAACGAGGCGTTGAACGCGCTGGCGGCCGCGGTGTACATGGCGGCGCTGGGCAAGACCGGCCTGCGGCGCGTGGCCGAGGTGAACGCGCAGCGCGCGCACTACGCGAAGCAGCGGCTATGTGCGATTCCGGGTATCCGGCCGGCGTTCGACGCGCCGGTGTTCAACGAGTTCGTGCTGCGCACGCCGGTCGCGCCCGAAGACCTCAACGTTCGGTTGCGCCAGCACGGGATACTGGGCGGCCTGGCGCTGCACCGCTGGTATCCCGAACTCGCCGACGGCTGGCTCGTCTGCGTCACCGAGGCGCGCACGCGGGCCGAGATTGACAAGTTCGTCGCGGCGGTGTCGGAGGTCGTGTCGTGAGCGCGCCTGGGGACTTCCCCCTCATATTCGAGCACAGCGTGCCCGGCCGCATCGCGGCGTCGCTGCCCGAGGCCGAGGTGCCGGAGGTGTCGCTGGAAGAGATCGTGGGCGCCGGGCAGATCCGGCGAGAGCCCGCGGCGCTCCCCGAGGTCAGTGAGCCGGACCTGGTCCGGCACTACACGCGCCTCTCGCAGCGCAACTATGCCATCGATGTCGGGTTCTACCCGCTGGGCTCGTGCACGATGAAGTACAATCCCAAGATCAACGAGGATGCGGCGCGGCTGCCCGGGTTCGCGCGGCTGCATCCCAACACGCCGCCGGAACTGGCGCAGGGCGCGCTGGAACTGCTGTGGCGGCTGGAAGGGATGATCTGCGAGATCAGCGGGATGGACCGGGTGACGTTCCAGCCCTCGGCCGGCGCGCACGGCGAACTGACCGGTCTGATGCTGATCCGGGCCTATCACAACGACCGCGGAGACTCCGGCCGCACCCGCGTCATCGTGCCCGACTCGGCGCACGGCACCAATCCCGCGTCGGCGGCCATGTGTGGCTTTGAGGTTGTGACAGTGCCCAGCGACACGCGCGGCAACATCGACCGCGACGCGCTGCGCCGCGCGGCCGACCAGACCGTGGCCGCGCTGATGCTGACCAACCCCAACACCCTGGGCCTGTTCGAAGAGCACGTGGCCGAGGTGGCCGGTATCATCCACGGTTGCGGCGGCCTGATGTACCTGGACGGCGCCAACTTCAACGCGGTCCTGGGCATCACACGGCCCGGCGACCAGGGATTCGACGTGATGCATGTAAACGTGCACAAGACGTTTTCGACGCCGCATGGCGGCGGGGGTCCTGGCGCCGGCCCGGTGGCGGTGAAGCGAATCCTCGAGCCGCATCTGCCGGCCCCGACGATTGATCGTGAAGAAGACCGCTTTGTCCTCAACTACGACCGGCCCAAGGCGATCGGCCGCGTGCGCGCGTTCAACGGGAACTTCGGGATCTTCGTGCGCACCTACGCGTATCTGCGCGCCTACGGGCCGCTGCTGCGGCAGGTATCCGAGGCCGCGGTGCTCAACGCCAACTACCTGCTGGCAAGACTGCGCCCCCATTTCGATCTCCCGTATGACCGCACGTGCATGCACGAGTTCGTGCTCTCGGGCCGGCGCCAGAGGCAGCAGTACGGCGTGCGCACGCTCGACATCGCCAAGCGGCTGCTCGATTACGGCTTCCACGCGCCGACCATCTACTTCCCGCTGATCGTCGAGGAGGCCATCATGATCGAGCCCACCGAGACCGAGAGCCGGCAGACACTCGACGCCTTCGCCGACGCGCTGATCCGGGTCGCCGAGGAGTGCCGGACCGATCCCGAGGTCGTGCGCTCGGCGCCGCACACGACGGTCGTCGGCCGGCTCGACGAGGTGGCGGCGGCGCGCAAGCCAAATCTGAGGTGGCGTCCCAAGACCGAGGTGGGGAGCCCGGCGTGACCCACCCCGGCGCGGCTGAGATCCCGACCATCGCCGACGTCCACGCCGCGGCGGAGCGCATCGCTGGCCTTGCGCGCCGTACGCCCGTCGTCCCCTGGGACGCGGACAGCGGGATGCTGCTCAAACTTGAGAGCCTGCAGCCCACGGGCGCGTTCAAGGTACGAGGCGCCGCCAACCATCTGCGCGTGATCGCCGGCACCGTGCTCGGGGTCGTGACCGCATCGTCGGGCAACCACGGGCAGGCGGTGGCGTACGTCGCGGACCGCCTGGGGATTCCCGCGGTGGTCGTGGTGCCGGAGACTGTAAATCCGGTGAAGGCGCGGGCGATTGCGGGCTTCGGCGCGGAACTGCTGCGGTGCGGGACGACGATGGACGATCGCTACGCCATGGCGCAGCAGGTGGCGCTCGACCGTGGGCTGCACCTGATCCCCTCGTATGACGACGCGCTGGTCATCGCAGGTCAGGGCACCTGCGGCCTCGAGATCGCCGAGCAATGCCCCGACGCAAGGGCCGTGGTGGTGCCGGCGAGCGGTGGCGGGCTCATCTCAGGGGTCTCCCTGGCGATCAAGGCCCTGCGGCCCGGCGTGAAGGTGGTCGGCGCCGAGCCACTGAGTCTGCCGCGCTTCGCGGCGTCGCGCGCCGCGGGCGACCGGGTGACATTGCCCTTCCGGGATACGGTCTGCGACGGCCTCAAGGCGCAGCGGCCAGGCGAACTCACCTGGGCCGTAACGTCACGTACCGTGGATGAGTTCGTGGCGGTCAGCGACGACCTGGTGCTGGATGCCGTCCTCCGGCTCTGCCTGGAAGCCCACCTGATCGTCGAGCCCTCGGGCGCCATCTCGGTTGCGGCCATCCTCTCCGGCCTGGTCAAGGAGCGGCCCGCCGTGGCCGTGGTCAGCGGGGGGAACCTCGACCCGGCTCTGCTCGCCACTCTCCTGGCCCGTCCGGACGCGTAATCGCGCGTCCGGGCCCGATTAGCAGAGCGCGGACCGGATTTCTCCGATAAGCGTACAAATGTTCGTATTTCACAGGGCTTGATATGCGAACATTAGTTCGCTATCTTGGGCGTGGAGGTGTCGTATGAAGAAGCCTCTCACGCCACGCCAGCACGAGATCCTCAGCCACATCGCCCAGAGCATCCGCCGCACCGGCATCGTGCCCTCGGTGCGCGAGATCGGCCACGCCCTGGGCATGCGATCACCGTCCACGGTGCACCAGCACCTCTCGGCGCTGGCCCGCAAGGGATACCTCCGGCGCGATGGCGACCGGATGCGGGTACTCGAGATCACCCACCGCACGGTGCGAATCGATGATGAGGAAATCGTCTCGCTGCCGCTGGTCGGCCGGGTCTCCGCGGGCGTGCCGGTCCTGGCCGAGGAGCAGGTTGAAGAGATGATTCCCGTCCCCCGGCGCTTCGTCGGGTGGAACGATGAGAGCTTCCTCCTTACGATCCGCGGGGACAGCATGATCGGCGCCGGCATCTATGATGGTGATCTGGTCATCGTCCGCTGCCAGTCGACCGCGACCCCGGGCGAGATCGTTGTGGCGCTGCAGGGTGACGAAGCCACGGTCAAGCGGCTGGCGGTAGCCGGCGGCCGGCCCTACCTGCAGCCCGAGAACCCGGCGTACGCGCCGATCCACGGCGCGTTCGAGGTCATTGGCAAGGTGGTCGGGCTGCTGCGGCGCTACGGCACCGAGGTGCACGCATGATCGCCGAGGCCGGCATCCGCCCCACGCTCCTGCCACGCCGGCGCCGCATCGGACAGAGGCACAGGCTGCGCGCGGGTGTGCCGGTCGCGCGCGGCGCCTGGCCTGTGATGGGCGTGGTGTGGGCGCGATTCTGGGATGACCGGCAAGCCGTGCGGCTGAAGGTGATCCTGCTGGCCGGCTGCCTGCTGGCGGCGATGTGGCTCGAGGTGCCCTGGTGAGGCGTACCCTCCAGGCGGCGACGGCGGTCTGGACGGGGCCCCGAGGCCGGGCTGCGGTGGCAGCGGTTCTCCGCTGGGACGAGAGCGAGAAGCCGCGGTCCGCGCGCCGCGGTCCGCGCACCGTTGTGCGACGCCTGCGACAGCGTGATCCGGTGCCGCCCGCCTACCGTGCCCTGCTCCTGGCGCTGTGGGAAGCACGTCGGCTCGGGGCCCGCGCGTTGACCCTGAGCACCGACGACGCCGATGTGGTCGCGCAGCTCCTGGGAACGGCCCCTCCGGCGCCCGAAGCCGTTGGCGCCTATCTTCAAGTGCGCGCGCTGCTCAACGCGTTCCGGTCGGTCGCTATCGATTGCCGCACGGCTGCGGACGATCCCGACACAGCCGGGGCGACGGCGGGGGCCGCGTCCGCGCTCGATCCGGCCGCTGTGGGCTGTTCCGATCTTCCGCTCTGGACCGCTGCTGCGGTCACATAGCCGCGCAGGGCCTGCCGCGGCGCCCGCAGAACACCCAGCGCGGAGCGTGAGCATGGCACAGCAGCCGGTTGATCCCAATCTCTCGGAAGGTGAGCGGCATCTAGAGACCGGAGCATGGGCCGAGGCCGAAGCCGCGTTCCGCCGCGCGATCGAGGCGGCCCCGACGTCGGCCGTGGCGTTCAGCAAGCTGGGCGTCGCGCTGGCGCGCCAGCGCCGCATGGACGAGGCGGAGCAGGCGTTCTCGAAGGCCGTGGCGCTCAATCCCAGGTACGCGCCGGCGTGGAGCAACCTCGGCAACGTCTACCGCGAGAGCGGCCGCACCGACGAGGCGCTGCAGGCCTATGAGCGCGCGGTCGCCGCGGATCCGGACTACTGGATCGCCCACCAGAATCTCGGCGGGCTTTATAAACAGATGGGCCGGACGAGCGAGGCCATCGCCGCGCTGAAGCGCGCGACGCGCCTCTCGATCAAGGCGCCGATCCGGCGGCCTGGTGGTGCTGGTGGACAGCGCATCGGCTGTCTGGGGAGAACTGCGGTCTTCCTGTTTCTGATTGGCGCCGGAGCCGCCATTGGCGCGGGCGCGGCGATCCTGATCCTCTAACACGGCTTCCCTTACACCCGCACCTCAGCGCCAAGCGCTGTCAGGCGGCCGCGTCGGCCCGCAGCCGCAGCACGTGCAGCAGGTCGCTGCGGGTCACGATCCCCACGAGGTTGCCCTGCTCGTCGAGCACCAGCAGCCGGCCGATGTGGTCCTGAGACATCTTCGCGAACGCGTCGTAGGCCGAAGCATTCACGGACACTGTCTTGAGCCGCTCCCGCGGGGTCATGACGTCCCGCACGGTGACCGCACCGCGCCGATCGCCGGGCACCGCTGTCACGTCCTGCATCGTGATGATCCCGATCAGGTGATCGCCGAGCGTCACGGGAAATCCGTTGTGTTTGTACGGCAGGAAGTATTCGGCAATGGCCCGCTCAACCGTCAGATGCGGCTCGATCGTGTGCAGGTCGCGCGACATGATCGTGCCCACCCGGACATCGCCGAGACCATGCCGTACCACCACCTGCTGGTACGACGCCTGCGCGCCGGTGTCGAGGAACCAGCCGATGAGGATCAACCAGACACCGGCCACGATGTTGCCGCGGAAGACGTAGAGCATGCCACCCGCGATGAAGAGCATGGCCACCAGCTGCCCGGCGCGCGCAGCGGTGCGCGTGGCGCGTTCCAGACTGCCCGACCGGGCCCACAGCGCCGCGCGAAGAATGCGGCCGCCGTCGAGCGGGAATCCCGGCACCAGGTTGAAGACACCCAGGAGCAGGTTGACAACGGCCAGGTAGGACACGATGTCGCCGACCGGCCGCGCGCCCAGCAACGGCACGATCAGACGGCACGCCGCGGCCAGCGCCAGGCTCGTCAGCGGCCCGGCGATCGCCACCCGGAACTCGGCGCGCGGGGTGGACGGCTCGCTGGCGATCTGAGCCACGCCGCCGAAGAGGAAGAGGATGATCGCTTTGGTCTCGAGCCCGAAGCGGCGGGCGGTGAGGGCGTGGCCAAATTCGTGGACCAGGACCGACGCGAACAGCAGGAGTGCCGAGGCGAGGCCCATGGTCCAGTAAATGCTCTCATCGAACCCGGGCGCCCGCTGAGGGTAGTACGAACCCGCCAGCGACCATGCGATGAGCGCGATCGCGAAGAACCAGGTGTAGTTGATGGCGACCGGAATCCCCAGGATGTGGCCGAGCCAGAATGAGCCGCGCATCAGTGCCTCCCACACTCATCATAGGCGGTTGACGCTCGCGACGGGAATACCCTAGTGTGTGGAAGGGTTATCCAATGGTGTTGGCGGGCGCAGTAACCGCCGGAATTGAATGAGGAGGCACGTGGAATGGCCAAGCCGATGGCTGTGACCGAGCAGACGTTTGACGGGGAGGTGTTGAAGTCCGACCTTCCGGTACTGGTGGATTTCTGGGCGGAATGGTGCGGGCCGTGCCGCATGGTGGCGCCCATCGTTGAGGAACTGGCGGGCGAGTACACGGGGCGCCTGAAGGTCGCCAAGGTCGACGTTGACGACAACCAGAACCTGGCCATGCGCTACAGTATCATGAGCATCCCCACCCTCGGCGTGTTCCGAGGCGGAGAGATGATCGAGCGGATCGTGGGCTACATGCCGAAGCAGGAGCTCAAGCGGCGCCTCGACGGCGCGCTTGGGGCGCAGACCCGCTAGCACCCGTCACCCAACGCCGCGTTCGGCTCGTGCAGGGCCAGAGAGTTACGCCTCCTGGCCCTGCAGCCATCGCTCGGCGTCGATGGCCGCCATGCACCCGAAGCCCGCGGCGGTGACCGCCTGCCGGTAGACGTGATCGTGCACGTCGCCGGCGGCGAAGACCCCCTCGATGTTCGTGTACGAGCGCTCGCGGAGCCTGATGTACCCCTGCGCGTCCAGGTCGAGATGGCCTTTGAAGATGGCGGTGTTCGGCGTATGGCCGATGGCCACGAACACACCGTCTACCGGCCGCTCCCAGACCTCCTGGGACTTCAGGTTGCGCAGGCGCACCCCGGACACCACGCCGTCCCCCAGGACGTCCTCGATCACCGTGTCCCAGACGAACCCGATCTTGGGATGGGCGAACGCGCGCTGCTGCATGATCTTGCTGGCCCGGAGCGCATCACGCCGGTGCACGACCGTGACCGACTTGGCCAAGTTGCCCAGGTAGAGCGCTTCTTCGAGCGCCGAGTCGCCGCCGCCGGCCACCACGACGTCGCGGTTGCGGAAGAAGAACCCATCGCAGGTCGCGCAGGTGGACACGCCTCGGCCCATCAGCCGCTGCTCGCCGGGCAGGCCGAGCAGCCTGGCCGACGCGCCCGTGGCCACGATGACCGCGCGCGCCTCTACGCGCGCGCCCGACGCGGTGACGATCTCAAACGGCCGGCGTCGGAATTCGACCTCACGCACATCCTCGCCGACGAACTCCGCCCCGACGTGCTCGGCCTGCGTGCGGATGGTCTGCATCAGCGCCGGGCCCATGACGCCTTCTTCAAACCCCGGGTAGTTCTCGACGAGGGTGGTCAGCATGAGTTGCCCGCCCGCCTCGGCGCCCTCGATCACCAGCGGGGCGAGATTGGCGCGGGCGGCGTAGATGGCGGCGGTGAGTCCTGCCGGGCCTCCGCCGAGAATCACCACATTCCGCATGCGTGCCTCCAGGAGCACAGCCGCGCCCTTCGCGCGGCCGATTCCCCATCCTCACGACAACCGGGCTCGCTGTAAAGGTATTCCGCGCCGCGGGGTTATCCCGCCTGCTGGAACGCGCGCTGGCGGTAGAGGAACTCGAACAGATTGCCTTCGTGCGGTTGGTCCTTTCGGACCTGCCAGGTGGGAATCGGGCCCACGTGGAGATGGTCCACGCCCGGGGCGTCGAACAGCGCACGGACCAGACCTGGATCGTCGGAGACCACCGTGACCACCAGCGATCGACCGATGGCGCGCGAGATCTCCGGCTCCGGCACCTCCACGACGCTGGCGTACGGAAACGGGTACTCACGGTTCGCCAGGGGATGCTCGAACGAGGCGCAGCGCACGAGCGTGGGCAGCAGGAACGTCGCGCCGTCACACCGCGTCAGGCGGGCGCCGCCCCGAAGCCCCGCAGTCAGATCGACCGCGCCCGGCGTGCGCAGATCCTCGTCAATCACGGCCGTGATGTGGGCGGCCGTCGCTGGATTCGCGAACGCCGCCAGGACGGCCCGGTCGTCGTCGAGTGGGAGCGCCTCAACCGCGGCCAGCCGCGCCGCCAGGGCCTCGGCCACCGCGTCGGCGTGCCTGGGCACCACCACCGCCGAGGCGTTGATGCACGACCGGCCGCCGTTCTCGAGGATGGAACTCACGCAGAGGTCCAGGTAGTCGGGCCAACGGTCGATGCAGTCCTCGCCGATGACGAGCTTGCTCCATCCGGGGCCGTGGGGCTGGATCGCGGCGCTGCCCGCGTGGCGCGCGACCGTCTGCTCGTCCCCGAAGAGCATCGAGCGGCGGCATCCCTGCAGGATCTCGTCGCCGCCGGCGTGGTCGGTGGGATAGAACGAGAAGGCCTCGGGCGGCAACCCGGCTGCCAGCGCGGCCTGGACAAGGCGGTAGGGCGTCCACGGCTCTTCGCGGCCTGGCTTGAGCACGACCGGAGTCTTCAGCGCGATCGCCGGGAGCCACAATCCGTTCACGCCGGGCGAGTTGCTGGGGAGCAGCACGCCCAGTGCCGGCGTCACCGGCGCAAAGGCGACGGTCGAGCCGTTCCAGGGAATCCAGCCGCGATCGAGGACCGCGGGATCGAGGCCCCGCAGCAGTCCCGCGAGGATCCCGGGCGTGTGGCGCAGTCCGTCGGCGAGCTTCGCCATGTTCTTGCGCACTAGCGTGCGCGGCAGCCCGCTCGCCGCCGACAGGTGGGCCACGTACTCGTCGGGGGACTGCGAGCCTTCTCCGAGCGGCAGCGGCGCGCGCTCAAACAGATCGGCGGCACGGGCCATCCGGTCCATGATCTCGGACACATCGAGCGCCCGCAGTGCCACGGCCGCCTCGTGGCTCCGGGCTAGGTCGCGCCGGATCAATCCCGCGTTCACCATGCCGAGGCGCGCCAGGGGCGTCCCGGTGCGGACGTCGTGGATTTCGACGGCGTCGGCGCTCTCGTAGGCGCGTCCGGCGCGCAGGGCCGGGATGAACGGCAGGCGCATCAATAGACGCCTTCCACCACGCGATCGCCCATCCCGGAAAACGGCCGGACGTCGCGCACACCGTCCCACGGGTAGAGGGCGCAGGGCTTGGCGCGAACGGCC
>Ga0154786_1050_pt6 | contig 11552 bp, 10 predicted proteins | sample Rifle2008BG16ft_FD_105794 | JGI IMG/M metagenome (GOLD analysis project Ga0154786, IMG submission 105794) | Armatimonadetes bacterium RBG_16_67_12
GGCCGCGCTGGCGCTCTGGCAGGCGCGGTTTGCGCCGCTCCTGTACCTGTCGGCGGGCGTGATGCTATCGTACATCCCGCTGGGCAAGATCCGCCACTGCATGTACTTCTTTTTCGCCAGGGGCTCCTTCGGACGGTTCGCCGGGCGGCGGGGCGTCCTACCGCACATCACCCCCGTGGTTGAGCGGAGCGTCCGATGAGCGCACCTGTCGTTCCGAACGTCCCGGGCACGGCGACCGACACCGTCAAGGCCGCCCTCGAGGTCTTCGAGCGGCAACTCAACCGGCCGCTGCAGACCGCGCTGGAAGTGTGCGCCCGTTGCGGTATCTGCGCCGAGGCGTGCCACTACTATCGCGCCGATCCATCGCTGGAACACGTGCCCGCCTACCGGGGCGAGCAGCTCCGCCGCGTCTACCGCCGGGAGCACGACTTCCTCAGCCGCCTCTTCCCGTGGTGGACACACGCGCGGCGGCTCGACGAACAGACCCTGGCCCGAATGACCGCGATGGCGTTCAGCCAGTGCACGCTGTGCCGGCGGTGCACGTTCAACTGTCCCCTAGGCGTGGACACGCCGCTGATGATGCGCGCCATCCGCGCCATGGCCACGGCCACGGGCACCGCGCCGGAGATCCTGGTGATGCTGGCCGACGCGGCGATCGAGCAGGGGAAGGACCCCGAGATGTACCGCGAGCTGTTCCTCGAGAACATCAAGGACCTCGAGCGGGAACTGCGGGAGATCACCGGCGATCCCGATGCCCGGATCCCCATTGAAGAGAAAGGCGCAAAGATCCTCTACGTGCCCCTGGCCGGGGCGCACTCAATCCTGCCGCCGGCGGTCATCTTCAACCAGGCCGGCGAATCATGGACCCTCAGCCTGTTCCAGGCAGCGAACTACGGCAGCTTCCTGGGCGACGTTGGGCGGGCCAAGCAGATCGCAGAGCGGATCGTCGACGAGGCGAAGCGCCTCGAAGTCCAGGAGATCGTACTGGCCGAGTGCGGGCACGCGTATTCGGTCTACCGCTGGGAAGCGCCCAACTGGTTTGGACCGGACTACTCGTTCGGCGTGCGCAGCATCGTGGAAGTGATCGCCGAGTATGTCGCCGACGGACGGATCCGACTCGACCCGATGGCAAACCGTGAGCCCATCGCCTATCACGACTCCTGCAACCTGGCCCGTGGCGGCGGGCTCATCGAGGAGCCCCGCGCGGTGCTGCGGGCGGCGGCTCAGGAGATCCGCGAGATGACCCCCAACCGCGAGCAGGCGTTCTGCTGCGGTGGAGGAGGAGGGCTGGTCGCGCTGCCCGAGTACGAGGAGCGGCGGCTGCGCGCGGGCAAACCCAAGGCCGATCAGATCAGGAAGACCGGTGCCAGGGTGGTCGTGGCCGCCTGCGAGAACTGTCGGCTGCAGATCGGCGAGTTGAGCACACACTACGGGCTGGGCATCGAGGTGTCGTCGCTGGCCGACCTGGTGGTCAGGGCAATGCGGCTGCCGGGCGCGGTGAAGGAAGAGGTACCGGGTGAGTTGATCGAAGCGACGACCGCGGTCGCATAGCCGGGGCGCCTGCTCCCCCGGGCGGTGTGTTGGTGTTATACTCGCACCGGCGGGCGCCCGTAGCTCAGCGGATAGAGCAACTGGCTTCGAACCAGTAGGTCGGGGGTTCAACTCCCTCCGGGCGCTCCAAAGACCCCGCGCCTATCAAGGCTTTCAGCGTGCCCCCCGATCGAGAGGGGGTCCTCGTTAGGATCACGACTACCGCCGAACTGCAGCCAAGCTCCGACCGGGCGGGATTTAGATCCCTGATGGCAAGCGGACACCAAGTTCGGAGGCCAACCCGCGCAGTCCGCTTAGGTCAGTTTCGGTAATAGGGATGCCCTCCGCCAGCCGCCTGCGCTCCTCCTGGTCAGCGCGATCACCTGGTAGCCTGACCCGCTCCGGGCTATTCCCATCTCCGTGTGACCTCAACTCCGCAATCCAGGTCTTCATCCGCTGAGCAAAGTCGTGTTGGGAGATAAACGCATCGATATTTACAGCCACTACGAAGTGCCCGCATTTGTTGTCTTTCGTTCCTCCATAGTGAAGACCAGCATGGGCATTCTTGCCAAACGGTCCGCCCGTCAGCAGGCCTGAGAAGATCTCCACGAACAGTGCAAGCCCGAACCCCTTGTGCCCTCCGAACGGAAGGAGAGCCCCGCCCTCGATCACGGCGCCGGGATCGTCAGTTGGGTGGCCATCGGCATCTACCCCCCATCCGATGGGGATACGCTCGTCAGAAGCCAGGGCTCGACGGATCTTGGCCATAGAGACGGTGCTTGTAGCAATGTCAAGCACGAGTGGCGGATCATCGCCTGCAGGAGCGGCAAGGGCGATTGGATTGTTGCCTACCATTCGGCCCCGGGACCCTGGCGAGACGATTAGCGGGTCGGAGTTCGTAATGGCAATCCCCAGCATGCCGCATCGTGCCGCGAGCAGAGGGTAACATGCAGCCATGCCATAGTGCCCGGAATTCCGCACACCCACTGCGCCGATCCCCCATGCTCGAGCCTTTTCGATGGAGATGCGCATGGCTCGGGTTGCCGGGACGAAGCCGAACCCGCCACCACCGTCAAGGAGGGCAGCCGCGCCGGCATCCGCGACAACGCGGATGTCTGCAGCGGCAGGACACTTGCCGCTCTGGACGACCCGAACGTAGGCCGGCAGGCGTGCTACTCCGTGCGTGTCCACACCCCGGAGGCTGGCCGTCAGGAGACAGTCTGACATGTCGGCAGCGTCGGGAGGAGGATACCCTGCTGCCATCAGGACAGCGATGCAGAGTTCACGAATCTGAGAGGCCATGACCCGGATCATTCGAAGTCACCTTCTGGACTTGGAGATAAGGAGCGATCCTCGACGTCCTGTGATCGCCGAGGTCACTCTTGACGGACGGATCAACCGCTGCTATATTCTTCATCGATGATGATGAACCTTCCGGGAGATATCAATGCACAGTCGCCGGAAGCAAATTGAACTCATCCTCCTCGATGTCCTGGCGAAGGCGCCCGGGTGGATTGGCGCCGCGCACCTCAGGCAGCACCTGCAAGCAGCCGGCATCGAAGTGGGAGAGGCCACGGTCGGCCGTGTCCTGAGGGACTTCGACATGCTTGGGTATACCCGAAAGGCCGGCAAGCTCGGGCGGACGCTGACCAGGAAGGGCCTTGCTGTTCTGAAGAGCCTTCAGCTTGCACTGGAGCGCGAATCCAGTGGTCGCAAGATTACCTCATTCTTCTCTTTCAAGAACCCTGCCGCGCTTGTTGAGGTGTTGGAGGCGCGGCGGGCAATCGAGCGGGAGACCGCGCCTCTTGCAGCTGTTCGGGCCACCCAAGCGCAGATTGATGCCATGCGGGAGGCCATCGTGGCTCACCGCCGTGCTGTAGCCGAGGGAGCGATCGACACACAGCACGATGTGTCCCTGCACCAGACCATCGCCGCGGCCTCGGGGAACGGACTCCTGACGGGTTTGTTGGAGATGATCCGAAACGATCGCGAGGTGTCGGCGTTCGTTCGTGAGGCTCGGGGGCGCGAGCACGCCCAATGCGCTCGGGAGCACGACGCCATTCTGGCAGCGATCGAGCGGCGAGATCCGGCCGCCGCCCAACGGGCAATGGAGGCGCACCTAAATGGGCTGATCGAGGCTGTACAGTCGCATACGCTGCGGATGCTAGGCGGAAAGGACGATGGTCGCCGGCAGCCATCAGCGGTCCGCAAGGTCGCTGCACTTCAACTCATGGCCACGCGAAGCCACGGTGATGTAGATCAACGGCCTGGATCGGGTTCGCTTACGGCAGGGAGGTGAGAGTCGTCTTCGCAGAGCACGTGGTCTCACACAACACCACGAGAGGGGAGGCACGGAAAATGGAAGGTATCCATCGGAGGACGCGCTCGGGGCGACACGTTGTCTTGCAGATTCTGCTCGCTTGTTTCCTCGCCGCGTTCCTTGCCTTGCCGCCCGGCAGCCTGGCTCAACAACCGGAGACCGTCACCTGGATGACGACCACCGCGCTGCCAACGATCAACGAGGAAGCCGCCAAGAAATTCATGGTACAGAATCCCGGTATCCGGATCAACTGGCGGCCCACGCCGTCCGGTCGGATCCGCGACGTAGCGCTTTCGGTGCTTGTGGGGAATCCAGACGACCTCGACGTGGTGGCCATTATGTATGGTGACCTGGCTTCCTTTGTCAAGGCGGGTTACCTCACCAACATCGAAGGCCTCGCTTGGTCTGGACAGTTGAAGAGAGACCTGACCTCAAGTGCTCGCACCAACTCATCATACAAGGGTGCGCTGCACGGCATTCCGTACTTTCATGCCGTGCACATCTTCCCTTACAACATGCGCCTGCTCCGGCAGGCCGGCTTCAGTAGCCCGCCCAAGACCTGGGACGAAGTCAAGAAGATCGCCATGACGATGAAGCAGAAGAAGATGTTCGCTGCCCCTATCGTCTGGCCATGGAATGTGACCGCATCTGCTGACAGTATCCACTGGACTTGGGAGCTTGTGACCGCCAGCATGGGCGGCATCCTCTGGGACAAGGCCTTTCGCCCGCAGTTCCTCGAGAATACCTCTCCGGGCTACAGGGCGCTTGCGCTAATGCTAGACGGACTTCAGAGCGGAATCTTCGATCGAACCTCGTTCGAGTTGGATCCCGGCAAGATCACCGAGTTGCTCGGCCGTGGGGACGTCCCCATGGGATTCCAAGTGAGCTTCCATGACTTGGTACGGTTCAACTCTCCGGGGGAATCGAAGGAGGCCGGCAATTTCTCTATCGCGCCTGGACCAGACAAAGGGATCAACATGGCCAGGACTGACATTTTCGCCGGGACGGCACGTGCTAGAGTCCGAGGAGGACGACACTGGGAAGCTGTTGAGACATTCATGCGCTGGCTAGCGGCTCCTGCGAACTTGATCCGTCCCTATGGAGGATTCAACGCGCGGGGTCTCTCCTTCAAGGCGTTCGAGACCGACAAGGAAATCATGGACTCCTGGAGCAAGTGGGTCGATCTCAGTCAGGCACGGGCGACCATGGCAAATTTGAAGACGTATGCAGACATCGTCCCCCAGTATATGGAACCGTACTTCCCCGAGCTGCGCGACTCCATCAACCAGGAGCTTCAGAAGGCGCTGCTGGGCCGGCAGTCGATCGAGCAAACCCTGCAGGCCATTGCCAAGCGAGCCGATGAGCTTGCGAAGCGGTGACCGCGCTTCCGATACCAGAGGCGCGGGCGGCCCAGGGATGAGTTAGGCGACCATGTCGGGGCACGAGGCGGTGTTGACCCGCGCGTCTCAGACCCTAGGGCAGGGGCGGTCCGGCGAGCGGCGATTCATATTCGCTGGACTGGTCCCTGCCTATGCTCTCATTGCCGCGATTATTCTTCTGCCTCTTGGCTTTGCGTTCTACACGAGCTGGTTCGCATGGGACCTTAAGACGTCGGCTCGACCGGACGTGTTCATAGGTCTCGGGAACTTCGCGCGGGTGTTCACCGATGCCTCGAGCAGCCAAGTACTTCGTAACACCGGCATTCTGGTGGTGATGTCCGTGATCGCCACCGTAGTCCTCGGCCTGGCTGCAGCGCTCCTTCTTAACCAGGAGTTTCCGGGACGAGGGATTGTGCGGGCCTCGCTGCTTCTCCCCTGGGCGATTCCGGGAATCTCCGCGGGCACCATGTGGTGGTGGCTCTACAGCGCTCGGTACGGCATTCTGAACTACGTGCTTCAAAGTGCGGGCTTGATTGCGGCCCCGGTCAACTGGCTCATCGACCATGCCATGTTCTCAGTGGTCATGGCCAACATCTGGAAGGAGACACCGTTCTCTGCGCTTCTGTTCCTGGCGGCGCTTCAGGGTATCCCCTCAGAGCTCTATGAAGCAGCGATGGTTGACGGCGCCAACGCCCCGCAACGCTTCCTCTTCATTACCCTGCCACTCTTGCGTAACATCACTGTGGTCATCCTGGTCTTTCAGAGTGCGGCCAGCCTGAAGATGTTCGATCTCATCTTCACGATGACCCTGGGAGGACCCGCAGGGGACACCACGACCTTAGGCTACTGGGCGTATGTAACATCATTCCGGTACTGGAACTTCGGATTTGGGTCGGCCATAGCCTTTGTCACCGCAGGTCTCGTGGTTGGTCTGGCCGGCATCTACATGGGCCTTCTGTATCGTCGTACGGAGGTGTAGCCGTCGTGCTCGCAGCCATCCGCGCGGGCCGTCTGATCCGGAAGGGACTGCTGATGCTTGCTGCAGCCCTCCTCCTCGTCTACATCCTGTTTCCGTTCGGCTGGTCACTGGCGTCGAGCTTCCAGACGAATGAGCAGCTCTTTCAATACCCGCCACGCCTCAAGCCCGCTGATCCCTGGTTCACCAACTACTACGCGGTGTTCATGGGCAAGCGGTACGGGGAAGAGTACCAACCCGATCGCGCGTTTACCTGGATCCCGCCGTTCGTACTTTGGATCCCGCGGGTCATGGCGAACACGCTAGTGGCAGGGTTTGCGACGGTACTTCTGACCTTGGGCATTGGAGCTGCAGCGGCCTATGCTCTCACGCGATTTGACTTTCGCGGGAAGGGAACGGCGTTGGGCGGCACCCTGGTCATCCGGTCCGTGCCGATTGTTGCCATCCTCATCCCACTATTTGTGCTCATGCGAGTGTTGGGACTCCTAGACACTCTCTTTGGAATAGTCATAGTGCTTGTCGCCCTGGAGCTGCCCTTTGCCATATGGATTCTGCGAGAATACTTCGCGGCGATACCTCTGGAACTGGAGGACGCCGCGCGGATCGACGGCTGCAGCCGCCTCAGGCTCCTGCTACGGATCGTAATGCCATTGGCAGTACCCGGGTTGATTGTTACTGGAATCATCGTATTCATGACTACCTGGAGTGCATTCCTCGTACCGCTCATCTTGGCAAAGACGCAGAAGTCTATGACCCTCCAGGTCGTCGCGGCCATGTTGGTAGGTGAGCGCGACGTCTACACTGACTATGGGCTCATCAACGCAGTCGCTGTGGTGAGCATAATTCCTCCGCTGGTTCTGGCGCTCGTCTTCCAGCGCTATATCATCTCCGGGATCTTCAAGGGGGCAATCCGCTGACCGCGACGCCTCTGGACGCCGAGGTCATGCACTGTATCGCGAAACGAAGGCGCGCGGTGTCTCTACTCTAGGATTCGTCATATGACACTCTTTCGCTGTCAACAGTAATCCGAAATAGGGCACTTCTAGAGGAGGGTATTGGATGAAACGGGCTGTTCACGATGCGGTGAAGATCGGTGGCCTAACAGTGGCCCCCGAAACGAAGGCAACAGGGTGGATTCCTGTCATGGAAACGCTGGGACAGGAGGTCCGGATCCCCATTGCAATTGTGCATGGGACGGAACCCGGGCCGTGCGTCCACGTCAACGCTGGTGTACATCCACCTGAATATGCTGCCATTGAGGCTGCTGTTCGGACGTTTCGAGCCCTCGATCCGAAGACGCTCCGAGGGACGGTAGTGGTTGTCCCGGTGCTCAACATGCCAGCGTTCATGGTCGGGGCACCGTATGTGGTTCCCATGGACAACCAGAACCTGAATCGCGTCTTCCCTGGAAGCGCAGATGGCACAGCCAGCCAAAGAATCGCGCACGCGATCTTGACGCAGGTAACGGCGAAATGCCAGTACCTGGTGGACTTGCATGGCGGCGACCTACCCGAGACCCTCTTTCCGTTCACCATCTTCTATAGGACCGGCGACACGCCTACCGACACGGAATCCGAGCGGATCGCCCGCGCGTTCGGGACCGAGTACCTTTGGGTCAACGACCAGAAGAGCGGTAACCCTGGGACGTTTGTCCGCGAGGCTGCAAGACTTGGCGTTGCCGGGTTTGTTGCCGAGGCTGGCGGCCTGGGTTCGTACGCTGAAGAGCACGTCGCGGTCCACTTCAACGGCGTCCAGAACGTCCTCAAGGAATTGAGGATGATCCCGGGGACACCTGAGGGCGTACCTGCATCTGCACAAAAGCTCCGCGGTGATGCTTATGGGGTCACGGCGCCCTGCGGCGGCGTGTTTCACCCGTTGGTTGGTCCCGGACAAGAGGTGGCCAAAGGCGCGCCTCTGGCCGAGATCACCGATGTCTTCGGCGAGCGCCAAGCGGTCGTGACGGCGTCCGCAAAGGGGACCGTGCGCATCCTCTTCATCAAGAGGGTGGTGAACGCCGGTGACACTTTGATGAAGTGCTTCGTCGATCCGGAATAGTCCCTCGGGGATAGGGGACAAGCCAAAGGAGGCAGTTTGCCGTGGAAATCAAGAGAGAGCTCTTGGGGGACTGGTTCATCTTCGGTCGTCAGACTGGATACAAGTACGCCCTCGCTAGCGTCGGTAGGCCTGCATTGAAGTTGCGAGATGTGATGGAAGCGCTGGATCCGGACATGACACTGGACTGGTCTGGACACTGGTTTGGCCCACCGGTGCTGCTAGAACGCATCATCAAGTCCTTGGACTACAACGTGACTCCAGATTGCATCCTTCCAGTCAATGGCACCTACGAGGCAAACTGGCTGCCGCTGATGGCCCTGCTAGGCGCTGGGGACGAGGTCATCCTTGAGATGCCTGCCTGGATGCAAATCCACACGGTCTGCGAGGGATTGGGCTGCGTCATCAAGAAATGGGAGCTCCGCCAAGAGAATAGTTGGAAGCCCGACCTCGACGACCTCAAGAAGCTCATCACCGACAAAACCAAACTCATTTACATCAACCATCCCAACAACCCTACCGGATCGGTCCTTACGCCGGCAGAGATGGATGAGCTCTGTGCTGTCGCCCGAAAGCACGGCATCTACGTCTTGTCTGACGAAATCTACCGCGGCCTTGAGTGGGACGGGCCGATGTCTCCGTCCGTGGTCAATCATTATGAGCGAGGCGTGTCCGCGGCCAGCGTCACCAAGCTCCTCGGCATGGCGGGCCTCCGGCTGGGGTGGATGGTGACTCGGGACAAGGCTCTGTATGATCGTTGCTTCCCCATCCACCGGTACAGCGTGCAGGTGACGAACGTCCTGAGTGAGCGCATCGGCGCCTACGTGCTCGAGCCGACGAGATTCAACCAGATTCTGGAGTCGGGGAAACAGGACGGCCGACGCAACCTTGAAACCCTGGGGCGCTGGATCGAGAACAGCAAAGTGTTCTCTTGGGTCTCACCCGGAGGCGGGTACATCTGCTTCCCGAGGTTTGATCTGCCGGTCGGCTCTTGGGAGTTGTGTCGTCGGCTGATCACAGAGGAGCCGTATCGCGTCTATCTCGTACCCGGGGTCTGCTACGCGCCCTCGTACGACAACCATATTCGGGTTGGTTTTGGCGTGCCGCCACAGACAATGGAAAAGGGTCTCCAGTTGGTAGAGGAATTTGCGGACGCCCTGGGGGCAAAGGTCTAGGCTGCTGCGGGAGCCTGTGTGCCTTCGAAGCACTCACCCGTCGGCCCATGCAGGCTGACGTCTGGCAGGTTGATCGGGTTCGGGAGGTCGGAATGGTGATTGCCGAAGAAGCACAGCGTCTCCGTTCGATCCCCGCCTCGGGGATCAGGCGCATCTTCGAAATGGCGAGACAACTCGAGGCGGGGGGCGCCGACATCATACACCTTGAACTCGGGCGACCGGACTTCGATACGCCCTCACATATAAAAGAGGCGGCCAAGGCTTCGCTTGACCGCGGCGAGGTACACTACACCTCCAACTACGGAACACCGGCGCTCTGCCAGGCGATCGCCAGGAAGCTCGCCCGGGATAACGGTCTCACGTACGATCCGTCAGGCGAGATTGTCACGACGGCAGGGGCCGGCGAAGCTATATTCCTGATTCTCGCTGGATACCTCAATTCGGGGGACGAGGTACTAGTGCTCGATCCCGGGTGGCTCAACTATGCTCAAGTCCCGGCCATGCTGGGGGCAAAAGCGGTACCGGTGCCCCTCGCTGAGGCTAGCGGCTACGTCCTAGATCTGGACATGCTGGAAACGAAGATTACACCGCGGACTCGTGGTCTGATCTTCAACTCACCTCATAACCCTACGGGTGCAGCGTTCTCTCAAGAGACCCTAGCGGCGCTTGCTGGGATTGTCGAGCGGCGTGGACTGTGGGTGCTGTCAGACGAGATCTATGAGCACATCACATACGACGGGTATCGCCACACAAGCTTCGCTTCACTTCCCGGAATGCGCGACCGGACCTTTCTTGTGAACGGCTGCTCCAAAGCGTACTCGATGACTGGCTGGCGAATTGGCTATGTTGCTGCCCCGCGTCAGTTGATCGCCCCAATGCTCAAGGTACATCAGTACCTGATCACCTGTGCCACATCGTTCGCGCAGGCTGGAGCCGCTGCCGCCCTTGATGGTCCTCAGCAGTGTGTTGCCGACATGACCCTGGGGTTTGCCCGACGCCGTGATGCCCTCCTCGGTGAACTTTCCAGGATTCCTGGTGTCTCATGTTCACGGCCCCTGGGGGCTTTCTATCTCTTTCCAAACATCCGGACCTATGGGTTGACGGCTGATGCGATAGCAGAATACCTGCTGCGCAGTGCCCACGTGGCGGTGGTTCCTGGTAGTGCCTTTGGCGCCGAGGGTGAGGGGCACATACGGATGTCGTACTGTACCGCCCTCGAGCGGGTCATCGAGGGGGGGCGGCGCGTGGCACACGCGCTGCGAGATCTTGCGGTCCGCGGGGAGCCTTAGTCCCTGGAGAGTGTAGGAGTCGGCTGATCCCCCGGAGGCGACGTTCGTGGCTCGAGTGTATCTGGAAGGCGTCACCAAGAAGTTCCAGAACGTGACCGCGGTCAACAACGTGATGCACATAGCGAGGCGCGCATGGGACACGAGGCCGAGGTCGTGTTCAACCTGCGCAAGATGCACCTGTTCGATCCCGTCACGCACGCGGCGATCGTCTGAGCGGGCGAGCGAGGGCCATAATCGATCTCGGGCCCTGCGCCGCTCTGGGGGAGTCGCCACGGAACAAGGAGGTGTCTGAACTTGAAGAGGGATTCGACTTCGGCACCAGGCCCGGCTGAACGCGGAAGGAAGACCGGAATGGCACAGGAGCGACTCATGATCGTCAGCGCACATGCTGCCGATTTTTGCATTCGCGCCGGCGGCGTAATCGCCAAGTACTCTAGTACTGGGCGCATGGTCCGAGTCTTGGTCAGCTCGCTGGGCGCTCGGGGCGAATCAAATGAGATATGGCGCGCTCGCGGCGGACAGACTAGCGAGGAGGAGGTCGGCGAGGTGCGGCGCCAGGAGGCCGCCGCGGCGGCGCAGATCCTTGGGGCAGAGGTCGTCTTCCTCGACTATCCCGATCAACCCCTTACCTTCGATCGAGAGCGGATAATGAGGCTAGTTCGCGAGATACGCAGCTTCATGCCGTTTGCTATCCTGACGCACCCGTCGGTGGAGCCTTACAATCCTGACCACGCGTCGGCGTGTCGGGCGACCCTGGAGGCAATCTATTACGCGCAATTGGACGGTGTTGAACCAGACCTGCCTGTGATTCCTCCTCCCCACGTATTGATG
>Ga0154786_1077_pt6 | contig 11026 bp, 13 predicted proteins | sample Rifle2008BG16ft_FD_105794 | JGI IMG/M metagenome (GOLD analysis project Ga0154786, IMG submission 105794) | Armatimonadetes bacterium RBG_16_67_12
AACCGCCTGCAGGTCGGTGTTCACCAGCGCAGTGAACACCAGGCTCGGCGACAGCAGGTAAATCGTAACCCTGGAGAGCGTGTGGGTTTCCACGGCCGTGTAGCGCGCGAGGATATAGCCGGCCGCCACCATGATGATGATCGGGAGGACGACAGACAGCAGCGACACGACCGCGAATTACCGCCCTTCGTTGGCAACGAACACCGGGGCGGCAGGGATGCGCACGCTCCGGTGCTGCGAACTCAGCGCGCGCGGGCCCGCCGCCGACCTTTGACCCGCGGCCGCCTGGCGGGTTTCGCCCGCTTCTGGCCTTCCTTCCCGGGGAGCAACTCCTCCCAGGTCACGATGCTGTGGAAGAACTGGCGGTCGCCCTCTTCAAGACCGCGGGTCACCTCGGTGATATGCATGGATGACGCCCCGAATTCCTTGAGGGCATACTGGACCGCCGCCTCGGGTTTCGCGGTGTTCCCGCAGGTGAAGATGTCGAGCGCCACGTACCCGTACTCCGGCCACGTATGCACCGACAGGTGCGACTCGGAAATCACCACCACACCCGACACGCCGTTGGGGGAGAAGCGATGGAAGGAAATGGACCACACGGTGACGCCCGCGATCTCCGCGGCGCGAACCAGAATCTGCTCGACAGTCTCAACCCTGCCGATGGCGTCGGCGTTGCATCCCGACCCCTCGGCGATGTAGTGATGCCCGACTGGCTCCATCTCCCACCTCCCCCGGCACCGCGTGCGAAGGCGGTCGCACGAAATCAGATAATAGAATTCGACGCCGGAAGTGTCAATGCATTCTGCGGCGGCTAGATTCGCATGCGGGGGTCGAGCGCGTCACGGATGGCGTCGCCCACCAGGTTGAACCCGAGGACCGTGAGCATGATGGCGATTCCGGGGAACATCACGCTGTGCGGCGCGAGCCGGATGTACTGCCGGGCGTTGCTGAGCATCGACCCCCACTCCGCGGACGGCGGCTGGGCGCCCAACCCAAGGAATCCCAGCGCCGCGGCCGAGAGAATCGCCGAGGCGATCTGCAGGGTGGACTGCACGATGATGACGGCCAGGGTGTTGGGCAGCACGTGGCGCGCGATGATGCGCCCCGTTGTGGCGCCCAGCGCCCGGGCGGCATCAACGAACTCCAGGCCGCGCAGCGCCAGCACCTGGCCGCGGACCAGCCGCGCGTACGTGGGGATGGAGACGATGCCCACCGCGACCATGACCTGGGTGAGCCCGACCCCGAGGATCGCCACCAGCACAATGGCCAGCAGGATGCCGGGGAATGCCATCATGATGTCGATCAGACGCTGCACCAGCAGGTCGAGCCAGCCTCCCAGATACCCGGAGATGGCGCCGATGGGCACGCCGAATCCTACGCCGATGGCGACCGCGATGACGCCGATCACCAACGAGAGACGCGCGCCGTGGATGATGCGGCTGAGCACATCGCGGCCCAGCTCGTCGCGGCCCAGCCAGTTGGCAGCGGTGGGCTTCTCCAGGGTCGACTCCAGGCGGATCTCGTAGGGATCCTCCGGCGCGAGCGCCGGCGCGAGCAGACCGCAGAGCAGGAACAGCACGAGGATAGCCAGCCCAATCAGGCCGGCCCGGCTGCGCCGGAACTGGTTCCAGATCATGCGCGCGCGCGTGCGCGAAGGCCGCACCGCCTCGGCCGGACGGGCGAGCGCCCGTTCGACGGCCATCAGCCCGCGCGTGGCCGGGCCAACATCACCGGGCCGGGCTCAACTGTAATGGATGCGCGGATCCACCACGGCATACAGCACGTCCACCACCAGGTTCACGACGACGAACGCGAGGGCCACGACCAGCACCGCGGCCTGAACGATGGGATAGTCGCGGGTCAGGATGCCCTCAACCAGCAGCCGGCCGACGCCCGGCCAGGCGAACACGCTCTCGGTGAGGACCGCCCCGGACAGCAGCGTGCCCATCTGCAACCCGACCACGGTGATCACGGGGATCAGGGCGTTGCGGAAGGCGTGGCGGTTCACCACAGTGGGCTCACCGACGCCCTTGGCGCGCGCGGTGCGGATGTAGTCCGACCGCAGCACCTCCAGCATGCTCGAGCGCGTCATCCGGGCGATAATCGCCGCGGTGGCCATCCCCAGTGTCACTGCGGGCAACACCAGGTGGGCCAGCGATCCGGTGCCGACCGCGGGCAGCCATCCGAGTCTGACCGCGAAGATCAGGATGAGCATCAACCCCGACCAGAACACCGGCATCGAGAGCCCGGCCAGCGCCACGATCATCACGGCGGTGTCAACGAACGAATATGGCCGCACCGCCGAGACGATACCGGCGCCCACGCCCACGACGACGGCCACCAGCAGGCCCGCGAACGTCAGGGTCAGGGTGTTGGGGATCCGCGCGGCCAGCTCAATGGTGACTGGCGCCCTCGAGCGGATCGAGCGCCCGAAGTCGCCCCGGAGCAGGTTGCCCATAAACGACGCGAACTGCTGTAACAACGGCCGGTCGAGCCCGAGATCCTTGCGGACCGCCTCGACAAAATCCTTCGTCGCGGTCTCGCCGGCGATAATCTGCGCGGGATCGCCGGGGATCACACGAACCATCGCAAAGACCACGAACGCCACGCCGAAGATCACCGGCAGGGTGAGCAGCAGCCGCTTGACGATGTAGGCCCACATGGCCCGCAGACGGCAAAACGGGGGAGAGGCATGATCCCTCTCCCCCGAATGCGCGCTAGACGATCACACCCGTCAGCGCTGCAGCCACGCCTTAGTGGCGATGACGCGCTCGGATGGATGCACGATCAACCCCTGCACATTCTTGCGGAAGCCCGTTACCTGCGACTCGCTGTGCAGGAACAGCCACGCGGCGTCGTCCATGATGATCTTCATGGCCTCGGCGTAGATCTTGTCCCGCTCGGCCTGGTCCACGGTTGTGCGACCGCGGTCAAGCAGGGCGTCGACCTGTGGATTCTTGTAGAACCCGCGGTTGAAGCCCACCGGCGGCCACTGCGACGAGTGGAACAGGGCGTAGAGCCCGTAGTCGGCGTCGCCGGTCACGGTGCCCCAGCCCAGCATGTACATCTGGATGTCGTTCTGTTCGATCGGCCGGCTGGTGAGCGCGATGTACGCACCAAACTCCAGCGTTCTCAGCTCAAGCTCGATGCCGACGCGCCGCGCGAGCCCCTGGATGCTCGCCGCGATCTCGGCGTCGCGGATGTAGCGGCCGCTGGGATGGTGAAAGATTGCGCGCAGCGGCCGCTGGCGGCTGAAGCCGGCTTCGCGCAGCAGCGCTTCCGCGCGATCGTTGTCCCAGTCATAGGTCATAACCTTAGAGTAGCCCTCGACGTTGGGGGCGATGGGCGCATCGGACACGCGCGCGGTGCCTGCCAGCGCCGACGACACGATGGCGCGCTTGTTGATCGAGTAGTTGAGCGCCTGCCGCAACCGCTTGTCGTTGAACGGCGGCCGCGACACATTGAACGCCGCGTAGATCGTGCGCAGGCTCTCATTGAGCTGCACTGTCACGTCGCGGCTGCCCTTGAGGCGCTCGATCTCGCGGGGCGGCACGCGCACGGCGACGTGCAGTGAGCCGGCCTCCAGCGCGGCCAGGCGGGCGCCGTCATCGGGGACGACGCGGAACTGTACCTCATCCACGAAGGCCTTGTCGCCCCAGTAGTCGTCGTTCCGGGTCAGGGCGATCCGGTCGCCGCGGACCCATTCCTTGAATCGGAAGGCCCCGGTCCCAACCGGGCTGCGGGCATAGTCGGCGCCCAGGCGCTGGATCGCCGTCGGGCTCTGCATCGCCAGGCCTGTATGGGTCAGGTGCGCCAGCAGAGGCGCGAATGGCGCGTTGGTAATCAGGCGAATGGTGCTTGAATCTACCACCGAAACCTGGGTCACGCGATCGATCAGGAACCGCCAGTTGGCGCGGGTCGCCGGGTTGAGGACCCGATCCAGGTTGAACTTCGCGGCCTCGGCGTCAAACGGCGTGCCGTCGTGGAACCGGACGCCCGGCCGCAGCCGGATCGTCCAGGTCCGGCCGTCGGCCGCGACGCTGTAGGAAAGCGCCAGTCGGGGCTGTACCTTGCCCTCTGGCGTCAACTCGAAGAGCGTCTCGGTGATGTGATCCATGATGGTCGCGGTGGGCGCGTCGGTGTACAGGTGGCCGTCGAGCGTCGTGGCGTCGGTGCCCGAGCCGACGATGAGCACCCCACCCCGGGTCGGCGCCACAGCCGGGGCAGCCGCGGCTGAGAAACCGAGGGCTCCGGTCAAGACGATCGTGGCGAGAACGATCAGGAATCTGCGCACGCGATCTGATCCCTCCTTTGGATCAAGGTTCTGAATTGGCACACGTCCGGCTGTATCGTGCGATGTGTCCCCCACGGGGATAGTACTAGAAGAGCGTCCGAAGCGCAATGAGAGCACCCGAGGCCACCAGAGTCACGGCGATGCCCGCGACGACCACGCCGAGGGCCACGGCGGCCATCGCGCGCCACCGCCGCAGGCCCAGCAGCCACGCCAGCGTCACGCCGGCGTACGCACCGGTGCCTGGGAGCGGCACTCCCACGAACAGCGCGAGACCCAGCAGTTCGTATCGTTCGATGAGTCCAGCCCCCTTCTCGCGTACCCGCTTGACCAGCCGCCGGATGAACGCGAATCGCGAGAACCACCGTTCGTAGAACAGGTCCAGGAAGAAGTAGCCCGGCACAATGATGAGCCAGTTGGCGATAATCCCCATTGCCCCCGCGGCTACCGGATCCCATCCGAGCGCAATCGCCAGGGGAATCGACCCGCGTAGCTCGATCCACGGGAGGGCGGTCAACGCCACGATGCCAACGATCTGCTGCGCGGGTGTGAGCCCGGTCAGCCATTGGCGGGAGGCTTCGAGCATCCCGGAGAGTTCCATCAGGTCATTGGGTGGGGCGGTGCGGCGACGGGCGGCTCGGCCGTGGCACCACCGCCACGACGGCGGGCGTGGGCCTCGTACATAGCGGCGTCGGCCGCCGCGATGAGCGCGTCGGGGTCCCCGCCGTCTGCGGGTGTGGTCGCGAGACCGATCTCAATCGCCAGGCTGATGCGCTCGCCGCCCGCGACGAACGCCGCGGACGCCACGGTGGTCGCCAGACGCGTTGCGGCCGCGCGGCCGCTGGCACGGTCGGTACGCGGCAGGATCATCGCGAACTCGTCGCCGCCGTAGCGAAACACCAGGTCGCCGGGCCGCACCGCGCCGTCCAGCAGACGCGCGAACTGCTGGAGGACCACGTCGCCCGCTAGATGCCCGAACCGGTCGTTCACGGACTTGAACTCCACCAGATCGAGCAGGAGGAGCGTGAATGGCGTGGCGTCCCGCGCCTCACGCTTGAACTCTTCCTCCAGCCGGATGCGGAAGTGCCGGCGGTTGTACAGGCCGGTGAGCGGATCGGTAATTGACAACCGCTCCACCGCGACCAGCGCTTCCTCGAGCCGGCGGTTCGCCTCGGCGAGCCGCTGCCCCACGGCCTGCGCGTCGTAGTTACCCTTGAGCGCCACGGCCGCCAGCAGCCAGGACGTGACTCCGAGTAGCGCCCCGACGCTGCCGAACGCCTGATACAACAGCGCGATGATGAATCCCACGGGTGCCATGCTGCCCGAGAGCAAGAACGCCCGCCAGATACTGGGGGTTCGCAGCAGCGATGGCACGCCGGTCTGAGCCACACGTCCGGCGAGGGTAAACGCCGTGTTGGACAGCGAGTAGATCACCCCCGCCACCGCAAACGCGCCGAGCACCCCGGGGGTGAGTTCCTGTACGCCCACCGGCGCCAGTGCCCCGGCCAGGCCCAGGCTCGCCAGCACATTGCCAAGATCAAATGCCGCTCGCCAGAACGGCCGCTTCACGCGGATCCAGAAGACCACCAGGCTCAGGACGGTGAGCAGCATGGGCACGCGCCAGCCAAAGAGGAACAGCGCGGCCAGCGAGATCCCGCTCTGGGGCGTGAAGTGAATCCCCAGGGGCAGTTCGAACATGATGACTGCCGAGAGCACCGACATCGTGCCGAAGAGCAGCCAGGCCTCGGGCGGCAGCGACGGGAGGCTGACCGCCGCGGCGATGAGCACGGCCAGCCCCACGGCACCGGCGACGCCGGCCAGCCTGCGGTAGCCGATGGGAAAGTCGCCTGCGGCCGACGGCACGGGTCGGTCTCAGCCTCCGAACTGATGGAGGAACCGGATCACGGCCTCGATCCCACGGTAGAAGTTGCTCAGCGCGAACTTCTCGTTGGGCGCGTGGAGGTTGTCGTCGGGCAGGCCGAACCCCATCAGGATCGTCGGGATCCGGAGCACCCGCGAGAAGCCGGCCACCACAGGAATGCTGCCGCCGCTGCGGGTGTACACCGGAGACACTCCATAGGTGGCCTCGAGCGCTCGGGCCGCGGCGCGCAGCGGGGGCACGTCGGGCGAGATCACCACGGGCGGTGCCGAGGCCAGGTGTCGGACCTCGACCGTAACACCGGGCGGCGCGAGCCGGCCAACCGACTTCGCGAACTGCGTGAAGATGCGCTCCGGTCGCTGGTCTGGTACGAGCCGCATGCTCACCTTCGCGACCGCGCGCGACGGAATCACGGTCTTCATCCCCTCACCGGTGAACCCGCCGACGATGCCGTGCACGTCCAGGGTGGGGCGCGCCCACAGACGATCCAGAATCGGTTGACCTTCTTCGCCGGGCGCAGCATCGGTCCCAATCTCCTTCAAGAACCCTGCCTCGCTGAACGGCAACCGCGCCCAGGCCTCCCGCTCGACCGGGTCCGGGGACCGCACACGGGTGTAGAAACCGGGCACGCGGACGCGGCCCCGCTTGTCTTTGAGCCCGGCAACGATCTGGGCGATCGCGCCCACGGCGTTGGGCGCGGCGCCGCCGTACTGCCCCGAGTGCAAGTCGCGCCGCGCTCCTAGCACTTCGATCTCTGTGTACAGCATGCCACGCAACCCCGTGGTAATCGTCGGCAGGTCGGGCGCGAACAGCGATCCGTCGCTCACCAGCGCCGCGTCGGCGGCCAGCGCGCGCCGCTGCCTGGGAACGTATGCGGCGAGCGAGGGGCTGCCGATCTCCTCTTCGCCTTCGAGCAGGAACTTGACGTTGACGGGCAGCGCGCCGGCGGTGCGCAGAATCGCCTCCACCGCTTTGACATGGATGAACAACTGGCCCTTGTCGTCAGACGCGCCGCGGGCGTACAGGATGTCGTGGGCCACGCCGGGCTCAAACGGTGGTCGGGTCCACAACTCCAGCGGCTCGGGCGGCTGCACGTCGAAGTGCCCGTAGCACAGCAGTGTCGGCCGGCCCGGCGCACGCAGCCAGTCGGCGCGCACGATCGGGTGGCGATCGGTGGCCTCGACCCGGCTCTGGAATCCCAGAGCGCTCAGGTGGTCGGCCAGCCACTGCCCGGCCCGGGCCACGTCGCCGGCGCGCTCCGGCGCCGTGCTCACGCTGGGGATGCGGAGCAGTTCAATCAGTTCGGAGAGGAAGCGCGCCCGGTGCTCTCGCGCATAGGTGATCGCCCGTTCCATGACGGTTCCTATTCGACGGGATGCGGCGCCGTCCTTGGAGCCGACGGTGAACTTGGAGCCCCCGGCTGGTTTTAGGCTGGGGCCCAACGGGCTATGGGCTGCGTTTCAGCCTGATGCGCGCCCGGACCAGTACCGGGTCTTCGGCCACGAAGATCAGGAAGCGCGGGATCGGAATGCCGAACTCGCTCAGGCGGACGGTCACTTCGCCCGACGCGCGGTACTCGTCGGCCAGGGCGATGACCGCCAGGGGCATCTCGATCTCGCGCCCGGTGTCCCGGATCGTGAGCGTCCCGCGCAGCATCGCGCGCATTGTTCCTCCGGATGGGCGATCGCGGCTCGTCACGGTCCCGCGGAAGACGATGAAAGGGTGCCGGTCGGTCAGAAGGAAATCGCGGCGCATCTGGCCGTCGCGCAGGCCGATGCCGGTGACGAGCGTCCGGGCGTCCACGCGGCCCTCAACGGTGGCCGCGAAGGTATCGGCGTCGGACTGCGTGACCGTCACCGTGCCCTCGACCCGATCGGTTGCGCCCGTAAACCCGCCGCGATTGTCCCGCATCACGAACTCTATCCGGCTGTCGCCGGGCTCGATGCGAAACGCCCCCACCGGGAGGAGCACCGGCGCTTGAAGGAGGATCAACGCTCCCAGCAGCCACCGCGCCATCATCAATGCACCTCCCACCGGCTTGCCCCGGCTAACGCCAACGGCCGCCCGCGTGTTCCCCAAGGGAGACGCCGCGAGCGCCGTCGAATTCCACGGCGCCACCGAGATCGTGACAGGCGCAGGAGACCGGGGACATGACCGACTGCGTGTTCTGCAAAGATCGCCGCCACATGATCGGCGGGAGCCTCGGCCATTAACTTCCGCTTCGTGATCAGCGGCCTGGCCGACGCCCGCGTGAGGCGGTCCGCCGCTCGGTGGCTGGGCGCGGCGTGCGTGCTCGGCTTCGCGGCGTCGGCCGCCGTGATGGCCGGCCTGGGATACGGGCTCGATCGGTGGGTATTCCTGGTACTGGTGTGGGCGGTGCTGATCTACGCGCCGCTGCGCATTCTGATCGAGTCATCGGAAACTTCCGGGGCGAGGGCGGTCCAGGCACTGGCAGCGCAGCTCGCGACGGATCCCTATCGCTACACGCACGCCGCCTCCCTGCCGGTGATCATCCGCGACCTGGCGTCGCGCGAGGTTGTCCTGCCGAGAATCTGCCACCCGCAGCACCTCCGGCAGGCGGTCGACGCCGCGGTCGCGCTGATCGCGTGGGGCAACGCGCGCCGCGATGTCCACACCGCCATGACCGACATCATCCGCACCCTTGTGGCCGCGCTCGCCGCCAGAGCCGCCACGCTCAGCGCCGCGGTGAACGGTGAGGCGAACAGCAGCATCCAGGCGCGCTGGGAAGGTGCGCGCTCGCTCGGTGCGCTCGGCGCGCTGATCGCCATCCTGGCGGCCGCATTCGCCGACCGGTGGGGCGAGCCGCCGCTTGTGCCCGCTCTGGGTGGACGGTCGCTGGCCGCCTACCTGGCCTCGGCGCTAGACTACTGCGATGAGGCATCGCTGCAGGTGGACGCGCTGCCGTGGACCGAACCGCCGCTGGCATCTTCCCTCGCGGATGGCACGCTGGAGCTCATCGGCGGGCGATGGCAGGCCTTCCTGGACGCGGGCCTGCCCGCTCCGAGGGCCCTCAGCGCGTTCGTCGCCGCAGTCGCACCACCCGTCGTGTAGGACCGGGCACACGGCCCGGCCGGCTAGAGGTGTCAGCCGATCTCGCCTTCGAAGCCGACCTCCACCCGGCCGTTCGGATGCACCAGCACCGGCACAGTGTTCTGGCCACTGATGGCCAGCACGTGCTTTTGCAGCGTCGGATCGTCATCCACAGTGATCTCTTCGAAGTCCATCCTCCGGCCGGTGAGGACACGCCTCACCTTCACGCAGGTGGGTCAGTCGCGCAGGGTATACATCACAAGCCGGCTCATGCCTTCACCTCACTGAGCAGCCTCAGCGCCGCGCCGCCGAGCACCTTTGCGGCGACTGGCAGGGCCTCTTCGTCGAAGTCGAAGCGCTGGTTGTGGTGCGGGCCGTCCAGACCTCGCGCGCGATTGTGCGATCCTACGACGAAGTAGCACCCCGGCGCGCGTTCCAGGAAATAGGCCATGTCATCACTTCCAGTCGTCGGCACCATCTCGAGCACGCGGCCGGCGCCGACGGCCTGCTCGGCCACGCCGCGGACCACCTCGGTGACGCCGGGATCGTTCTGCACCGGCGGGCAGCCGAACCGCACGGTCATCGCCGCACGGGCGCGCAGCGCGCCGGCCACACCGCCTGCGATCTCCTCCACCCTGCGCAGCGTGCGGCTTCGGGTCTCCTCGGTGAAGGCGCGCACGGTGCCCCGCATCTCCACCCGGTCGGGGATGATGTTGAACGCCGTGCCGGCCTGGAGAGTGCCGATGGTGACCACGGCCGTGTCCAGCGGCGCGGTATCGCGGCTCACCACGGTCTGGAGCGCGGTGATGACGTGCGCCGCGGCCACGATGGGATCGACCGCCTGGTGGGGAATGGCCCCGTGCCCTCCCTTCCCTTCGATCGTTAGGATGATCTCGTCCATCGAGGCGAACGCCGGCCCCGGCCGCACGGCGACAGTCCCGGCCGGCAGATCGTTCCACAGGTGCAGGCCCACCACGGCATCCACAGCGGGATCATCCATGGCACCCTGCTCGATCATCGGCCGGGCGCCCGATGCGATCTCTTCCGCGGGTTGGAAGACGAACACCAGGTTGCCGGCCAGGTCAGCCCGGCGACGGGCGAGGAGTTCGGCGAGTACCACCGCGACCGCGGTGTGGCCGTCGTGCCCTCAGGCGTGCATCACGCCTGGAGCCTGGCTCCGGTAGGGTACCTCGTTGGCCTCGAGGATGGGTAGGGCGTCGATGTCCGCGCGCACGAGGATGGTGCGACCTGGGCGAAATCCCCGCAGGACGCCAACGACGCCGGTCTCGGCCACGCCGGTGCGCACTTCGAGGCCAGCGGCGTTCAGGCGCCCGGCGACGATCCCTGCGGTGCGCATCTCCTTGAACGCCAGCTCAGGATGCGCGTGGAGATCGCGCCGGAGACTGATCAGAGCATCTCGGTGAGATTCAATATCGGCGAACAGATGTTCGATCACAAACGCCCTCCCAGAGGGTTCTTCGAGCTGCCGTGAAGGTTCCCTTCGTGGCTTTGGAGGAAGCCTTCTTCGCATTGGGGAACATTGGACAGCATTGAGCGCTGGTGTCCTTCTGGACGGGCCCGGAGGGGTCATGGCACTGCTGCTTCGCGAAGCCGACGTCGCTGCGCTGTTGAGAATGGACGATGTGCTGGCCGCCGTCGAGGAAGGATTCCGGGCCATGGGTAAGGGCCGCGCGGTCAACCAGCCGCGCAGCCGTACGATCACACCGTCGGGCAGGTTGCACGTGATGCACGCGGCGGCGCCCGATCTGGGGTGGCTCGGCCTCAAATCGTACGCGGCGACACCC
>Ga0154786_1142_pt4 | contig 10417 bp, 10 predicted proteins | sample Rifle2008BG16ft_FD_105794 | JGI IMG/M metagenome (GOLD analysis project Ga0154786, IMG submission 105794) | Armatimonadetes bacterium RBG_16_67_12
TGCCCCAGCCCACTTTAGAAGAAGCTGCTCGTCCGGCGGGCGCCTGTGTAGTCAAGATAGACCACCTTGAGATCGCTGTAGAACTCGATGGCCACGCTGCCCTGCTCGCGCGGTCCGACGCCCGTCGCCTTGCTGCCGCCGAACGGCAGGTGTGCCTCGCCGCCCACCGTGGGGTTGTTGACATGCACGATGCCGACCTCGCTGCGGTCCACGAATTTCATCGCCCTGCTGATGTCCTGGGTATAGATGGCCGACGCCAGACCGTACGGCACGGCGTTGGCCGCCTCGACCGCGGCGTCGAAATCCGGCACCCGGCACACGGAGAGCACCGGGCCGAAGATCTCCTCCTGGAAGATGCGCATCTGCGGCGTCGCGTGGTCGAACACCGTGGGGGCGACGAAGTAGCCCCGCGCGTGCGCGGCTCCTCTCAGCCGCGCACCGCCCGTCACCAGGCGCGCGCCTTCGCGTTCACCGATGGCCACGTAGTCGAGCACCGTCTTCATCTGCGATTCGTCCACCGACGGGCCGACCTGGGTGGCCTCGTCCAGGCCGTTGCCCACGACCAGCCGCGACGCGCGCGCGGCCAGTTCCGCGACGAAGCGGTCGGCGATTGCCTCGGTGACGATGACGCGACTCGTGGCTGTGCAGCGCTGGCCGGTCGATCCATACGCGCCCTGGATGGTGCCGGTGAGCGCCAGGTCCATGTCTGCGTCGTCCAGCACCACGACCGGGTTCTTGCCGCCCATCTCGGCCTGGACACGTTTGCCGTGCGCGGCCGCCTGCTGGTAGAGCTTCGTGCCGATCTCCGTGGATCCGGTGAACGAGATCGCCCGCACCGCGGGATGGCTGATCAGCGCATCACCAGCCGTCGCGCCCGGCCCGATGACCATGTTGAGCACGCCCGGCGGCAGCCCCGCTTCATGAAAGATGTCCATCAGGATCGAGGCGGTCCAGGGCGTGAGCGTGGCGGGCTTGAATACCACGGTGTTCCCGCACACCAGCGCCGGCGCGATCTTCCAGATGGGAATCGCCACCGGAAAATTCCACGGGCTGATCAGCGCCACGACGCCCAGCGGCTCGCGCTTGGTGTAGGTGAAGGTGCTGGCGAGCTCGCTGGGCAGCGTCTCGCCGCGCAGGCGCCGGCCCTCGCCCGCGATGTACTCGAGGATGTTCCGGCTGCGGACGAGTTCGCCTCTGGACTCACTCAGGGTCTTGCCTTCTTCGCGGGTCAGGGCCTCGGCCAGGTTCGGGATCTCGCGCTCGAAGACCTCAAGCGCTCGGAAGAGGATGCGGCCGCGGACCGGCCCGGGCGTATCCCGCCATTTCGGAAACGCCTCCGCGGCGGAGTCGACGGCCGCGCGGGCTTCCTCACGGCTCGACAGCGGGGCATGGCCGAGCACCTCTCCGGTGGCGGGATTCCGATTGGCGACCAGCCGGCCCGTCGCCGACTCGACCCAGCGGCCGCCGATGAAGTTCTTGTAGGTCATCGCCACCCCCTCCTGAATCGGCCACACGGGAGACTGCCTGACGGATTCTGCGCCGGGTGCGGGTGATCCTCGCCTGATCACCTATCGAAGCGCGGAGTAGCCCAAGAGCAGAAGATAGGCGACCAGCCCTGCGCCGGCAATGCTGAGCACCCAGGACAGGGGAATCATCCAGAACATGCGCCGGTTCACGGCCATCATCCCCTTGGTGAGACCGACGCCGACGACGGCGCCGACGATCGCCTGCGAGGTGGACACCGGAATGCCGAGCTGCGTGAACACGTGCGTGGTGATGGCCGTGCCCAGCGCGGCGACGAGCGCCGAAATCGGATCAAGCGCCGTGATCTGCTTACCGACGGTCATCATGACCGGCAGGCTGTAGGTGAGCACCCCTGCCGCAATCGCCAGCCCGCCCAGCAGGGCGCCCCCCGCGGGGCTCACGATCCCGACCGCCACGAAGGGCGCCATCGCGTTCCCCACGTTGTTGGAGCCGAGCGCATACGCAGCGTAGCATCCCACGGCGATCGCGGCGAAGCGAACGGTGCGCTGGAAGAATAGGAGACTGCCCAGCCGGCCGGCGGAGACCGCGGACAGCAGGCGGTAGAGGAGATACGCGATCACGCCCGCACCGATCGGCGCGGTAAGCATCGAGGCGGCGATGCGCATCGCCGTGGGACTGTGGATCGCCTGTCCCCCGGTCAACCCCACGGAAACCAGCGCGCCGAAGATGGCGTGTGACGTGGAGACCGGCATGCCCCGCGCGGTCATGATGTGCACCGAAATCCCGGCGGCGAGCGTGGCCATGACGCTCATCTCCACGTTCAACCGCGTCAGCCGGCCGAGGGTCGGAAAGACCTTCTCACCCTCCACCACGGCGCCGAGCAGGGCGAAGACGGCCGCCAGGAGGATGGCACGGCGGTAGGTGACGACGTTGGCGCCGACCTGCGGACCGAAGGTGTTGGCGGCGTCGTTGGCGCCGATTCCCCAGCCCAGGTAGAGACCCGGCAGAAGCGCCAGCATCCTTAGATCTTGAGGCCGATCAGCAGGATATCCAGACGGTCGCCGGTGTCCTCGGTCTGGTCGGAGATCTCCGTCAGGGTCTCCAGAAACTGGTTCAGGTGGACTTTCGCGGCCAGGGGGAGATCGGAGGTGAAGATCTGCCGGGTCAGTTTCCACTCAATGTCGTCGATGGTCGACTCCGTCACACCCACCACCGTGAGCCGATCGCGGATCACGCGCTCGTTGGCGGCCGTGAAGAAGTTGGTGACCGCTTCGTGGAACGCGGCGTAGGACTCCAGGGTGTGCCGCATGATCTGCCGGAGCGGTTCGGCGGCCTCGGGGTTGATCTCTGGGCGCTGGCCCAGCAGGAAGTCACAGGTCTCCTCAGCGGCGTCGGCGATCATGTCCATCCGCTCGACGAAGGCGTGAATATCGGAACGGAAGATCGGCAGGAACGCGCCCCGGTAGAGCAGGTCGCTGACCGCCCGGCGCATCCGGTCGGCGTCGGTCTCCACGTGGTCCACGTTGATCGCGCCGGCCTTGGCGGCATCCAGGCGCCCCGCGAGGTAGTCGTCCAGCACCTCGCTCGTACGGGCCACGCACTCGCCCACCTTGTCGAGGTGCTGGAGGATGATCGCCCGCACCTCCTTCTCGCGCCCCTGTCCGAACAAGAACTGCACCGCTCGCGCCATGGCGAATCCCTCCAGGAATGTCCCCAGACGGTCTTCGTCGGCGCGGGCGCGCGACCCTACTGTGACGGCCGGCGCACCCGCTCCTCCGGGCATGGGGGCGGCGCGCAGGGCAGGAGCGCCGTTCACGCTCCGCGAAAGTGTACTACCCCATGGGCACGCGGTATTTCGGCGAGCGCGTCCAGCGTAGCGAAGATCCGCGCCTGTTGACCGGTCGGGGCACCTACGTGGATGACGTGCAGCCGGCGGCCGCGCTCCATGCCGCGGTGCTTCGCAGCCCGCACGCGCGGGCGCGGATCACCCGGCTCGATGCCAGCAGGGCCGCGGCGATGCCCGGTGTGGCGCTCGTGCTCACGCACGGCGACCTGCCGCCCGTGCTGAAGGAGCCGCTCCCGAAACTCATCCCGCATCCGGCACTCATCCACCACAAGACGCAGTACGCCCTGGCGCCCGGCCAAGTGCGGCATGTCGGCGAACCCGTGGCGTTCGTGGTGGCGACCAGCCGCTATCTTGCCGAGGACGCGCTCGAGACGATCGAGGTCGAGTACGACCTGCTGCCGGCGGTCGTGGACCTCGAAGCCGCGGTGCAGCGCGGCAGCCCGCCGGTGCACGAAGACATGGGCACCAACGTGTGCGCCGAGTATACCCAGCGGGTGGGTGATCCCGATGCGGCATTCGACGGCGCGCCGCACGTGTTCCGTGAGCGCCTGCGCATGGACCGCGGTACGGCCGCTCCGATGGAGACGCGCGGGGTCGTCGCCATCTGGGATACCAAGACCCGGCAGCTCGTCGTCTACGACTCGACGCAGGCGCCGATTCCTATCCGCAACGGCCTCGCGCGGCTGCTGGGCCTGCCGCAGAGCAGCGTGCGGGTGATCGCGCCCGACGTGGGCGGCGGCTTCGGGCCGAAGATCATGATGTTCTATCCCGAAGAGGTGCTGGTCAGCCACGCCGCCATGCACCTGGGGCGGCCGGTCAAGTGGATCGAGGACCGCCGCGAGAACTTCGTCTCGATGAATCAAGAGCGCGAGCAGATCCACGACGCGGAGATCGCGGTGGACAGTGACGGCCGCATCCTGGCGGTGCGGACGCGATTCCTCTATGACGCGGGCGCCTACATCCCGTACGGCATCATCGTGCCGATCGTCGCCAGCACCCAACTGGTCGGGCCGTACAGGATCCCCAATTACGAGTGCACCTTCAGGGCGGTCTTCACCAATAAGGTCATCGTAAGCCCCTACCGCGGGGCGGGCCGACCGCACGGGTGCTTTGTCATGGAGCGCCTGATCGAGCGCGTGGCGCGCGAGCTGAAGATCGACCGTGCCGAGGTGCGGCGCCGTAACTTCGTCCAGCCCGATGAGTTCCCCTATGATACCGGCCTGATCTTCCAGGACAACGCGCCGCTCATCTACGACAGCGGCGACTATCCCGCGGTATTCGAGAAGGCGCTGGCGATGATCGGCTACGCGGACTGGCCGGCGCGCAAGGCCGCCGCAGCGCGCGAGGGGCGCACCGTGGGCCTGGGCATCGGCTTCTACGTGGAGGGCACCGGCATCGGCCCGTATGAAGGCTGCCGGGTCACCGTCGAGCCCACGGGGAAAGTCTACGCGGCCACCAGCGTCGGCACGCAGGGCCAGGGACACTACACCTCGTTTGCGCAGATCGTGGCCGACGCGCTGGGCGTAGATGTGCGCGAAGTCACGATCACCACCGGCGACTCGGGCGCCTTCAATTGGGGCACCGGCACGTTCGCCAGCCGCGCTGCGGTCGTCGCCGGCAACGCCGTGGCGCTGGCCGCCCAGGCAGTCCGCCAGAAAGCGCTCGTGGTGGCAGCGAAGCTGCTGGAGGCGCGGGCCGAGGATCTGGAGCTTGCCGGCGGTCAAGTGTTTGTGCGCGGGTCCCCTGCGCGCTCCGTGGCACTGGGCGACGTGGCCACGGCGGCCAACCCGCTGCGCGGCACGATCCCTCAGGAGTGGGAAGGCCCCGGGCTGGAGGCGTCGCGCTACTTCGCGCCGCCGCGGGGCACGTTTGCCGGGGGGTGCCACGCGGCGATCGTCGAGATCGACCGCGGCACCGGCGCGCTGCGCATCGAGCGATACGTGGTCGTGCACGACTGCGGCAAGATCATCAACCCCATGATCGTCGAGGGCCAGATCCAGGGCGGTGTGGCTCAGGGGATCGGCAACGCGTTCTACGAGAAGCTGGTCTACGACGATGAGGGACAGTTGCTGACGCAGACATTCATGGATTACCTGCTCCCCACGATCGCCGAAGTACCGCGGGCGGAGATCGGGCATGTGGAAACGCCCTCGCCGCTGAACCCCCTCGGCGTGAAGGGCGCCGGCGAGGCGGGCGTCATTCCCGCTCCCGCGGTCATCGCCTCGGCGATCGACGACGCGCTGGGGACGCGCATCACCGAGATGCCCTTATCGCACAGCAAGCTGCTCGATCTGCTGCTCGACACGGCGCCGGCCGCGGCGGGAGGAGCGCGCGCAGGCGGCGCGGAGATGGGCACGGGGAACCGCGCGTGAAGTCCGCGCCGTTCGGGTATCTGGCGCCCGTCAGCCGCCAGGAGGTCCTCGCCGCCCTCCGCCGCTACGGATCCGACGCCAAGCTGCTGGCCGGCGGCCAGAGCCTGGTGCCGCTGCTGGCGATGCGGTTGGCGCGGCCAGCGGTTCTGGTTGACCTCAACCGGGTGGCCGACCTCGCCTACATCAAGCCGTGGCGCGGCGGGCTTGCCATCGGCGCGATGACGCGCCAGCGGGCAGCGGAGCACGATCCCCGCATCCGCGAGCGATTGCCGTTGCTCCACGAGGCCGTGCGGTGGGTGGGCCATCCGCAGATCCGCAATCGAGGCACCGTCGGCGGCAGCATGGCGCACGCCGACCCGGCGGCCGAACTGCCCGCGGCGGCCTCGGTGCTCAACGCGAAGTTCGTGCTGGCGAGCGCGCGTGGTGAGCGGGTTGTGGACGCTGGCGGATTCTTCACCGGATATCTTTCAACGGCCATCGAGCCCGACGAGATGCTGGTTGAGGTGCGTTTCCCGGCGATGCCCGCGGGCGCAGGATGGGCGTTCACGGAGATCGCGAGGCGTCACGGCGATTTCGCGCTTGTGGGCGTCGCGGTGATTCTGCGCGGCGACGCGGACGGCCGGTGCACCGACGCGCGGCTCGCCTTCACCGGGGTCAGCCATGGGCCGCTGCGATTGACTGAGGTCGAGCGCTCCCTGATGAGCAGGCGCGTGGACGCGCCGGCCGCCGACGACGCGGGCCGCCTGGCGTCGAGCCTGCTCGATCCGGAGGGTGACATCCACGCGACGGCCCGCTACCGGCGGCATGTGGCCGGGGTGCTGGCCACCCGGGCGCTGCTGGACGCGGCGGGGCGCATGCGGGGGGCTTCATGAAGCGAGCACCGAAACAGGCGGGCGCGGGTACACGCCAGCTGCACGGCGTGCGCCGGCCGGCCAGACGGGCGGCTCCGGCCACCGAGCGCGAGGTCCGCCTGCGGGTCAACGGCCGCGATGTGGTCCGGTCCGTCGAAGTGCGCCGCACGCTGGCGGACTTCCTGCGCGAAGACTTGAGTCTCACGGGCACCCACCTGGGATGCGAGCACGGCGTGTGCGGGGCGTGTACCGTACTGTTCGATGGAGCGCCGATCCGCTCGTGTCTCGTGTTCGCGGTGCAGGCCGAAGGCAGCGAGGTCACCACCGTCGAAGCGCTCGGCGAGATCGGCGCACTGTCGCCGCTGCAACAGGCGTTTGTGGAGCACCACGGCCTGCAGTGTGGGTTCTGCACGCCGGGCATCCTGATGAGCGCGCACGCGCTGCTGCGCGACCACGCGGATCCCACGGACGACGAGATCCGCGAGGTGCTCGGTGGGCACCTCTGCCGGTGCACGGGCTACCAGGGGATTCTGGACGCGGTCCGCGCCGCGGGGCGTTGATCCATCGGCGCCATTGTTCCACGGCTCATCCACCGCGTCATGAAGAAGGGCTCCTAGGATTTGTCGACAGTCGTCATCCGCGCAACAAGCGTCTCATCCGGGCTGTCTGACATCCTGACCGGCACGGCGCGCGGCGCCGTGCTGGCCCTCTTCGAGCGCAGCGCGTATCTCGATCTCGACGGCCGCATTGCCGCGCTGGCCTCCGCCGAGTTTGGACGCGGGCCGCTGATGATCGCCCTCGATCGGTTCGACGCACTCCGGCCGCTGGCCGTCGGCGCTGCGGTGAGTCTTCACGGGGGAAGCCTGCGTGTGGGCCTGCACGATATCAGTCTGCGAGATGCGGTCGTCTGGAATCCGGCGCTTCCGCCGGCGGGCGGCCGCCATGGTGCGGATCCCGCTCCGCCTGATCTGGTCATCGAAGAGCTCCGGCGTATCGCGCCGACGGAAAGCGTCGCCGCGCTCCTTGATGGGCCGCCCGGCGTCGCCGCGACCGCGGACGCGCTGCTCGACCCGCTGCGTCGGGGCCTGGAGGTCATCGCCCGCTTCCTGTCCGGCCGCGCCGACGCCGCTCAAGCCACACGCACTGTCGCGACCCAGATCGCTGGCCGAGGGCCGGGGCTCACCCCCTCAGGAGACGACCTGCTGACCGGGATCATGCACGCGATCACGATCTGGCCGCGGATTGCCGCGACGGCCGACGGGCCGGACGTCCGCCGCCTATTCGCCGACGCCGCGCGGCCGAAGACCACACGGATCAGCGCCGCGTATCTGGACGCCGCCGCGCGCGGTCAGGCCAGCGAACCGTGGCACGCGCTGGTCCGCAGCTTGGGGCAATCCCATGCCACGGCCCGCCGCGCCGCGCGCCGCGTGCTCGCCGTCGGCGAGACCTCGGGCGCCGACGCCCTGACCGGATTCTGCTGGGCCTGGCGCCGTCTCTACACCTGATGCGCTGGCGCGGGTTCGCGGCGGTGCTGGCAGCGGCCTCGCTGTGGGGCATCGCCGGCGTGGTGGCCAAGGTCCTGTTCAACCGGGGGACGATCACGCCCGAGGCCGTCGTCGAGATCCGCGTGACCGCCGGTCTGGCGCTGACGGCGTTGATTCTGTGGGCGCAGGGACTCTCCGTGAAGCTGCCGCGGGCCACGGTACTCCGGCTGATCCCCCTGGGCGTGGCCATGGTCATCTCGCAGTCTATGTACTACCTCACCATCAGCCTGGCGGACGTGGCCACGGCGATCTTCCTGCAGTACACGGCGCCGGCGCTGGTCGTCGCCTACACGGCCGTCGTGCAGCGCGAGCGTCTGACCGTGCTGCAGGTGGCCTGCCTGGCCGGCGCGATTACGGGCGGCTATCTGCTTGTGGTCGGACCGCGGGGATTGGCTGTCTCGCCGGCCGCGGTCGTGTCGGGGATCGCCTCGGCGCTGGGTTTCGCCGGATGGATCCTGATGGGACGGTCGCGCGGCCGGACCGTGGGGCCGTGGCACATGCTGCTGTACGGGCTGCTGGCGGGCTCGATCCTCTGGAGCGTCTATGTACCGCCCTGGCGGGCGTATCTGCAGCCATTCACACCGGGCGAATGGGGTCTCATCCTTCTCATAGTGGTCTTCGCCACCGTGACGCCCTTTGCGCTGTTCCTTTACGGGCTGCGCTTCATCGACAGCCGGTCGGCCAGTCTTACGGCGACCGTTGAGCCGGTGGTGGCCACCGTTGTCGCGGCGTTGCTGCTGGGCGAGACGCTCGTAGGGCGCGAGATCGCGGGCGCCATTCTCATTCTGGCTTCCGTCGTCGCCCTGCAGCGGGGCCCCGCCTCGTCGTCTTGACGGGGCCCCCGGCGGCCTGCTATGCTGGTCCAGAAATCCATACTCATTATGAGTATGATCACTCGGGCCGACGGTCCATCCATCGCTCCGAGAATTCCAAACGGGAGGGAACACATGGGCACCACCGGACGCGCAGTCGTGGACCTGAACGTGGAGGAACTGATCGCCGATCTCCGGAGGGCGTACCTCGACGAGCTGCTGGCATTCTACTCGTACTGGATCACAGCGGCTGTCGCCGAGGGCTTCCACGGTGAGGAGCTGGCCGAGCACTTCAAGGAGGAGGCGGCAGAGGAACTGGGACATGCTAGGAAGCTGGCGGAGCGCATCCTGGAACTGGGCGGCAATCCCGTCGTCCACCCCAAAGAGTGGGAAGCCGGCGCGCACGCGCCGTGGACCGCTCCGCGAGCAAACTGGGCCGACGCCGACGGCATGATCCAGGACCAGATCAAGGCCGAAGCCGGCGCCATCCGGGCCTACAATGCGCTCGCCAAGAAGACGTTCGGCAAGGATCCGATCACGTACAAGCTCGCGACGGAACTCCTCGAGGACGAGGTCGGTCATGAGGAGTTCCTGGAGAACCTGCTGGGACCACAGCGCAAGTAAGGGCGCGGAGCGCGACGGGATACGCATGCATGGGGTGCGGAACCGATCCGACGTCGCGGCGCTGCTGGCGCGCCGGGGCCTGCGGGCGACCGCGCCCCGGCGCGCCATCCTCGCCTATCTTCTACGCCGCGGAGAGCATCTGGCGCCGACTGAGATCTTCGAGGACCTGCGCCGGGCGGGGCGACCGGTCAGCATCGCCACGTTGTATCAGAACCTCGCGGCGCTCGTCGCGGGCGGCCTGCTCAGGCGCTTCGCCGGACCGGACGGGGCGGCGCGCTACGATGTCAACCTCGCCGCGCACCACCATCTCGTGTGCGAGCGCTGCGGTCGCATCGTGGATGTAGAAGTGCCGGCGGATGCCGGCGTCCGGCCGGTGGCATCGCGCCGCCGCGGGCGGTCGCCGGTGGCGGGCTGGCAGGTGCGCGCGATGCAGGTGGAGTTCCGCGGCACCTGTCCGGAGTGCCGCCGGTTCCCGCGCCGGGCCCGCGGGACAATGGGCGGGACAATAGAACGATAGGTGCCCGCGGGCATCGGATCTATGAAGTTGGGGGAGCGGACTGGCTCCTGAACGGGTTCTTGTGGGGGCTGCCGGGCAGACTCCGGGCGGGAAACCGGGCTGGGGGGCTTGTAGAGAAGGATTCCGGGAACCCAAAACCCGAAACTCTTGGCTAACACCCACTTCACGAGGGACGGAGGGGAGGCCGACATGGACCGGTCACTTCGTTGGCGCACGAGCTTCGCTCCATTCCGGATCGTCATCTTGTCACTCTTGATCGTCGCGCTCCTTGCAGGTTCCGGAGGCGGGAAGGGCTCGTCTGCCTCCGCGGCTGCTGCCAGGACCGCAACGCTTGCCATCCTGCACTTCAGCGTGATCAAGGGGACC
>Ga0154786_1124_pt8 | contig 10217 bp, 8 predicted proteins | sample Rifle2008BG16ft_FD_105794 | JGI IMG/M metagenome (GOLD analysis project Ga0154786, IMG submission 105794) | Armatimonadetes bacterium RBG_16_67_12
ATGTCGATCGCCGCCTTGGCCGAGGGATTGCCGGGCAGCAGGTGCTCAAGATCGGCCATGATCGCGGCCACGTCGACCGGGTCCCGGCCTGCAAGCGCAGCCAGGTACGTTTCATTGAGGGCGAAGAGGACACTCCGTGCCGTCTCGCCGGTGAAGTCTTCCAGCGGAGACGCTTCACCCAACCCGCGCACGCCGCCTCGTGTGCCGGCCTCAACGATCACGTGCGGCCGGACCGCCGGCGCGTCGCCGTACGACGTCGTCAGGCGGTTGGACGTCGGCCTCTCGATGAGCGTGGCGTGGGTCCACTCGACGGCGCGATCCACGGCGGCTTCGCCCTATCCCCTGGCCGCGGGCCCAACCTGCGTTAGCATCAACTCGATGTGCTCCGCGGCATTGGCCAGCGCGTCGGCCGCGCGGTTGCGCTCGCGCACCAGGCGCGCGCGCAGGAAGCCGTACTCGTCCGACTGCGGGTTGAGGGTAGCGAGCTTCCGCGCGGTCTGTAGCCCGGGCAGCATCGGTGCCTGCAGCGCTGGATCGTGATCGTACGGTCCTTCGACGGTGTAGAGCACGGGATTCAAGATGCGCGAGAGCGCCATGAGCCCGCGGTTGAGCCGCGCGATGCGCACTGCGTCTTTCCCACGCGGCTTCCGGCCCGCGGTTGCGGCTTCGAGCTCGGATCGCACGCCTTCGAGCCGGGCTGCAAGGGTGCCGAGCTCATCGGCGCGCACAACGAGGTCGCTGAGCGGGAACGAACCGCGCGCTGCCCGCTCGAGCTCGCTCAACAGACTCGTGAAGTCCCGGGCCGCCGGCACGAAGTTGAAGGGCAGCACCGCCGGTGTCACGACCCGCGCCGTGATCGTCAGGTAGAGCGCGGTGTCCTGGGCCAGGATCCCTGCGTCAGCCTTGTCTAGCGAGTCGGCCGGCGTGTGCCACCACCAGCCCGCGCCCGATCCGCCCACCGTGGCGCGGTCTTTGTGGTCGAGCGGCAGCATGCGGAACGCGCCGAACGAGGGCAGGCCGATTCCCCAGAACGACTGGTCACCCGCCTTGAACGGCCGCCGGATGTTCGGCGACCGGCCGGTGACCTCAGACACGGTGCGTTTCATCAACTCCTCGACCTCGCCCATGTTGTAGCGGCAGTCGAAGATGGCAGTCTCGCGCACGCCGGGCGAGTCGATGTTGAGGTACCCAAGCGCCCGCCGCCGCAGCTCGTCGAAGGCCGCGTCGGCGTACCAGGTCGAACCGGCGTACCGGCCGTGGGAGTGGCCCGGCCACCAGGCGAAGCGCACGCCGCGGCGCAGCTTCTTCTGCTGCTTCTTGAGCACGCGCGCCATCTCTATCAGGCACGCGTCGCCGGTGGCGTTGTCGGTGACGCCTTCGTACCATGAATCAATGTGCGCGCCCACCAGCAGGAACTCGGGATCCTGGCCCGGGATATCGGCGACCGCCAGCGGCAGCGTGCGCCAGCCGGTCTCCGCCTCCGCGTCGATCCGAACGCGGACTTGGCCGAGGGCCATCAACCGCCGCAGCCGCTCGCCGTCGGATTTCTTGATCGACAGCGCCGGGATCTTCGGCAGCCGGCTGATGGACTCAGGCGTTGGTGTGCCCCAGATGCTGGTGACGATCATCTCGTGGATGGCGTCCTCGCCTGAGGGCCACATGTGGATGTAGGCGATGGCGCCGTGATCGTGGGCGCGTTTCACCCCGTCCGGCCCGCCGGCGGTGCCCAGGACGATCTTGCCGCGCACGTCCTTGCCTTCGTAGTCACTCTCCTCGCCCGTGCGGGCGAAGATCATCTTGCTGCGGTCTTCCTCCAGCGAGCCGACGAACACCAGCTCACCTTCCAGGCCGCCCGGCGGCGTGTTCGCGCCGAACGAGCGGGGCCGGCACGGGATGCTGGTCGGCTCGAGTCCTACAACGTTGAGCGACGCCTCGCGCGGCAGGCTGACGAATCCGCTGAACTCGTGGACCTGCACGTCGATCCCGTCGGCGCGCAGCGTCTCGGCGATGTAGTCCACCGCGGCACGCTCGTCCGGACCCCCGGTCTCGCGATGCAGCGTTGAGAACTTCTTCAAGTGCACCTGCAGGCGCCGCGCCGAAACGGCGCTGCGCAGTTTCTCCTCGAACGATGGAGCGGTACGGGCAACGGCCATGTGGCGTCCTCCTGGTGGCATCAGCGTCCTCGAGAGAGCGGGGGCGGGTCCGCCGGTTACGCGACCGGCACGCGCTCGGCCGCCAGGAACTCGTCAATCACGCGCGCCAGGATCGTGCGCGCCAGGATCACCGGTCTGCCGGTGACCTCGCGAACGATCGAGCGCATTACCTCGTCCATGCCCACGCACGTCATCCAGACCAGGTCTACCCCGGCGACCTTCAACTGCTCCGCCGCGGCCCGGACATCGCGCAGCCGCTGCTCGCCCGTGTAGGGCGATGCCGCGGTCACGACGGCTTCAATGCCGCGATCGGCGAACTGCTTGCGGGCCTGCTCGATCTGACCGGCGGACGGTTTGATGACACCCAGGCGCCATCCGGAGGCCAGCGCCGTCACAATGGCCGGGAAGACCTTGCCGGGGTTGACGATGAGCGTCGGCGAGCGCAGCGCCGACCAGTCGGCGCCGCACAGGATGACGATCAGCCCGGCGCCCTGCGCGACCGCCCGGTCTACCAGCGCCTGCACGCGCGGGAGGATTTTTTTGTGCGACAGCAGCGTGTTGGAGCCGTCGAGCAGCCGCGCGACGATGCCCACCTCACCGGCGTCCGGGGCGAGCGAGGCCATGGCCTCGCGGGACAGGCCATCGAGCACGCCGGCCTGCCAGATCGAGACCTTCCGGCTGAACACCTGTTCCATGTACGGCACTAGATCGTCGCGCGGCGCCTGGCCCACCGTGATCATCGCGATCGAGTTCACGTACAGCCCCCCTGTCCGGTTGGGTTTTCGGGTGCCGCGCGGTGCGCGGCTACGAAAAGGCGTGGAATAATGTGATCTTACCACGCGATAACGCAAGCGTGTACCTGTGGGCGGACGCGGATCGTCTCCGCGTCACGCCAGGCATGACTGCGTGGTGGCTGGGGGAGCGGTGGGCGAGAAGTCGAACTAGGCGCTGAGCGGGTCCGGGGACCGCATGCTGGAGGTGAACGGTAACATGCTCAAAGAATTCAAGGAATTCGCCATGAAGGGCAACGTGTTGGATCTCGCCGTCGGCCTGATCATCGGCGCGTCCTTCGGGGCGATCGTGAACTCGCTGGTCAACGACGTCATCATGCCGCCCATCGGTGCGTTACTCGGCAAGGTGGACTTCAGCAACCTGTTTCTCAACCTCTCGGGCCGGGCCTATCCCAGCCTGAAAGCGGCTAAGGAAGCCGGCGCGCCTGTGATCGGCTACGGCGCGTTTCTCAACACCATTATCAACTTCTTGATCGTGGGCTTCGCCGTCTTTCAGGTGGTCAGGATGGCCAACCGCTTCAAGCGCGAAGTGCCCGCGCCCTCGGCCGCGCCCGCGACCAAGGAGTGTCCGCACTGCGGGATGAACATCCCGGTCAAGGCAAGGCGGTGTCCGCACTGCACGTCGCAACTGTGATCAGGTAGAACCCAGGAATCCCGGCGTGGGGGAATGTCCGCCCCGATGGAGTACCTTTCCTAAAGCACCGTTTGAGGAGGAGGTTCCTGCCATGACACGCACCGTGCTCCGGACGTGCCTGGTCGCCGCCGTGGCGATCGGGTTCGTCGCGCAGGGCGCGCTGAGCCCGGCGCCCGCCGCCCCCGCCCGGACCGCCCTGACCCTGGCGCTGTTCGCGGATCCTGTATCGTTCGATCCTCACCGGTCGAACGACGGCCCGTCCAACATGATGTGGCATCAACTCTACAACACCCTCGTGGACCGGAACGAGAAGGGTGAGATCGTCCCCGCGCTCGCCGAGAAGTGGCAGCGCATTGGCGACGGCACGTGGCGCTTTACCCTGCGGCAGGGCGTGAAGTTCCACGACGGCACAGAGGTGACCGCGGACGACGTCAAGTTCAGCCTGGAGCGACTCATCAATCCCGCCACGCGCTCGCCTGCGGCGTTTCTGCTGACCGTGCTGGACCGGGTAGAGGTGGAGAGCCGCTATCAGGTCAGGCTGGTGTTGAAGAATCCCTTCGCCCCGCTGCTGTTTCACCTGATGCACAAGCCGACCTCGATTGTGCCGGCCGCGCTGGTCCGGGCCAACCCAGACGAGTTCGCCCGGCGCCCGATAGGCAGCGGGCCGTTCAAGTTCGGCTCATACGTCCGTGGCGACCGGATCGAACTGGTGCGCAACCCCGACTACTGGGGCGGCGCCCCGAAGTTCGAACGGATCATCGTTCGGATCGTGCCCGACGCCGCCACCGCCGTCGCCGAGCTGGAGGCGGGCGGCGTGGCAGGCGTGTTCAACGTGCCCGCGCACGAGGTGGCGCGGCTCCAGCGCAACCGCAGCCTGGCGGTGCTGGTGGTGCCATCGCACCGGATCACGGCGCTGGTGCTGAACATGGACCGGCCGCCCTTCAACGACCGCAAAGTGCGCCTGGCCGCCAGTTACGCCATCGACCGCAGGGCCACGCTCAACAGTGTGGAAGCGGGGCTCGGCCTGCCGGCATCGTCGGCGCTCTCGCCGCTGGTGTTCGGACACAACGACAAGCTCCAGCCGCTGCCCAGAGATCTGACGAGAGCGAAGCAGTTGCTAGCCGAGGCGGGGTATGCCGGCGGCCTCAAGACCGAGATGCTGGTGTGGAACCTGCCCGCCCAGGTGAAGCTGGCCGAGGTCACGCAGGCCCAGTTTAGGGAGGCGGGTATCGACGTGAGCCTCAAGGTGACCGAGTTCGGTGCCGCGCTACGCGAGCAGTACGCCGGGAACTTTACCATGTCTACCATCGCGTGGGGCACGGTGACCCTCGACGGCGACTACAGTATGTACGCGCTATTCCATTCCGACAGCATCGGACCCGCCGGCAACTGGGGCCGGTACAGCAATCCCGACGTCGACCGACTGATCATGACCGGCCGCACCAACGGCAACCCCGTGGTGCGCCGGCAGGCCTACCTCAAGGCGCAGGAGATCATCGCGAACGACGCGCCGTGGATCTTCCTGTATCATCCATCGGCAGTGTACGCCCTGCGCAACGAGGTCAAGGACGTGACGATCCCGCCCCAGGGCTACGTGTTCATCAACCTGACCAAGGGGTATCTCAGCCGGTAGGTGTCCGTCTACATCATCAGGCGGCTGCTCAGCACCATCGGTGTGCTGCTGGGCGTGTCGCTGCTGGTGTTCCTGATGCTGCACCTCACGCCCGGCGATCCGGTCGCCATCATGATCGGCACCGAGGGCATGGCCGATCCTCAGATGGTGGCCAACCTGCGTCGCGAGCTGGGCCTCGACCGGCCGCTGTACGCTCAGTACTGGCTGTTCCTGCGGCGCGCCGCAGTCGGAGATCTCGGCAGATCGATTCGCACCAACGAGCAGGTGCGCGTTGAGGTGATGGCGCGCTTCCCGGCGACCGCCGAGCTGGCCGTGGCCGCGCTTGTCCTCTCAACGCTGATCGGGGTCACAGCCGGCGTGACCTCCGCGGTGCGGCAGTACTCATTGCTCGACCACGCCAGCATGGTGGGGGCGATGTTGGGCGCGTCCATTCCGGTGTTCTGGCTGGGGCTGATGCTCATCCTGCTCTTCGCGGTCAGGTTTCCACTGCTGCCGGTCTCAGGCCGGGGCGCGCCGTTCACGGAGGCGATGGCCCTGCTGTTCCAGGGCGACGCCTCGACGTTGCTCAGGGCGCTGCGGCATCTGGTCCTGCCCGCCGTGTGCCTGGGCCTGTCGCGCGCGGCGGTGGTGGCGCGGCTCACGCGGTCGAGCATGCTGGAGGTGCTACGCCAGGAGTACGTGCGCACCGCACGCGCCAAGGGACTGCGAGAGCAGGCAGTCGTGTATCGGCACGCCCTGCGCAACGCCCTGATCCCGATCGTGACCATCGTGGGACTGCAGTTCGGATTCCTGCTGGGCGGCGCGGTGATCGCCGAGGTGGTATTTTCATGGCCGGGCGTGGGGCGCCTGGCTGTGGACAGCATTCTGGCGCGCGACTACCCCGTGGTGCAGGGCTGTGTCCTGCTCGTCGCGGCGATCTTCGTGGTCCTGAACCTGTCGGTGGATCTGCTCTACGGGTGGCTCAACCCGAGGATCCGCTATCAGTGAGGCCACGGCCCGGGAGGCCCTGCTGATGGAGTCCGGGACCGCATCTGTCTGGCGTCGCCTGCTGCGGCACCGTCTGGCGGTCGCCGGGATGCTGATCGTGGGCGGGCTGATTCTCGTCGCTCTGCTGGCGCGTCCGCTGGCCCCCTACGACCCGATCGCGCAGAATCTCGGTAACGCCTTCCAGCCATCGTCGCGCGAGCATCCGCTGGGCACCGATGAATTTGGCCGCGACATCCTCTCTCGCATCATCTTCGGGGCGCGCGTTTCGCTGCTCGTGGGTGTGGTATCGGTGGGGATTGGATTGGTGGCCGGCGCGCTGTCCGGCCTGATCGCGGGGTACGCGGGCGGGGTCGTAGACGTGAGCATCAGCGGCGTGATGGACGTGCTGCTGGCCGTGCCGGGCGTGCTGCTGGCCATTGCCATCGTGGCCACGCTGGGGCCGGGGTTGTTCAACGTGATGGTGGCCACCGGCATTTCTTCGGTGCCGGTGTTCGCCCGGCTGGCCCGGGGCTCGGTCCTCACCGTCAAGGAGACGGAGTTCATCGAGGCGGTGCGGGCGCTCGGCGGGACGACCGGCCGCGTGCTCTTCCGGCACATCCTGCCCAATATCGCGGCGCCGCTGGTTGTCATGGCGTCGCTCCACATGGCGTCGGCGATCCTGACCGCCGCCGGGCTGAGCTTTCTCGGCCTGGGCGCGCAGCCGCCGACCCCGGAGTGGGGTGCCATGCTTTCGCGGGGCCGCGAGTACCTGCGCTCCGCGCCGCACATCGCGACGTATCCGGGGATTGCCATCCTCTTTGCGGTGATGGGGTTCAACTTCCTCGGCGATGGGCTGCGCGACGCGCTCGATCCCCGGCTGAAAGTGTGACATCGAAGGAGGACTGATGATCTCCCTGGAGGGCCGCGGCGGCGTACGGGTCGAATAGACTATTGTGAGCTTCGATCTCGACTACCTGCGCACGCACGAATTCCCGCTGACCGCCGAGTGCGCGTTCATGAACCACGCGGGCTCATCCCCGCTGCCCCAGCGCTCGGCCGACGCGCTGAAGCACTACGCCGACCGCGCGCAGACCAAGCATTTGCGGTACGTGGCCGGCGCGCCGGACCACGACTGCGAGCCGCTGCGCCGGACGCTGGCAGACGCCATCAACTGCGAACCGTCGGAGATCACGTTCGTCCCGTCCACCTGCGACGGCGTGTCCATCGCCGCCGGGGGCATCGACTGGCGGCCTGGCGACAACGTGGTGCTGCCCGAGTGCGAGTACCCCGGCGCGGTTTATCCGTGGCTGAATCTTGTTCGGCGCGGCGTGGAGGTGCGCCTGACGCCGGCGCCTCTGGGACAGGTCGATTTGGAGGCGGCGATCAGCCGCATCGACAGCCGCACGCGCGCTGTGTCCATCAGTCACGTCGAGTGGTCCTCCGGGTATCTTGTGGACGTGGTGCATCTGGGCCGCCTGTGCCGCCCGCGCGGCATCCTGCTGGTGGTGGACGCGATCCAGAGCCTGGGCGTCACACGGGTGGATGTGCAGGAGATGCAGGCGGACGTGCTGGTCGCCGGCTGCTACAAGTGGCTGTTGGGCATTCCCGGCGTCGCGGTGATGTACGTCCGGCGTGACGTCATGCCCCGCCTCCTGCCCGACCGGGCCGGCCAGGAGGGCGTGAAGACCTCGATGCTGGCCCGGCCTGAGCTGGTGTGGAAAGACGACGCGATGCGCTACCAGGTCGGCGGCGACTGCACGGCGGCACTCGTCGTCCTGGAGAGTTCGCTTGAACTCCTGTTGGGATCGGGCGTCGAGCAGACACACTCACACATCCTCGGCCTGCTCGACCGGCTGATCGCGGGGCTACAGCGTGCGGGCCTAACGATCACGTCGTCCCTGGCACCAGAGGAACGGTCGACGATCTTGAGTTTCACCACAGGCGACGCCACGCGGGATGAGGCGCTGCACAAGTCACTCCTGGCGCAGAACGTGATCACCTCGCTGCGGCCCCACGGGATTCGCGTGGCGCCGCACGTCTACAATGCACCCGACGACATCGACGCGCTGCTGCGGGGTCTCCGGTCTACAGCGGCCTGAGAATCGCGCTCTCGCCGGACACTTCGGCCTCGACCGCACCAAACGTGCGCACGTTCACGCCTGGCAGCACGCGCAGGCGACGCACGGTGCCGTCGTCGGCGATGTCGAGTCGCGCGCCGGGGATCTCGATGCCTCGATCGGGCATGCCGAAGACGCACACTTCCAGCACCGCGGGCTGCGACGCCAGTTCGCCCGTGTGCTGGGCCACCGGCCCGAGCGGCAGCAGGCGTCCCTCGCGGCCGTAGACCGCCATCTGGTCGAGGCGCAGGGTGCGATCGATGACGTGAGGGCCTTCGAACCGCTCACCGGTCTCCAGGTCGTACCATCCGCCCGAGGGCAGGTAGCAGCGCACGCGGCCGCCGGGCTCGATCACCGGCGCGACCAGCAGCGACGGTCCGAGCATGTACTGGTGGTCAAAGGCCCACGACGCCGGATCATCGGGAAACACCAGGGGCATCGCGCGCATGACCGGTAGTCCCGTGCGGTGCGCCTCAAGCGCGCACGCTTCGAGGTAGGGGATCAGCCGGTAGCGCCACTCGAGCCAGTCCCGGACGATGCGTTCGACGTCATCGCCGAAATGCCACGGCTCGCGCGGGCTCGTGCCGTGGAAGCGCGTGTGCGACGCCATGACGCCTGCCTGTGTCCAGCGCACGTACAGCTCGGCGTCGGGCATCGCTCCGGGCGTCATGTGGTAGAATCCGCCGATGTCGTGGCTGTGGAACGGCACGCCGCTTGCGCCCCACGACAGCCCGCCGCGGATGCTGGCCGCCAGGCCCTCCCAATCGGCCTGGGGATCGCCGCCCCACTGGATGGGATAGCGCTGGCTGCCTGTCCACCCGGAACGCCCCCACACCAGTGCGCCGCCGGGCGCGTGCTGCGCGGTCGCCTCGTAGACGCAGCGGTTATAGAGCAAGGGATACACGTTGTGCAGCCGCGCGCCGGTGTCGCCGTTGGCGGCGAGCGCGTCTTCGGGGACCTGCTCGCCGAAGTCCGTCTTGATCACGTCCACGCCCTGCGCGAAGAGCCGCTGATGAGCGTCCCGGTACCACGCGTAGGCCTTAGGATTCGTGAAGTCGACCATGCCGCTGGCCGGCAGCGGCGTGAGCAACTCACCGAACGGGCCTGGATCCCATTCATACACATAGGGATCGCCGACCGCGTTGCGGAGCAGGTAGCCCATCTCGGCGAGCTGCCTGAAGAGGGGATTGTGCACCGAGACGTAGGGATACTCCCACACGCACAGCCGGAAGTTCAAGGTCTTCAGGTCTCTGGTAAACGCTTCGGGATCGGGATATCGCTCGGCGTCCCACTCGAAGCCGAATCGGGTCTCGACCTTCAACCACGCGCGGCCGTCAAGGGTGATCACATCGCACGGGATGCGGCGCTCGCGCAGTCCGCGCGCGGCGTCCAAGGCTTCATCCGCGGTGCGGTAGTAGCAGCGGGACATCCACACGCCGTAGCTCCACCGCGGCGGCAGCGGCGCGCGGCCGGTCAGGTGCGTGTAGCGCTCGAGCACGCCGGCCGGGGACTCCGCGCCGAACAGAAAGAGATCAAGCACCGAGTCCTCGGCACGCACGATGTAGCTCCGCTGCGACCACTGCGGGTAGCCCACGCCGTGCGCCACCCGCGATGTGGTGTGCACGAACACGCCCCAGCCGTTCGGACTCCACGCGAACGGCGCGTTCTTGTACGATCGCTCGCTGTTGACCCCAAGCGCATCCTCGTTCCACGAGGTGATCAGCTGCCCGCGGCGGTTCAGCGGGCCAAACTTCTCGCCGAGCCCGAAGATCGGCTCTCCTGCGCGCAGCGCCAGAGCGATCACCCACGCCGGGCCGCCGCCGTCGCTATCGTCAAAGGCCATCGAAGGGACGCGCAGGCCTCCCCGGATGTGCCCGTCGGTCGCGGATTCTAGCAGCGCGCGGCCGTTGCGGCTCAGCCGCA
>Ga0154786_1125_pt4 | contig 9996 bp, 8 predicted proteins | sample Rifle2008BG16ft_FD_105794 | JGI IMG/M metagenome (GOLD analysis project Ga0154786, IMG submission 105794) | Armatimonadetes bacterium RBG_16_67_12
AGGCGCCCGCCAGGAAGATCCCGTCGGTGAAGGTGCTCACCGGCGCCAGTTTGGGATGCCGCTCCAGGAACCAGCCTTCGTTGGAGCAGGAGATATTGAACAAGCGGCGGACCTCCTGGGCATCGGCCTGGGCTTCGAGGCCCACGCTGAGCACAACCATGTCGACAGGAATGCGCCGGACCATCCCGGCCAGGGTGTCCTCCACCTGGATGACCAGTTTGCCCTGTTCCTCCGGGGTTTGGGCCCAGTCGGACACCTCTCCGACCTTCCCGCGGATGAACCGGATGCCCTCGTCCAGCGCCCGGTTGTAGAACTCCTCGAACCCCTTCCCGGGCGTGCGGATGTCGATGTAGAAGTTGTAGACCTCGGCATGGGTGCGCTCGCGGATCAGGTGGGCCAGTTTGATCGAATACATGCAGCAGACCCGGGAGCAGTAGATGTTGTAGTTTTGATCCCGGGAGCCCACGCAGTGGATGATCCCGACCCGCGCGGGTTTCCGGCCGTCGTTCATCGCAATCTCGCCGCCGGTGGGCCCGCTGGCGTTGATCAGGCGTTCCACCTCCATGGCCGTGTAGACGTTGGGGTAGGCGCCGTAGCCGTAATAGGATATGCGCTTGGCGTCAAAGGTCTTGAACCCGGTGGCCAGGACGATGGCGCCGACCTCGATCTGTTCGATCTTCTCGGTCTGCTTGAAGTCGATGGCGTTGCGCTCGCCGCAGATCTCGACGCAGGTCTTCTTGCACTTACCCGACTTGAACTCGATGCACGCCTCCGGATCGATGAGCACGACCTGGGGCACGGCCTGGGGGAAGGACATGTAGATGGGTTTGCGCTTGCTCAGGCCCAGGTTGAACTCGTCCGGGGTTTTGCCTTCCTTGTAGATACAGGCCTCGATGCACTCCCGGCAGCCCACACACAGATCCTCGTCCACGTAGCGGGGCCGCCGCCGGACGGCGACCTTGTAGTTGCCCACGTACCCTTCGACCTTCTGGACGTCCGAGTAGGTCCACAGGGTGATGTTGGGATGGGATCGGACCGCGGTCATCTTGGGCGTCAGGATGCAGGCCGCGCAGTCGAGGGTCGGGAAGGTCTTGTCGAACTGCGCCATGTGCCCGCCGATAGTGGGCTCGCGTTCCACCAGGTAGACGTGCTTGCCGGCGTTGGCCAGGGTCAGCGCGGCATGAATGCCCGCGATGCCGCCGCCGACGATGAGCACGTTGGGGTTGACGGGCACGGTGCGGCGTTCCAGCGATTCGTGAAAGACCACCCGCTGCACCGCGGCGCGGACGAGGTCCTGGGCCTTCCGCGTGGCCGCCTCGCGGTCGTCGTGCACCCAGGAGTCGAGCTCGCGCACGCTGACCATCTGGAAGTAGAAGCGGTTGATGCCGCCTGATGCGGTGGCACCGCGGAAGGTGTGCTCGTGCAGCAACGGCGAGCACGCCGCGACCACGATTCGGTTGAGCTTGTGCTCCGCGATGTCCTTCTTGATGAGTTCCTGACCCGGATCTGAGCACATGTACTTGTACTCGCGGGCGATGGCCACGTTCGGCAATCCGGCCGCGTACTCGGTCAGCCGCTTGACGTCCACGATCCCGGCGATGTTCGTGCCGCAGTGGCAGACATACACCCCCACGCGCGGGCCGCCGTTGGGAGAATAGGCCTCAGGCATGAGCGGACACCTCCACAGTCAGCGCCTCCTCGACCAGTTCAGCCACGTCCTTGACCACGAGCCTGCCTTCCAGGCCTGTCGTCTTCACCGCGTCCCGAAACATGGCGAGTTCCTTGGGACAGGCCACAGCCAGCGTTCCAACCCCATCCAGGCTGGCCGCCTCACGCACGCGGCACTCGGCCGGCCGTTCTCGAAGACCGGTCGCCTCCTTCATCCAGAGCCGCCCGCCGCCGGCCCCGCAGCAGTATGAGTTGGTGCGGTTGCGCGGCATCTCCGCTATCTGGGCGCCGAGAGCCCTGAGCACTCCCCGCGGCGCCTCGAACACGCCGTTGTACCGTCCCAGGTAGCAGGGATCGTGGTAGGTGACGCGCGTGTCCGGCCGCCTGGAGGGCCGCAGGCGGCCGTCGCGGATGAGGTCGTCCAGCAGTTCGGTGTAGTGAACCACAGGCCACGCGGGTCCGAACTGCGGGTATTCGTTCTTGAGTGTGTTGTACGTATGCGGGTCGGTGGTCAGGATCTTCCGAAACTGGCACTTGCGCATGGCGGAGACGTTCTTCTCCACCAGCATCTCGTAGAGGCCTTCCTCTCCGACGCGGCGGATGTCGTTGCCGCTAGTGCTTTCGGCGTCGTAGAGGATGCCGAAATCTACGCCAGCGCGGTGGAGCAGCCGCGCCACCACCCGGGTCGCCTCGCGGGCCTGCGGATCATAAGACGCAAAGTCGCCGACGAACCACAGGTACTCTGCGGGCTCCTTGCGGATGTCCTTGACAGGAACCTCCAGACCCTGGGACCACCGGGCGCGCATCTTCGGCGACTGGCCGAACGAATTGCCGTAGCGGGAGGTCGCCGTCAACGCATCTTGCAGGTGGCCGTCCACGGCCCCCTGGCCCACCAGGTGGCGGCGCATCTCGACCAGCTTCGGGATGGGTTCAATGAACACCGGGCAGGCCTCGTGGCACGCCCCGCAGGCAAAACACGCCCAGATGACATCCTCAATGATCACGTCGCCGACCATCGTTGGGTTGCCGCTACTGCCATTGCGCCGCCCCCGCAGGTGGCTGCGCAGGTCCATAATGAGCCCTTTGGGGCTCAGTGGCGTTCCGGACAACCACGCCGGGCACGCCGCCTGGCAGCGGCCACATTCAGTGCACGCCTCCAGGTCCAACAGGTGCTTCCAGGTGAACTGCTCGATGGCCGAGACGCCGGAAGTGTGATCCCCGGCGCCTGCGGCTGCCGGGTTGGCCCCACCCGTCAGCCTTCCCATGGGCTGTAGGGACCGGAAGAAGATGTTCAGCGGTCCGGTGAAAACGTGCAGGATACCGGAGAACGGGAGATAGGCGATGAACGCGAAGGCCAGCACCGCATGACCCCACCAGGAGTAGCGGTGGAGCGTCTCAAGCTGGCCCGGCGCAATCCCCTGGAAGGCCAGGGCCGTGATCCAACCACCGGGCGACCATGCCGCCCACGGGTCGTTCGTGGCCATGATGCGCAGGCCCTCAACCAGAAAGCCTGACAGCAGGATTAGGAAGATCAGGACGAGCAGGATCGAGTATCGGTCCGACCGCCTGGGCTCACGTAGCCGGGTCGGCCGGAGTGCCCACCGGCGGAAGATCGCCATCCCGGTGCCGACGACCGCCAGGATGCCAAAGAGGTCGACCACTAGGGACATGAAGTACAGGTAGAAGGGCCCCTGCAATGTGGGGACACCCAGGTACTCCTCCAACATCACCATGCAGGTGGCTGCGAAGAGGACGACAAAGCCCCAGAAGAGCGAGGCGTGAAGGACCCCGGCGTAGGCCTCGCGGAGAATTCGTGCCTGGGCCAAGCCCTGGGTGATGACCCCCACCAGCCGCGTCCATGGGTGATCCCACCGGGACTCAGGTTGGCCGCGCAGCCACCGCCGCACGGTCTCCACACATCCCCAGACGAACGCTACGAGAAAAGGCAGGAAGAGAAGATAGATGAACTTGTGGGCGGGGATGTTCCAGTAGGCCTCGCGGAACGCAGTCACGCCGCCGCCAACCCTTTCCGTTTCTCGAGTTCCTGCGTGAGTGCAGGGAGCAACTCGAAAATGTCCATGACAGCGCCGAAATCCGCGATGTCGAAGATCGGGGCCTTGGGGTCGGCATTCACGGCGATGATCAGGTCGGAGTCTTTCATCCCCTCCACGTGTTCTGGAGCCCCGCTGATGCCCAGAGCCAGGTAGAGCCTGGGCTTGACGATCATGCCGGATTTGCCGACCTGACGGGACAGCGGCAGCCACCCCTGATCCACCACGGGCCGCGACCCGCATACGCTCCCGCCCAGCACTGCCGCCATTTCCTCAGCCATCGGCAGGTTCTCCGCTCGCTGGATGCCTCGCCCGACCGCCACCAGCACCGGCGCCTTGGAGATGTCCACATCTCCTGCCGTCGGCTCGAGCAGCCGCGTGACCTTCATCCGCACGGTGTCGAGTGGGACCGGCAGGGGAATGCTTTCGATCTGCGGCGCACGGTTGGAGGCGCCCCCTTCGGCGGGGAAGGCTCCGGAGAGGACCGTCACGACCGCCGGCTGGCCCTCGACTTCCGCCTCGCACGACAACTTCCCGCCGCACATCTGGCTGGTTACGACCAGACGGCCGTCTTCCACGGTGATGTCCTTGCAGTTGACCACCAGGGGCATGCGCAGGCTGCTTGCGAGCAGCGCGGCGAGATCCATCCCTATGGAAGTCGCCCCAAAGAGGACCAGGCGGGGGGCCTGCTGCTGCGCCAACGCGCGCAACACCGCCGCGTGAGCCTGGGGGGTGAACTCGGCGAGGGCTGGGTCTTCGACGCAGATGACCGCATCGGCGGCGCCCAGCGTGCTCGCCAGCGGCTGCACGCCGTTCCCCAACAAGACGGCGACGAGGCGGCCTCCCATCGAGCCGGCCAGGTCGCGGCCCTCGCCCAGCAACTCATAGGTGTGCCCTGCGACGGTCCCCCGCAGGTGCTCGACGTAGACCCAGACGTCCTGGCCTGTTGGGTTCATCGCACCAACCCCCGGTCCGCAAGAATCGCCACGATCTGTTTGGCCACATCCTCGGAAGAGCCGGCGAGCATCTCCGCCCGCTCAGCGGGTTCGGGTTTGAACAACCTGCGCACGGTTAGTCTGGGAGCGCCCTCGGCGGCAGCGATCCGCCGATCGGCGAGCGCTCGGGTCTTGCGGGTCTCTCGGATCCTGGCCACGGGGACATACCGCGGCGGTTGTGGGGCAGACAGCACGCCGATGACCGCCGGCAGCCCGACCTCGATCTCCGCAGCAAAGCCCCCGGGATACTCCTTCTGGACCACGACTCTACCGTTGACCCGTTCGACCGATCGGGTGACGCCGACGAACGGCAGGTCCATCAGGCCGGCCAGCAGCCCCGCGGTGTGCCCGTCGTGATCGTCAATCGCGAACACCCCCGTGAGGATGAGATCAGGGGCCAGCGTGGCCAGCGCCTCTTTGAACGCTACGGCCGCGGCCTGCTTGCCGGGGGCCGCGGCGAGGCCCGTGATCTTGATGGCCTCGTCGGCGCCCTTGGCGAGCGAGGAGAACAGCGCTTCCTCCGCCTCGCCGTAGTCCAGGGCGAGCACCGTCACCTTCGCGCCGTGCCGGTCCTTGAGCATCAGCGCCTGCTCCAGGGCGTGTTCGTCGCTCTCGCTCAGCACGTAGCGCATCCACTGCGTGTCCAACGCGGTCCCTGAGGCGTCGATCTCCAGCTCCTCGACCAGGTCGGGCACCATGTTCAGCAGCACCGCGATGTTCATGCGACTGCCCCTCCCCGTCCCCGGATGGATTCGTCCAGCAACTCGAGGATGTCGCGGACGACCATCTTGCCATCGTTGCCGGTGGACTTCAGCGAGTCTTCGAATCGAGAGGTTTCGAACGGGCAGGACACCGCCAGAATCCCGGCCCCTGTCGCCAGGGCATGGCCGATCCGGCGGTCCGACAGCCGTTCCCCGGCAGCCTGCCAGATCACCGTGTCCAGCCACATGCCGCCGCCCCCGCCGCCGCAACAGAGGGCGTTCTCCCGGGCGAAGGGCATCTCCACCAGGGTGACACCTGGGATGGCCCGCAGCAGGTCGCGCGGCGGACCGTAGAGCCCGCACATGCGTCCGAGGCAGCAGTTGTCGTGATAGGTGATGCGCGCCTCGACACGATGCGTCAAGAGGGGCTTCAGGGTGTCCAGGCGCTCGGCCAGGAACTGGACGTAGTGTTTTACCGGATAGGTCTTCCCCAACGCGGGGTAGACACGGGTCAGCGAGTTGAAGGCGTGGGGGTCGCTGGTGATGATCTCGCCGAACTCGTACTTGTCGAGCAGCGAGGCGTTGTACTCGACCAGGCTCTCGAACAAACCCTTCTCGCCCGCCAGGCGCTCGCAGTCGCCGACGCAGTGCTCCTCCGGTCCCAGGATGGCGAAGTCCACACCGACGGCGCGCAGGATCCGCGCCATGGCCTGGGCCTGCCCCTGGTTGCGCGGGTGGTAGGAGGGGTAGCACTCGACCAGCCAGAGGACATCGAACGGCCGGCGCAATTGCGAGGCGACCGGAACCGGCACACCCGCGCCTTTGGTCCACTCGGTGCGCTTCCGGGGGCCTTCGCCCAGGGAGTTCCCGTAGCGGTACGTGTTGTCGAGGGCCTTCTTGAACTCGCCGGGCAACTGCAGGCCGGCGTTGATGGCAGCGTCGCGCAGCGCGGGGAAGAGGATGTCGGTGATCTTCAGGCCGGTGGGGCAGCGCGCCGTGCAGTTGTAGCACGAGACGCACAGCCACAGCATGTTGGTGTGGAGGACCCGGTCGAGCAGGCCCTCCTTGGCCAGGTAGATGGCGCGGCGCGGGGTGTGATCCATGGCGAACGCCAGCGGGCAGGCACCACCGCACATCCCGCACTGAATACAGGGGTTGAACTCGCGCTTCCAGTCCTGCTGAGTCCCGACAAAGAGTGAAGCGTGTGCGCCTTCTCCCGACGCCGCACCGCGTGGCTCGCCCATCACCATGGTGTCGCCTCCCGGAGAGCGTTCAAGTCGTACGGTGAATCGCCCCAACCCCCCCTGAGGAAGCCCTTCCATCCTTCATTTGACGCCGCGCGCCGGGGCTTGAACATACGGTAGGGCCCCTATCCTCGACCTGGAGGAAGTGCGTATGCTCCGCGGGGTTGGGCAGTGTATGGTTCGGGCAGGCCCCGTAGGGTCACCGTCCGAGGCCTGGACCCGCGAGAAACCTACGAGGCTCCTTCGACGGCTCCCTCGGCGGCAGGAAACCAATGCCGGGTGCGGTTGCATACCGAACACACCGACAGCATCACCGGCACCTCGATCAGGACGCCGACCACCGTGGCCAGTGCCGCTCCGGACCCGGGGCCGAACAAGGCGATGGCCGTGGCGACGGCCAGTTCGAAGAAATTGCTGGCCCCGATCAACGCACCCGGCGCCGCCACCGCGTGCCGGACCCGGAACAGGCGCATGAGCCCGTACGTCAGCGAGGAGTTGAAGTAGACCTGAATCAGGATGGGCACCGCGATCAAGAGCACGTGGAGACTCTTGCTGGTGATGTTGTCGGCCTGGAAGGCAAAGATCAGGACGAGGGTGGCGAGCAATGCCGCCATGCTCACCGGGGCAAGGCGAGGCAGCAGCGTGTCCGTGAACCACACCACGCCGCGTCGTCGGACGAACCAGCTTCGAAGCCCCGCGCCCAGCGCCAGCGGGATCACGATGAAGATGCCGACCGAATACAGCAGGACCTGGAACGGGACCTCGAGCGATGAGGCACCGCTGACGAGAAATCGCACAATGGGCGCGAAGAGGACAAGCATGATGAGATCGTTGACGGACACCTGCATGAGCGTGTACCCGGGGTCGCCGTCTGTGAGATAGCTCCACACGAAGACCATGGCCGTGCAGGGCGCCGCGGCCAGGATGATGGCCCCGGCGATGTACTGGTCTGCTTCAGCCGGGGCGATCCACGGGGCGAAGATGTGGCGAAAGAAGAGCCACGCGATCAGCGCCATCGAGAACGGTTTGACCAGCCAGTTGACGAAGAGGGTCACGAGGAGCCCGCGCGGCCGCCTGCCTACATTGCGAATGGCGGCGAAGTCGACCTTCATCATCATCGGGATGATCATGAGCCAGATGAGGATCGCGATGGGAACGCTGATCTGGCTGCCTTCGCCGAACTCCAGCCGCCTCAACCCGTCGGTCAGGCCGGGGAGCAGTTTGCCGAGGAACACTCCGGCCACCATGCACGCGCCGACCCACAGGCTCAGGTATCGTTCGAACGGGCCCAGCGTCTTCTTCTCCATGCCCGGTCGGGCGTGCGCCGTGCTCGAGGATGCCCGCGCCTCTTCTGAAGCGAAAGCCAGGTCAGGGGTGGGGTCGTCTCGCATGAGGAACCGTGCCTCCTGTCGGGTGCGCGTCCTGTGCTGATGACCGCGGGCAGGTGGCCATTCGGAACACCGCTTCTCTTACTCCACCCCGCTGGACTGACCTGCAGGGGACAGTGATCTCGGAGTAGAGTCGTTCTGCGATCCGGGCGCCAGTGTTATGAGCCCCGGTTCCGGCGACATCTCGGCGCGCAGTCTCCGCATGGTCCCCCGTAGCTCCTGCAGGGTTGGGAACGCTATGGCTCCAACCGTGCAGATCTCCGTCCGGTCAGAACTCTGTGGCCGCGGCCGCTGTGGCCAGCCAGGTGGTGACCTCGATGGCCTGCGGCACTCGGCCGGTGCACTTCACTTCGCCGTTGATCCGGACGGCGGGCGTGAACATCACCTGGGCTTTGGCCATCTCTTTGGGATCGTGGATCTCGGTCACGTTAGCCTCAATCGCCACCATCCGGACGGCTTCCTGAACCGCACGGAGCGTCGCCTGACAGCGCTGGCACCCCGGGCCGAAGACCTCGATCGTGATCACACAACACCTCCTCTAGCTGAAGATGAACGTCCCGGCCAGCCAGCCGCCGACGGTGCCCAGGACGATGATCGTGCTCACGTACACCACGGCCTTCTTGGCGCCGAACACCCGCCCGATCGCCAGCCAGTTGGGGAGGCTGAGACCGGGGCCGGTCAGGAGCAGTGCCAGCGCCGGCCCTTTGCCCATGCCGAGGCCCAGCAAGGTGTGCACGAACGGCGCCTCGGTCATGGTGGCGAAGTAGCTGATGCTGCCCAGCAGGGTCGCCAGGAAGGAGGCCAGCAACCCCGAGCCTCCGAGGTATGTCTCGATCCAGGATCGCGGCAGGGCGGCGCCGATGACCCCGACGATGAAGACGCCCAGCAACAGCAGCGGGAAGATGATGCGGACGAACCACCAGGTTTCTTCCAGCCAGCGGCGGATCTCCTCGGGTGTCTTCCGCCATCGGGCATACGCAATGACAAGCGCCGTGGCAACCGCCCAGGCCAGCACCTTCTGGCTGTACGGACCCCCCCGGACAAGGTAGTTGGGAGCCAGCAGCGACACGACCAGGAGTCCCATGAGCACCAGGTCGGTAGAGCTCAGGATCCTAGGCACCGGACCGTTGGACCTCGCGCTCGCCCGCTGCGTTTCCTCCCGGCGAAAGGCCAGGGTCATTACCCAGCCCACCACGAAAGCCATGGTCAGGGCCGCGATCACCCGAACCCAGACCATCTCAGCCCCGAGGATACTCCCGGTATAGATGAGGGAAAGCAGGTTGGATGCTGGGGCCACCCACAACAGGATGAACGCCGCGCCGATCCCCGCGCCCCCGTAATAGAGCCCGCTGGACACCGGGATCACCGTGCACGAGCATGCGGCGAGGAAGAAGCTGGCCCCCGCCGCGGTCGAGAAGCTGGTCGCCTTGTTCGCCGCTGCCCCGAGGCGCTGCATGACCGCTTCTTTCGAAACGAACGCGACGATGGCACCGGCGAGCAGAAACGCCGGGATCAGGCAGGTCAGCACGTGCAGGGCGATGTACTCCTTCAGCGCTTGAAAGCCCGCGATCAACAGGCTGGCGATCATCCACCGGCTCCTTTCAGGAGAACGGCGCCCTTACTGCATTGGGGGCACTCGCAGTCCTCAAGTCTCTCGGCCGCAGAGGGCGTGGGACTAGGTGCGCGGCCCAGAAAGCGGCTGGCGAGATCGACCATCCCCAGGACACCGTAGTCCCGCAGCTTGTAGTAGACAAACGCGCCGTTTCGCTGGCTCTCGATCAGGCCCGCGTCGCGGAGGATGCCAAGCTGCTGCGACACATACGCCTGCGGCCGGTCCAGAGCGGCGGTGAGGTGACAAACGCAGGCCGGCTGGTGGCGCAGACTCTCCAGGACCGCCAGCCGCGCGGGGTGGGACAGTGCTCGAAGGACTCTGGCCTCGCGCACGAATC
>Ga0154786_1009_pt15 | contig 9833 bp, 10 predicted proteins | sample Rifle2008BG16ft_FD_105794 | JGI IMG/M metagenome (GOLD analysis project Ga0154786, IMG submission 105794) | Armatimonadetes bacterium RBG_16_67_12
CTGCCCTGTCTGCCGCGGCGCCCGTGACGGTGGAGGCTGGCGCGGTCGCGATGCCTCCCGCCGGCGCTACGGTCACGAGGATTCCCTCGCGGACCGCGGGCGGCAGCCGGCTATCGCCGCTGGTGCGCCGGCTGGCGGAAGAGAACCGAATCCCCTCGAACGTGCTGGAGACCCTGCCCGGCACGGGCGGAGGCGGCCGGCTCACCAAGGAAGATGTGCTGCGCTACGTAGCCGCGCTCGGCGGCGCGACACCCGCGACGGCTGCGGCACACACGGGGCCGGTGAGTCCTGGAGCGCCATCTGCGGCCACGCCCGCCACCGGCGACGAACTGGTGAAACTCACCCCCATCCGCCGGTCGATCGCCCAGCGCATGGCGCAGAGCAAGCGGGAGATCCCCCACGCCTACGGCGTCATCGAGGTGGACATGAGCGCCGTGGCCGCCTGCCGCGAGGCGCAGAAAGAGGCCTGGCGGCTGCGCGAGGGTACCGCACTGACCTATACGGCGTTCTTCGTGCGCGCCGCGTGCGCGGCGCTGCGGGCGTACCCCATCGTGAACTCGTCGTGGAGCGACGAGGGGGTGATCCTCCGCGGGGCGGTCAATATCGGCGTCGGCATCGCGCTTGACGATGGTCTGATCGTGCCGGTCATCCACAACGCCGACCAGTTGAGCCTGGCGGGTGTCGCCCGGGCGCTCGACGACCTGACCACACGCGCGCGGGCCGGACGGCTGACCCTCGACGATATCCAGGGCGGCACGTTCACGATCACCAACCCCGGGGTCTTCGGTTCGATCTGGTCGATGCCGATCGTGGTGCCCGGCCAGGCCGCGATTCTGGCGACCGACGCCATCGTCAAGCGCGCGGTGGTACGCGACGACGCCATCGCCATCCGGCCGATGATGCACCTGGGCCTGTCGTTCGATCACCGTATCTTCGACGGGGCGGCCTCGATGCGGTTTCTGAATACACTCAAGGAATGGTTCGAGGGGTTCCAGGATGGCCGTTGACACACACCGCCCCGACTGGCTGAAAGTGCGCCTGCCGGGCGGCGCCAACTTCGTCGACCTCAAGGATATCATGCGCGGTCGGCAGATGCACACCGTCTGCGAGGAGGCCCGCTGCCCGAACATCGGCGAGTGCTGGGACCGCCGGACCGCCACGTTCCTGATCCTGGGGAACGTCTGCACGCGCGCGTGCGGGTACTGCGCCATCGCGCACGGCCTGCCCACCGAACTGGACCTGGACGAGCCCGGCCGCGTGGCCGACTCGGTGGTGGCCATGGCACTGCGGCACGCCGTCATCACCTCGGTGAACCGCGACGACCAGGCCGACGGCGGCGCGGGCATCTACGCCGAGACGATCAGGCAGATTCACCGCCGGCTGCCGTCGTGCACCGTGGAGGTGCTGATTCCCGATTTCAAAGGCGATCCCGGGGCGCTGCGGAGGGTGCTCGATGCGAACCCGGAGATCCTGGCCCACAACATCGAGAGCCCGCGCCGCGTGTTCAAGATCGTGCGCGGCGGCGGTCACTACGGCCGCTCGATCGAGCTGCTGCGGCGCTCGAAGGAATGGGGATACACGTCGTTCACCAAGAGCGGCATCATCCTGGGCATGGGCGAGACCATGGACGAGCTGCTCGAGACGATGGATGACCTGCGCGCGGTGGACGTGGACGTGTTGACACTCGGTCAGTATCTGCGGCCAGGCCCGGATCATCACCCGATCGATCGGTACTACACGCCGCAGGAGTTCGCCTATCTGCGTGAAGAGGGGCTGAGACGGGGATTCGAGTACGTGGAGTCAGGTCCGCTGGTACGGTCGTCGTACAGGGCCGATGTGCAGGCGCAGGCGGTGCGGGCACACCGCGCCCGGTTCGGCGGCGTGCCGATCGCGTAGCGTCACGCCGCGGCCCGCGCCAGCACCGGGTGGAGCCCTGATCTATGCCTTTCCCTTCTTTTCCATGATCGCCGAAGAGTGTCCGGGGAATACCGACGCCTCGGGGTTGATGTACCTTGCGGCGTTGTTCACAGCGGTCGCCGCCTCGCCGAAGCCGGTCACGATGAGCTTGAGCTTGCCCGGATAGTCGACGATGTCGCCGGCCGCGTAGATGCCGGGCACGTTGGTCTCCATCCGAGTGTTCACGACGATCGAGTCGCCCTCCAGGGCTAGACCCCAGGTGGCGATCGCGCCCAGGTTGCTGACCAGTCCCAGGAACGCCAGCACCGCGTCGACCGGCAGCACCTCTTCCGCGCGGGTCTTGTTGTTCACAACGACGGCTTCGCTGACCGAGGGTTCACCGCGCAGGGTCGTCAGCTCGTAGAATACCTTGACGGTAACCGGCGAGTCGAACAGCTTCTTCACGCTGTTGACGTGGGCGCGGAAGACGTCACGCCGGTGGACCAGCGTGACGTGCCGCGCTACCTCCAGCAGGTCGAGCGCCCAATCCAGGGCGCTGTCGCCCCCGCCGACCACCAGCACGCGCTTGTCGCGGAAATCCTCCTTGCGGCGAACCGCGTAGAACAACCCCCGGTCGGTATAACGGTCGAACTCGGGCCGGCCGTAGGTCTTGGGCGTGAACGCGCCGATGCCCGCGGTGATCAGCACGACGCGTGTGAGATGCTCCCCGCTGCTGCCGCTGAAGCGGAAGGTCTGGTCCGGCAGACGATCGAACGATCGGAGTTCCTCATTGAGGAATGCCGCCGGATGGAACTGCATCGCCTGCTCGACCAGGTTGGTCACCAAGTCCTTGCCGAGCACCTTGGGAAATCCGGCTACGTCATAGATGTACTTGTCGGGATACAGCGCCGTGACTTGACCGCCCAGGTCGGGCTGGCTGTCGACGATCTTGACGCTCAGGCCGCGGAAGCCGGCGTAGTAGGCAGCGAACAGCCCCGAGGGACCGCCGCCGATGATCGTGATATCGTAGACCTGGTCCATCCGGACCTCCTCCCGCGGCCGCGCATTGCGCGTGCGCGAAAAAACCGCTTCATTATAACACCCACTTGGTTTGTTGACACCGCTTTGGCCCCGTGGCACTCTTGGAATACGATTCGCCGGTTCAACGTCCAAAGCAGGCAGGAGGGACGGCATGATCGTCCAGACGCAGCAAGGACCCCTGCTGACCCGTGAGCAACTCACGCGCTACTCGCGTCAGGTGATCCTGGAGGACGTGGGAGTGGCCGGGCAGCACCGCCTGCTCAACAGCAAGGTGCTCGTCATCGGCGCCGGCGGCCTGGGATCCCCGGTGTCGCTGTACCTTGCCGCGGCGGGCATCGGCACGCTGGGCATCGTGGATGGCGACCGCGTGGACCTCTCCAACCTGCACCGCCAGATCATCCACTTCACGCATGATATCGGCCGGCCGAAGACGCAATCGGCGCGGCGGACGCTCGAAGACGTGAATCCCGACGTCAAGGTCGTGCCCTACCAGACCACGCTCACCTCGGAGAACGCCTTCGAGATCATCGGGCCATACGACGTCGTCGTGAACGGCAGCGACAACTTCCCGACGCGATACCTGGTCAACGACGCCTGCGTCATGCTGGGCAAGCCCTTGGTGGACGCCAGCATCCTGAAATGGGAGGGGCAGGCGACCACGTTCCTGCCTGGCCGCGGGTGCTACCGCTGCCTGTTTCCCACCCCGCCGCCGCCCGGGACCGTGCCGTCGTGCGCCGAGGGCGGCATCATCGGCGCGGTGGCCGGCTTCATGGGATCGCTGGAAGCGCTGGAGGCGGTCAAGATCTTGCTAGGCACCGGCGAACCGCTGGCCAACCGGTTGCTGATCGTGGACGCGCTGAGCGGCGAGATACGGGCGCTGCGCTGGCAGCGCAACGCCGCGTGCCCGGTGTGCGGCGACCACCCCACCATCACCGGCCTGATCGACTACGAGGAGTTCTGCGGCCTGCCTGGCCGGACGCACGCGGCGCCGGCATCGGCACCGGCTGAGCCGGCGGTTGCCGGCGACATTCCTGAGGCTGATCCCGATGAGGCGCGCCGCCTGATCGAGGCGGGCGCGCAGTTGGTCGACGTGCGCGAACCGTGGGAGTGGGCCATGATCCGTGTGCCCGGCGCCACACTCATCCCGATGGCCGACATCCCGTCGCGGCTATCTGAGATCGATCCCAATCGTCCCACGGTGATCATGTGCGCGGTCGGAGGCCGCAGCGGCCGGGTCGTCGAAGCCCTGAGGCAGGCTGGGTATGCGAAAGCCGTGAACATGGCGGGCGGCATTGTGGAGTGGACCAACCGGCAGTTCCCCACGGAGCGGGGGACCCGGCAGTAGCGCACCGCGCCCCCTCCCGCCGCATGCGACAGGCGATTCTCCGCGGTCCACGAACGCTCGACCTGATTGATCTTCCCGTCCCCTCTCCGGGACCGGGCGAGGTCGTGGTGCGGATTCGGGCCGCGCTCACGTGCGGGACCGATCTCAAGACCTACCGGCGCGGGCATCCACGGATCGCTTTTGGCCCCTTCGGTCACGAGGGCACCGGCGACATCGCCAGCGCCGGCGAGGAGGTTGAAGGATTCGCGGCGGGACTGCCGGTGGTGTTCGTCCCAACCGCCGGGTGCCAGCAGTGTGCGGCCTGCCGGCGGGGCCGTGACAACCTGTGCGAGACCCAGTTCGACCAGATCGCGCTCGGCGCGTACGGCGACTACCTGCGCCTGCCATCACGCATCGTACGACAGCACCTGTTCCCCAAGCCCGCGCACGTGTCATATCTCGAGGCGGCCTTCCTTGAGCCCCTGTCCTGCGTGGTGCACGGCTGGGATCGGCTGGGACGCGTGGACGGCGGTGTCGTGGCTGTGGTAGGACTGGGGCCCATTGGCCTGCTACACGTCCACGAGGCCCGGCGCCGGGCTCTGGAGGTCATCGCCGTGGGCCGGCGGGCCGAAGGGCTCCTGGGGGCGAGGCGGGCTGGCGCGCGCGATGTGGTGAACGCGACGACAACCGACGTCGGTGCGGCGCTGCGGTCGCTGACCGGCAGCGGTCCGGACCTGATCATTGAGTGCACCGGATCGATCGACGCGTGGCGCGCGGCGCCCGCGTGGGCCGCGCCCGGCGGCAGGGTGCTGCTCTTCGGCGGCCTGGCCAGCGGCAGCGAACCCGCGTTTGATGCCACGCGCCTGCATTACGGCGAGATCGATCTGGTCAGCGCGTTTCATTACCGCACGCCCGATGTCAAAGAGGCGTTGAGGCTGCTGACCGCGGGCGCGGTCAGGCCGGCCGATCTGATTACCGGCCTGCGGTCGCTCAACGGTATCCGCGAGGTTTTCAACGACCTCGACCGCGGCGCCGGGCTGAAGTACGGCATCCTGCCGGACGGCGGCCCATGGCTGTAGGCCGGCCGTTTGTCGCACGAGCCGTGGTCTTCCACGCTCCGGGTGATCTCCGGTTCGAGGACGTCGCGCTTCCCGCTCCAGGACCGGGCGAGCTGCTTCTACGGATTACCGCCTGCGGCCTGTGCCCCGGCGAGGTGATGGACTGGTACATCGCCCGTAAGGCGCCGGTGCCCCTGGGTCACGAAGCGGTCGGCGAGGTCGCCGAAGCCGGACCCGGCGCGGCTTACCGGCCAGGCGACCGGGTGTTCGTTCACCATCATGCGCCGTGCCTGACCTGCCGTGCCTGCGGGCGCGGCGATTTTGTTCACTGCGCGACCTGGCGCCCGCGGCGCCTGATTCCCGGCGGGTTGGCAACGCACGCGATCGCGCAGGCGCAGGCGGTCGCGGCGGATGCGATGCACGTTCCGCCTGAGATTTCGGACGATGCGGCGACCTTCATCGAGCCCCTGGCGTGCGTGGTGAAGTCGGTGCGCCGGGGGCGGCTGCGGGGTGGCGATCGTGTGCTGGTCATCGGTGCGGGTGTGATGGGGCTGCTGCACCTGATGGTGTTGCGCGCACGGGCGGAACCTTCGCTGGTGATGGCCGCGGACCGGGTGCCGGCGCGTCTGGAGGCCGCGGCGCGCTTCGCCGACGTGGTCGCAGATGTCACGCAGCGCCCGTTGATCGACGCGGCGAAGGACGCTACAGGCGGAGACGGTGTCGACGTGGTGATCATCGGGCCCGGAACCATCGAGGCGCTGCAGGCCGGGATCGAGTGCCTGGCGCCGGGCGGCACGCTGGTGGTGTTTACCCCGACCTCACCGGACGATCGGTGGCCGCTGAATGTATGCGATCTGTTCTTCAATGAGAAGACGATCGTCCCCACGTATTCGGCCGGGCCGGATGACACCCGCGAGGCGCTCGGCCTGCTGCAAGCCGGCCTGCCGGTGACGTCGCTGGTGACCCACAGGCTGCCGCTGGAGCAGGCGGCCGCCGGATACGATCTGGTCCGTGCCGCTGGGAGCGCACTCAAAGTCGTGGTCACACCGTGAGCATGCCCTTGGTCGCGCGGTTCGATCGGTCGCGGTTTCGATGGAGCGGCGTCGCGTCGCGGCCGTACAAGGCGCCGGACCGCGGGCTGCCGACCTGGAAGGGCGTCGAGCGCTTCGTGCTGGTGGGCCGCGGTGAGCCCACATCATTCCACCTGCGCTACTTCGAGATTGCGCCGCGCGGCTACTCGTCGTTCGAGCGTCACCGCCACGCGCATGCCGTGCTCGTCGTCAGGGGACAGGGGCGTGTGCGCCTCGGCGATCGTGTCCACCGCGTCGGTCCGATGGACTTCGTGTACATTCCCCCCGGGGTTCCGCACCAGTTCAGGGCCGGCCGGGAACCGTTTGGGTTTCTCTGTCCGGTGGACGCGGTGCGCGATCGCCCCCGGCCGGTGAAAGGTACCCCCAGACGCACCCCGCGCCCGCTTGCGCGATAGGCGGTGCGCGGGTACAATTGAAGACGAATTAGGTCAAGAATCACGGAGGCGCCAATGATCACCATCACTTCTCAGGCTGCGGCGAAGCTCTCGGAGATCTTGAAGCAGCAGGAAGATCCGGCGGCCCGTCTCCGGTTGTTCATCGCCAAGGGCGGCTGCCACGGATACACCTACGGGATGGCCTTCGACGCCGAGCGGCACGAGGGCGACCAGGTGACCTTGCAGCACGGCGTCGAACTGGTGGTTGATCCAACGAGCTCCCGGCTCCTGGCCGGCGCGCAGATCGATTACATCCGGTCTGTGGCAGGTGAGGGCTTCACGGTGCGGAATCCCAATGCCGTGGAGACCTGCGGGTGCGGGCATTCGTTCCAGACAGACGACGGATCGGGCGATCCCGATCCCTGCGACGACGCGGCGAAGAACTAGGACGGGGGCGAGAGCGATGGCCAACCAGCTGGGAGTTCAGGAACAGGGCGGGGACCTGCGCGATCGGGTCGAGAAGGTGCTCGATACGATCCGGCCCTACGTGCAGGGCGACGGCGGCGATATCGAGTTGATCGACGTGACCGACGGGATCGTGCAGGTGCGCCTGGCCGGCGCGTGTGTGGGGTGCATGCACTCCATGATGACGCTGCAGGCCGGCATCGAGCGGATGTTGAAGCAAGAGATTCCGGAAGTCCGCGTGGTGGAGGCGGTCCCCTTCTAGCGCTCGTCCAGCCATCGCGGTTGGGCCCCCCATGACGCGCGTGCGGGGCCCTTTCTGTTGAAGGCGGGGGCCTACGCTGGCCGGGGGCCCGCGTAGGCAGGAGACGGCGATGACGACCGAGTGGACGCACGTGCTGAGAAAGGTCGACGACTTCCGGTGGGAGATCCCCACCTCGTACAAGCCCGGCATGCGCGTGCCGGGCCTGATCTTCGCCGATGAGCGCATGCTGCGACAGATGGGCGAGGAGCAGGCATTCGAGCAGGTGGCGAACGTGGCCACGCTGCCCGGGATCGTGGGGCGGTCGCTGGCGATGCCGGACATTCACTGGGGGTATGGGTTCCCGGTGGGCGGCGTTGCGGCGTTTGATGCGGAGGACGGGGTTATCTCGCCTGGCGGCATCGGGTTTGACATCAACTGCGGCGTGCGACTATTGAGGACGAACCTGATCGAGCAGGATGTGCGTTCGAGGCTTGAGGATCTCGTCGACCCCCTCTACCGCGCCGTGCCCTCCGGTGTCGGCATCGGCGGCCGCATCAAGGTCGGCATGGGCCAGATCGACCAGGTCCTCAAGAAAGGCGCGCGCTGGGCGGTCTCCGAAGGCTACGGCGTCTCCGACGACCTGGAGGTCACTGAGGCCGGGGGCGCGCTCGACGCGGCAGACCCCGAGGCGGTGAGCCAGGACGCCAAGCAGCGCGGCCGCGGACAGATCGGCACGCTGGGATCAGGCAATCACTTTCTCGAAGTCCAGATCGTGGATCAGGTCTTTGACGCCGGCGCAGCCCGCGCGCTCGGGATCGATGGGCCGGGCCAGGTCGTGGTGTTCATCCACACCGGATCGCGCGGGCTGGGTCATCAGGTCTGCACCGACTATCTTCGCGTCAGCGAGCGCGCCGGCCGGCAGCACAGTATCCACCTGGTGGACCGGCAACTGGCCTGTATGCCGCTGCGGTCGCCCGAGGGCCGCCGCTACTTCGGCGCCATGAGCGCGGCGGCCAACTTCGCCTGGGCCAACCGCCAGCTCATCACCCATTGGGTGCGCGAGGGCTTTGAGCGAGTGTTCGGGAAGTCCTGGGAGCATCTGGGCATCGGACTCGTCTACGACGTGGCGCACAACATCGGGAAGATCGAGGAATACGAGGTCGAGGGGCAGCGGCGCCGCCTATGCGTGCATAGGAAGGGCGCCACGCGGGCGTTCCCGGCCGGACATCCCGATGTGCCGGCGCGCTACCGCCACGTCGGCCAGCCGGTGTTCATCCCCGGTGACATGGGCCGGTACTCGTTCGTCGCGGTGGGATCGGAAGGCGCGATGCGCGAGTCGTTCGGATCAACCTGCCACGGCGCCGGCCGGCTCCTCGGTCGCAAGGCCGCGGTGCGGCAACTTGCCGGACGGGATATCGCGGAGGAACTGCGGCGGGCCGGCATCATCGTACGGGCGCACGACCGCAGCCTGCTGGCCGAGGAGGCGTCGGCTGCCTACAAGGACGTCGCCGATGTCGTGGGAGTCTGCCACGCCGCGGGCCTGAGCCTCCGCGTGGCGAGGATGCGCCCCATCGGCGTGGTCAAGGGGTGAGCGAAGGAGAGGGGAGCACCGTGCAGGCTCTGGCGACCGACGAACTACGACTGCTCCACCAGACGATCCGGGAGTTCGCCCGCAGCGAACTACGCCCGCACGCAGCCGGGTGGGACTGCGAAGGCCGGTTCCCGACCGAGTTGGTGCCGAAGCTGGCCGACCTGGGGCTGCTGGGTATGACCGTCCCGGTCGAGTACGGCGGATCGGGCCTTCCCGCGATGGCGATCGCAACCGCCATCGAGGCGCTGGCCTGGGGCGACGGCGGCGTGGCGCTGTCGGTAGCCGCGCACAACTCGTTGTGCGCCGGGCATCTGGCGCACTTCGCCAGCGAGAGGCAGCGCCGTCAGTACCTGCCCAGGCTCGCTGACGGCGGGACACTGGGCGCGTGGTGCCTGACTGAGCCCGGGGCCGGCAGCGACGCGGCGGGCATTCGTACCCGCGCGGAGCGCCGCGGCGACCGGTGGGTACTGGACGGCAGCAAGGCCTTCATCACCAACGCAAGTCTGGCCGGGATCCTCGTGGTCATGGCAGTGGCAGGACCTGAAGCCGGCCGCAGGGGCATCACCGCGTTCGTGGTCGAACGCGATACCCCGGGCCTGGAGATCGGCAAGAAGGAGGACAAGCTCGGGGTGCGTAGCAGCGACACCGCCGAGGTGCGTCTGTCCGGCTGCGCGGTGTCCGACGAACAGCGGATCGGCGATCTGGGCGATGGCTACCGTCAGGCGATGCGTGTGCTCGATAGAGGCCGCATC
>Ga0154786_1130_pt5 | contig 9833 bp, 8 predicted proteins | sample Rifle2008BG16ft_FD_105794 | JGI IMG/M metagenome (GOLD analysis project Ga0154786, IMG submission 105794) | Armatimonadetes bacterium RBG_16_67_12
CGGCGCGGGCGGGGCCGTACCATCGAGGCCGATGCCGGCACTGGCAACCTGCAGCCTGGGCCGCCGATCGAGGACGTCGGGCCGCACCAGGTCGCGCAGCAGCGGCGTGATGAGGTACGCCTTTCGGGTCAGCTCGCCCAGGTTGATCTGCGTAATCTGCCAGCCGTAGACGTAGATGACTCCCAGCACGACCAGCCACAGCAGCACACGAAGGGCCCCGGCACCGGGCCGGGGGACCTCTGGTGCCCGGGGGATTGGCGTCGTCGCATTCTGACCCATGATGCCCCCTCCCACCGGCCCGCAGCCGGGCTGGCCGGGCTAGGCGATCTCGACCTCGACGGCTTCCTCGCCGAAGATCTCCTTGAACCGGATCTCGTCGATCTCTACGGGCAGCCCTTCATAGACGATCTCCCCGCCCTTGAGCGCGATCAGCCGTGTGCCGTAGCGCCGCGCGAGGCTGAGGAAGTGCAGGCTGCACATGACGGTAATCCCCTCTCGGCGGTTGAGGTCCTCCACGTAGCGCAGCACCGAGTGCGACGTGGCCGGGTCGAGGCTGGCCACCGGCTCGTCGGCCAGGATCAGCTTGGGATCCTGCATCAGCGCCCGGGCGATGCCCACCCGCTGCTGCTGGCCTCCAGAGAGCTGATCGGCCCGGGTGTGGGCCTTCTCGGGGATGCCCACCGTGGTCAGGTGGCGCAGGGCTTGCTCCCGGAGATCGCGCGAGAAATAGTTGTACAGCGCCCACGCCGGGGGGACGTATCCCAGCCGGCCCGCCAGCACATTTGTGAGCACCGGCGAGCGCTTGACCAGGTTGAACTGCTGGAAGATCATCCCGATCTGGCGGCGTATCCGGCGCAGGTCGTCGGTCGCCAGGGCGGTCACCTCGACGTCGTCGACAAAGATCTTCCCCGCGGTCGGCTCCACGAGGCGGTTGATGCATCGCATCAACGTGGACTTCCCGGAGCCGGACAGCCCGATAATGATGAGGAACTCGCCCGGGTTGACCGAAAAGCTGATGTCGTTCAACGCCCGGGTTCCGTCACCGTAGATCTTCGTCAGGTGCTCGACCCGAACCGCCGCTCCCCGCATGTCGCCTCCTCACGCCGCGAGGGAGAGGCGCTGTGCGCTCTCCCTCGCGGCAGTCCACCACACCTGGGTCAGGTGTCTACCGAGGCCGCACCAGCTCTTCGAGATTGAGACCGAGCAACTTGGCCGCATCCCGGACCGGCTGGAAATACTCATCGAAGTTCTTAAGCTTGGACAGCTTGTACGTCGTCTTGAGCGCCTCGAAGTCCGCGTACCCCTCGTGCTGGTAGAGCGCGAAGATCGTCTCCTTGCCCGGCGCGGTCTGCGCGATACGGAACATCGCCTTGGTGACCTTCTCCCTGACCTCCTCGGGCAGATCGCGGCGGAAGGACACGGTGTCGTTGGGGATTGGATCGGTGTACATCAGCACCTTGACCTTCTCCCTGACGTCCGGGTACTGCCTGACGACGCGGTCCCGCGCCTCAAAGACGGGGTTGTCCGGATCGCCGAACGTCGCGCCGGCGTCCACCGACCCGGTGTAGATCGCCAGCACTACCCGGTCGTGCGCGCCGGCGAAGATCACCTGACTGAAGAAGCGGTCCGGGTCGATGCCGTTCTTCTTGAGGAGCGCGGCGGGGAACAGGTACCCCGAGGCCGACGCGGGATCAACAAAGGCGAACCGCTTGCCGCGCAGGTCGGCCAGGGTCTTGGCGTTGAGCTCAGCCCGGTAGAGGATCTGCGCGACATAAAACGGCTTGTTCTGCCGGATGCTGACAAGCCGCGCTTCAGCCCCACACCGCTGGTTCGCCAGGACATAGGCAAACGTGGCCAGGAACCCGATATCTACTCTGCCCGCGCACATCGCCTCGATGGTCGCGGCGTAACTAGTCGGCACCTCGGCCCGGACCCGATAGCCCGTGGCCACTTCCAGCATCCGGGCCAGCGTACTACCGGTCGCCAGCACCCGCCCCGCGTCCGCCGACGGCACAAACGCCAGCACCAGGCTCGTCTGTCCCGCGGCGGGCTGTGGAACGGTCCCCACCACCCCCAGCGCGAGCAACATCACAGCGGCAACCGCCGCCCCTCGCAGTGTTCGATTCAACGCATCCACCTCCGGCGGGGCGGTCTGATCCTCATCGCCCCGGCGATGAGCCCCCCACCCCACCAGGATACCAAGACCGGGGCCCCGGCGCTACTTGCGCGGCACCACCGTGATCGCGGTCAACCGACCAGCCTCGCCCTCGACGCGGAACCGGATGCCCTGCGACTCGTAGTGGAGCATGACCGCCCCCCGACTGGCGCCCTGCAGCCGTTCCGGCGCTCCATACTGGGCAATGATGTCTTTGAAGTTGGAGTTCTGCATGGCGACGCCCTTGCTGGTGACGTAGCGCGGGGCATCGGTAAAGATGAAGTCCACGCCGCCAGCTTCCCCCTGCCGTTTCGTCCACGAGACGACGAACACCGCGCGGTCGCCCTGGGGGTAGATCCAGTAGACGTTGAGCGACCCGTCGCCGCTGCGATCGTTGGAGATCTCATCGGGCATACCTAGCCGGTTGAGCACGAGTTGCTGGGTCATGCCGAGCTGGATGTCGCCGACCGCATGGCCCGGCACAACGATGTAGTTGGCAGGCCCGGGCGGCTGAGTGGCGGGCTGCTGCGCGCCTGCCGGCGCTAACGCCGCCAGCACCGCCACGGCGCCAATTGCGAGAATCCACGTTCTCATCCTGGGAACCCCCCTCCCACGCCCGGTATCTGGTCGGGGCCGCGCATGGCGCGGCATCCCACCACATTGTCCATCATGCGCCGGAGCGTGTTGTCCCCGAGTGTTCTACACGCGGCCCGGTCCTCCTTGTTCGCCGATCAGGAGGTCAGCACTTCGAGTAGCCGCACTGCCGGCAGGTGGCGCACCCGTTCTCACGGATCAGCGACGAGCCGCAGTCTGGACAGATACCGATGAACTCCAGGGCGACGGCCACTTCCGGCGTCCACCCGTTGCCGGCCGTCTCGACAGGACCGTTGCCGCCGGTCACCGGGGCCAGGACGGGTGCGCGCGAGGGCACCGCCGCATCGGGGACGGGGCCGAAGCGCAGGGGCTCCTGCCGGGCGCGCGGGCCTGGCTCGGGCAGCACATCGGCGCGCGGGAACGCCTTGTCGGGCCGGAAGCCGTCGCCGTAGAGCGCGCGGCCCAGGGCCAGCGCCACCGCCTGGGCGATGGTCGAAACCCGCACCACCGTGCCGTCGCTCGACCGGTCGAAGGCGACTTCCTTGCTTTGCACCCGCCACAACTGCTCGATGACCTCGCGGGCGTCGAGGCCTCCGCGCAGCGCCAGCGACGCCATGCGACCAATCGCCTCCGCCTCCACGTCGAGGGAGTGCACGAACACCTCGCAGAGGCCCATCTCGTCTTCGTTGATGACGACGTAGACGCGGCCGCGCGGGGTCTCGATCCGCTCGGTGCGGCCCGCGGTCACCTTGGGGCGGGATCGGGGCTGCGTGTGCTGGGGCCCTGCCGGAGCGACCGCCGCAGCGGGCTGCGCGGTCACCGCGGGCTGGCCCTTCGCCTGGCCCTCGGTGATCAGGATACCTTCGCGGCTGCCCTCGCGGTAGACGGTGATGCCCTTGCACCCCAGCTTCCATGCGAGGAAGTAGATGCGCTCCACGTCTTCGGGCGGGGCGTCGTGCGGCAGGTTCACCGTGGACGAGATCGCGTGGTCGATGTGGCGTTGGATCGCCGCCTGCATCTGCACGCGCATCTCGGGCCGGATCTGGTGCGCGGTCACGAAGGACTCGGGTAGATCCTCTTCGTGCTCGACCCCGAACCGCTGCTTGTACTCTCGGACCAGCGGGTGGTAGACCGTAAAGACGTCCTGCGACAGCGACTCCGACCGACGGATGTACGACAGGTCGAAGATCGGCTCGACGCCGCTGGTGACGCCGGCGAGGGCGGCGCCGGAGCCTACCGGCGGGACCGTCAGCAGCGCCACGTTGCGCAGGCCGTGGCGCTCGATTCGCTCGCGCACGCGCGGGGCCAGCCCCTGAACAAACGGCGAGCGCATGTGGCTGTGCATGTCGTAGCCGGGAAATGTCCCCTTCTCGACGGCCAGGTTCACGCTTTCGTCGTACACCGTGTGCTTGATGCGGTCGAACAACCCGTCGGTGAACGAGATCGCGGCCTCACTGTCGTAGCGCAGGCCGAGCATGATCAGCATGTCGCCCAGTCCGGTGAACCCGACGCCGATGCGGCGGGAGTACAGGCTGGCGACGCGCTGCTGCGGCAGCGGGTGCCGGTCGGCGTTGTAATCGAGGACGTTGTCGAGAAACCGCGTGGCGTGGCGCAGCGCCCGCTCCAACTGCTCCCAGTCCACGCGCGCCTGCGAGGTGAACTCGTCGCGGACGAAGCGCGCCAGGTTGACGTTACCCAGGCAGCAGCAGCCGTAGGGTTCCAGGGGGATCTCGCTGCACGGGTTGGTGGTGATCACGCCCATGCCGTTGTACTCCGACGTGGACCACCGCTTCACGCTGTCCCAGAAAACCACCCCGGGCTCGGCGAAGTCGCGGGCACCCTGGATCAGCTCGCGCCATACCTCCCGGGCGCCCACGGTGCGCCGCAGGGTGGCGCGCTCGTTCTCGAAGACCAGGTCGTAGGTGCCGTCCTCTTCCACGGCCCGCATGAAGGCATCGGAGATCCGGACGCTGATGTTCGCGAAGCGCACCTTCGTCAGGTTGCGCTTGACCGTGATGAAATCCAGGATATCGGGATGGTTGTCGCCGATGGTGATCATCAGCGCGCCGCGCCGGCCCGATTGCCCGATGGTGCCCGTGGTCAGCGAGAACAGCTCCATGAACGACACCGATCCGGTGCTGCTGCGGGCGGCGTTGTTGACCGGCGCGCCGCGCGGCCGCAGCACCGAGATGTCGGTGCCGACCCCGCCGCCTAGGCTGTAGGTGCGCGCCGCTTCTTTCATCCAGTCGAAGATCGACTCGATGGAGTCGTCCTTGACGGGCAGGACGTAGCAGTTGAGGGCTGTGACCCGCCGGGGGTTGCCGGCGGCGTGCATGATCCGGCCGCCGGGAATGAATCGGAAGTCGCTCAGCAGCCAGGTGAAGTTGGCGGTCCACTCATCGCGGCGCTCCGCCGCCTCGACCGAGGCCAGCTCGCGCGCGATGCGGCGCCACATCTGATCAGGCGTGCGCTCCACAATGTTGCCGTCGCGGTCCCGCAGGGCGTACTTGTCATGGAAGACGCGGGCGCGAAGCTCGTCGCCGCCGAAGGCGGCAAGCGTCTCCGCAGGCAGGTCGGGGGCGGCTGCGCGAACGAGGGAGTGGGTCGAAGAGGACGATGCGCCTTCCATGCGTCACCTCCAGGGGTCGGGTACCTAGCGGGTGCGTGGGTCTGGCAGGGTGATCAGGGGCACCTGATCGCGGGCCGCGCCTTCGCGACGCTTGCGTTCCTTGAGGGTCTCGATCTCTTCCGCGAACGTATCGACGTCGCGGAACCGGCGGTGTTCCGAGGCGAACCGTACGTAGGCGACATCGTCGAGACTGCGGAGCCGTTCCATCACGAATTCCCCGATGGCTGCCGAGGCCACTTCCTGGGCTCCTCCCTGCCGCAGATCGCGCTCCACGTCGTCTACCAGAGCGTCCATGGCCTCCATCGAGATCGGGCGCTTCCCGCAGGCGCGGGTCACGCCGCTGAGCACCTTCGCACGGTCGAACGGCTCCCTCCGTCCATCGCGTTTCACCACCATGAGCGGCGCGAGATCGGCCCGTTCGTAGGTAGTGAACCGCCTCTCGCACGCCAGACACTCCCTGCGGCGACGAATGGCCCGCCCGTCGAGCACCGGGCGGGAATCCAGGACCTTGCTCTCTTCGTGGCCACAAACGGGGCATCGCATTGGGTGGCCCCACCAGTAGAGGCAAGGACGATTCTATGCCCCAAAATCTGGTGTGTCAACGTCGGCACTGCCAGATGATTCGACGCGGGCGTGACCGGACGCCTGCTTTCGGGACCGCGCGGTGCCGGATCACCGATTCAGGCCGCCGCCCCTCTCGAGGGCTCGGCCCGTCAGGGCGAGCACCGGGCCCGTCCAGGCGAGCAGGACCAGTATGGTCACGAACAGGCCCCAGGAGGCCTCCCCGGTGACCAGGAGCCTCCGGATCGCCGATGCCGCGTTCACGACGGGCACCAGGCTGATCCAGGAACGCTCCAGGAGGTCGGCGGCGGCGGGCGCAAGCAGGGTGGGTAGGGCGACCACCATATACAGGCCCGCAAACGCCTGCTGGGCCTCCCGCAGCGTCCGTGCGCCAAGGCTGACGGCAAGCTGGGCGGCCGACAGCAGGCCGGCCAGGGCGAACCCAACCGCCACGAGCAGCAGCGCCACGCCGGCCGGCAACACCACCCGCACCGGCCCGGCGATCACGAACGGCGCGCCGAGGGCCAGGGCCACGATGGCGCTGATGAGCATAACCGCCAGGGCCAGCACCGACGGCGCCAGGACGGCCAGGAACTTGCCGGCGACGAGGGCCGAGCGGGCAGGCGGGGAGGCCAGCAGGGCTTCGAGGCTCCCTCGCTCGCGCTCCCCCACGCCCACGTCGAGGGCGGCATGCTGTCCGCCGAGGAGGACCCACACGGCTAGGAAGAGCGGGAGCGCAGTCGCCAGCAGGGCCCCGCCCATGCGTTCGGCCGAGGCCACGTTCTGTGACTCCACCACCAGAGTCAACCCCGACGGGTCGGTTCCCCGTTGGGCCGCGACCGCGGCCAGGTCGCGCAGGACCTGTCTGGTTGCGACGTCCGACACCTGGGTGGCTGCCGCGGCCGACGCGGGCCGCGACGCGTCGTACAGGACCGTCACAACCCGGGGCCGGCCTCCCGTGGCGTCGCTCGTCAGGACCGCGTCGAGATCGCCCCGCAGCAACCCCTCGACCGGGTCGGCTCCGGCCACGATTCGCAAAGCGCCCTGGATCTCACCCGCCGCCGCGAGACGGCCTGCCTCCTCGCCGACGGCAGCCACGCGCGCCGGGCGGTCACGCAGCGCCTGCTGCTGCCGCTGGAGCAGCGCCGGCATGACCAGCACCACGAGCGGCATGGTGAGCGCGGGCAGCAGCACCGCGGCGATGAGCGTGCGGCGGTCCCTGAGCGTCTCGATCATTACCTTGCGGAAGACGGCGAGCGCGGCGCGCCACCACCGGCCCGGGCGAGCGGATGGCGAAGCGATGGCGTCTGTGCGCACGCCGCGGCCCTCAGATCAGAATGGAACGAGCGGCCTGAGCACCACGGCGCTCAGGATGAAGACCACCAGGAGGGCGACGCCCACCACCTGCCGGGAGGGACTCATGGGCGAGAGATCGTCGAGCGGACCGACATGGCCGCGGCGGATCAGCAGCGCGATGATGATCGCCATAGGGTAGAAACCCATGAGGACCGCCAGCGCCAGGCCCACGTACGACAGCACACCGTGCGCCCGCGCGCCGAGCGCCGCGCGAACGGCGTGCCCACCGTCGAGCATCCCGGCGGGGAGCAGGTTGATGCTGGTCACCACGAGCCCTATCCACCCCGCGAACAAGACCGGGTGCCCCAGGACCACGGCGTCTGATGCGGGATGGAGCAGGGACTCCATCAGCCACCGGATCAACAGCGGATCAGGAATGGTGTCCAGCCGGCCCAGACACTCGAGGGCTGCCGGATCCGGCAGGAACGAGTGCGTGATGCCGTAGACCAGCACGGGAATCGCCGCCGCAAACCCCGCCAGCGGCCCTGACGCACCCAGATCCATCAGGCTGTCACGGTTGGGCGCAGGGGTGCGGGTGACGATCACCGCCCCCATGGTGCCGATCGGCGGCAGCATGGGCAGGAAGTAGGGCAGGCTCGCGTCGATGCCTCGCCTGACCGCCACAATCTTGTGCCCCATTTCGTGGGCGCCGAGGATGAGCAGGACCGAGAGCGAGAACTGCAGGCCCGCGACCAGCGCGTTGTCGAGCAGGCTGCACCGGGCCAGCGGCAGCGACTGAAGATACCCGGCCAGCAGCGTCGTGCCGATGGTGGCCAGCAGCAGGGCGAGGTTCGTCGGCCACGTCCACCGCCCCGGGGGTGGCCTGGGCACCAGGCGCAGCACCGGCCGGCCCTCCCGGACCCGCAGCAGCGGCAGCAGCCCGAGCGCCGCCGTCTGCCGCTGCAGCCGCAGGAACCGGTCGCGGCTCTCTTCGGCCGATGGGAGCAGGAACTCTGGCGGCGCGTCCTCAACGAGGATCGCGCCGGGAAACGCGGCCTCGACGAACTGGCGGGCGAGCTCGAGTCGCAGCCCGGCCTCGGGCGGCGCGCCGTCCGGCCCGGATGCCGGTCCTGCCGGAGCCACGTGGCCTCTGCGCTACCGCCTCCGCAGGAACGCCGGGATGTCGAGATCGTCGATCAGCTTCACCGGTTCCCTCAGGCGGTCGTCGTTGCTCACCACGGGCTCCTCCACGCGGCGCGCGGCGTCGAACCCGGTGGCGATGACGGTGATGCGGAGCTCGTCGCGCGCCTTCTCGTCGATCACCGCGCCGAAGATGATGTTGGCCTCGGGATCGGCCGCCTCGCGCACGATCTGCGCGGCCTCGCTCACCTCGAGCAGCCCCATGTCGGTGCCGCCGGTGACGTTGACGATCACCCCGCGGGCGCCCTGCATCGAGGTCTCCAGCAGCGGGCTGTTGATCGCCGACTGCGCCGCGCGCGTAGCGCGGTCCTCGCCCGAGGCGACACCGATGCCGATCAGCGCCGATCCCGCCTCGGCCATGATGGTGCGCACATCGGCGAAGTCCAGGTTGATCAACCCGGGGATGGTGATCAGGTCGGAGACACCCTGCACGCCCTGCCGGAGCACGTCGTCAGCGGTGCGGAACGCCTCGATCACCGTGGCCTGGCGGTCGATGATCTGCAGCAGCCGGTCGTTGGGAATGGTGATCAGCGTGTTGACCTTCTGCTTGAGCGCGCGGATGCCGTCGTCGGCCACCGCCGCGCGCCGCTTGCCCTCGAAGGAGAACGGCCGCGTGACCACGCCGATGGTGAGCGCGCCGCCGTCGCGCGCCAGTTCGGCGATCACGGGCGCACCGCCGGTGCCGGTGCCGCCGCCCATACCCGCGGTGATGAACACCATGTCCGCGCCGGCCAGCGAGTCGTGCAGCTCGTCCTTGTTCTCCTCCGCGGCCTGCCTGCCGATGTTGGGATCGCCCCCGGCACCCAGGCCCTTGGTCGCCTTGGCGCCGATGTGGATCTTCTTGTCGGCCGACGAGAGCGCGAGCGCCTGGGCATCGGTGTTGACCGCGATGTATTCGACGCCGCGCAACCCCGCGGAGATCATGCGGTTGACGGCGTTGCTCCCGCCGCCACCCACCCCCACCACCTTGATCGCGGCGTACCGCCGAAGATCACGCTCTGTGTTGGCCATTGAAGCTCCCCCTCCGCGCTGCATCTTCAGGCGCCCTGAAGTAGATCGCGCACCCATGTCTTCGTGCGGTCCCAGAACGAGCTGGTGCCGTTGCGGCGGGCCGCGCCGGCTCGGCCGCGCGACCGCGCCCCGTACAGCGCGAGCCCGACGCCGGTGCTGTAGGCGGGGCTGCGCACCGTCTCCACGAGTCCTGCCAGCCGGTCGGGCGTGCCGAGGCGTGCCGGCAGGACCAGCCGTCCCTCCGAGTATTCGACCAGCCCTTCGAGCACGGCCGAGCCGCCGGTGAGCACGATCCCGGCGGGAATCCGGTGGATGTAGCCGCTGCGGCGGATCTGTTCGCGCACCAGCGAGAAGATCTCGTCCAGGCGGGGCTCGATGAACTCCGCC